>Ga0126381_100005887_pt1 | contig 13534 bp, 10 predicted proteins | sample PanSoiMetPlot_28_FD_96465 | JGI IMG/M metagenome (GOLD analysis project Ga0126381, IMG submission 96465) | Tropical forest soil microbial communities from Panama - MetaG Plot_28 | ecosystem: Environmental > Terrestrial > Soil > Tropical forest > Bulk soil | place: Panama | collected 2016-02-17
AATTGTACCCGCGCAGCGTGAGCCAGGTGACCTTCAAATAGGGGCTCGGTGCCTTGCAGCGCTGACTTCAATTCAGCGTTCTGGGCACTCGGGACTAGCACCGTCTTGGTGGCGTGGATGACCACTTCATGATAACTCACTTCGTTGTCAACGTAGGATTTCTCGAATGCCTTCCCCTTGAGGGTACGCAACTTTACCAGCGTCTGCTGGGCCTGCGTCTTAAGCGAGTCGCTGGTCGGGTTGTCTGCCGGAGTCACGTTAAGTTTGGACGCGAGGTTAATTATAGATTTCTGCACGGCCGAGTGGTCGGTAATCATCTGCTGCGCGAAGTCTCTGACCTGTTGGTCCTTCGCTTTAGACAAAGCCAGTTTCGCATAATTGATGTCAATGTCGTCGGCAGTTTCGACGATGCCGACGATTTGGGGATCAGTCGGAGCGCCTGTTCCTTGCGCCTTCACTACCGCTGGATGTAACGCGGTCATGGATATCACCGCTGCTATTGCCGATAGTTGAGTGCGGATGTGCCAGACACTCGCTTCTTTCGAAATACCCATTTCGGCGAATGGGACTCGTTGGATACCAGTTATTTTCTGTTTTGCTTGTTGGTTCATTAGGTCTCTGTCTTTGTTCATCTAAAAAGACTGGAAGCGCTTGCGACGCGCTCGTTTGACTCAGAAACCACGCACGTGGTTAGGCGGCTTTCGTTCCGTCGGCCCAGGGAGAGTCGATTTCGGTTCTGGCTACGTTGTTGAAGTAATTGGTCAAGGTATTCAGGGCAACATGCGCCACGATTTCACTCACTTCGCCTGGCGTGAAACCTGCATCAGTTACAGCCTTGAAATCGGCATCATCGATGCGACCTCTCCTTTCTACGACCGCACCGGCGAATTTTAGAGCCGCTGCCTCCCTGGCATCCTCGGCTTTTCCCTGCAGGGCGGCGGCCACGTCCCTTTCCTCGAGGCCTGCAAGTTTGCCTCTCGCGCTATGGACCGACGCGCAATACTCGCAACCGTTAGTTCCAGCCAGAGTTAGCGCAAGCTCTTCACCGAGCCGTTTACCCAGGCGGCCTTTGGTTAAGGCCACGCGCAAGGAAAGATAACCGTGCAGTACCGCTGGCGATTGAGCCATCGCCAAGGCCATGTTCGGTATGAAGCCAAGCGCGGACCTCAATATATCGAAGTTTCTCTTATTAGGTCCGCTGACCGTGGTGGGATCGACGGAAGGGATTCTTTGATCGTTCATCTTTAATAAATTCTGCTTTTGTTAGTAGTGTGAATTGTTTCTGTTTTTAGTTGTCAAATAGTTAGGAGGTTAATGCCTTCCTCGTATTGGACACCGCGAGCCGGACTGAGCTCTGAGTAAGCTTGACGAAGTTTTCTCGTTCGCTTCCCGCCGATCTTTCGGAGCGTCTTTCTTCCACGAATTAGAATAGACGACTGTGTGTCAGTTTGAAAAATGGAGTTTTTTTATCGAATTGATGAATATTGTTAATGGACAACTCGATTACGCGACGTTTGGCAAATTACTAGTCAAACGGACAGGCAGGCACCGCCCGTTTATCCGTGAGTGTATCGAAATGGGCCGTAGTCAATCAGGTCGGGTTCGGATCGCGCACGGGCATCGGGCTATGACAGCCGGAGCAGCTTTGTAAGAGCATTTCGCAAATCGTACGGATGTGATTGCTCAGAATATTGCGCCCGGGCTAAACGCAATTCCCCGGGGCTCTAGGTTTCATCGACGATCGGAACCGAGCGAACGAATAAAAGAATGCTTTTCGAGGAAACGACTTCGGACCCTCCGTCGATCACAGTTCTCTTGGCGAGTTTCGAGCAACAGGAAGACGCTTGACGCCGTCGCTAATGTTTTTTTTAAATAGGGCCAATAAAAACACTTAATTTTGCAGAAGAGATCAACTGTGTTCCAGTAATGAAACGAAAATAGCGACAGGAAGACGCCCATTCCAACAGATCAGAAGCTGGCTATTGCTGTCCTCAAATTGAAATCCGGAATAACGAAGGGATACTGTTTCCATGGAATTGAGCGATGAACTCGACGCGCTTTTGGTACGCAAGTTAACGGAGAGTAGTACCGAATTTGCATCAGCGATGAGCGCCAGCGAGAAAAGTATCCGCGATTCCAGAGTGCTAGAAACGGCGCTCCTTGAAGGAGAGGTGTTTCCCGATTTCTCAGTGTTCGAGCGGCTAGGCGCGGATTGCATCATTCCTTAGCCGCATGGGCTCGAGCACCGATGACGACAATAGAAACAGAGTCAATGCCTGTTCAAAGGCATACCGATTCGTTATCGCTCACGTACTTAACTCTTATTTGATCATGAATCGCCTAGCGGAAATCATTGCTCACAAGCGAATCGAAATCGAACCACTGATTGGGTACACGGCAGAATGGAGAGACAAACTCCGGCACCTGTCGTCATTTCGTGGTTTCAGAAGCTCACTTGCCGCTGACACATTTGGAATTATCGCCGAAGTGAAAAGAGCGTCGCCTTCTGCCGGTATAATCTCTGAAAATGTTAATCCGGTTAATGTCGCTCTCGCTTACGAGGAGGCGGGCGCTAACTGCATCTCAGTCCTCACAGATCAGAAATACTTTCACGGTGATTTGGACGATCTTACCTCAATTAGGAAGGCGGTTTCGAGGCCCCTGCTCCGAAAAGATTTCACCGTTCACGAAGTGCAAATCTATCAAGCTGCTTTGGCCGGAGCCGACGCCATTTTACTGATTGTAGCGGCTCTGACTGACAAGGAATTAGATCACTTTCTGAGAGTGTCAGACGACTGCGGTATTGATGCTTTAGTAGAGGTCCACAACGAGCCGGAACTAAGCCGAGCGCTCCACGCAGGAGCCACATTTATTGGCATTAACAATCGAAATCTAGCGACCTTCCAGGTCGACCTCCAGACTACTGAAACACTTGCGCCGCTAATTCCTAGAGGTCGAGTCGTGATCAGTGAGAGTGGCATCAAATCGCTAGAGGATATTGGCCGAGTGGCGGCAGCGGGGGTTCACGGAGCCCTGATAGGAGAATCGCTGATGAGGGCCGCGAGCCCGCAAGCCGTGCTTAAGAGCTTCCGTGCGGCGGCGCACCGGTTTTACAATGACTAGCATCTCCGTCACTCCGGCGGTTCCGGGCGGGATGATGACCAAGCTTTGGGTGTCCGCCGATTAAAATAAGTCATGGCTGCGATTAAAAGACTCCATTTCACCTAACAAGATCATTGGGTTTACCTACCGTTGTGCGGGTCTCCCTCCCTTTGTGATTAATGCAAAATGGAGGTCTGAGGAACCCCAAAGACAGAAATCATACAATTTATGAAAGCAATTGTGATCCATGGCTACGGCGGCCCCGAGGTATTGAAGTATGAGGACTATCCAGACCCAGTTCCAGGCGCAGGTGAGGTGCTGGTGAAGGTAGCTGCATCGAGTGTTAATCCGTTTGATTTCAAGATCCGGTCCGGTTCCCTCAAGGACTTTTTCCCGATCACATTCCCAGCCATTCTCGGGATAGATGTTTCGGGCACGGTGGAGTCTGTGGGCCCGGGAGTAACAACCTTTGCGCCGGGCGACAAGGTGTTTGCGGCTGCATCTCAAACTTACGCCACGCGCTGCGTAGTAAAAGCCGCGAATCTAGAGAAGATCCCCGAAGGAGCCGACCTGGCGGAGATGGCAGCTCTCCCGACGGTGACGACAACAGGTGCACAGTTAGCTTCTCTCGCTCTTGGGGAAAAGTCAGGCGCAACCGTGCTGGTGACCGGCGCTGTTGGGAACGTCGGTCGGTCCGCGGTTTATATTGCCAAGAGTCGCGGAGCAAGAGTTGTCGCCGGCGTTCTTAAGAGACAGCTTGCCAAAGTGAGGGCTATCGGAGCGGACAATGTCGTCGCCTTAGACGATGCGGATGCTGTCGAAGCGTTGGAACCGCTCGACGCAGTCGCGGATACGGTTGGTGGCAAACCGGCTGACGAAGTCATCAAGAAAGTTAAATCTGGCGGCATCTTTGCTTCTGTTTTGGGTCCACCCAGCAATGCGGCAAGCTATCCAAAGGTGCAGGTCAAGCCCATGGTGGTCACTCCTGATCCAGCCCTTCTTCTTGCAATGGGTGAAGCAGTGCAAAAGGGAGCATTTTCAATTCCTTTGGGTCAACAGTTTTCTTTGGCAGATGCTGGCGGGGCACACGCTGCCGCCGAGAGGGGTAGTGCTGGAAAGATTCTTCTGCTGATCTGAGTCGCTCGAACTCAGAAAGATACCTTCGCGGCTCTCAAAGTAGGCGGGATGCGTCCCGAAGATCTGGTGAAAACGACGTCCTACATCACGCGACGAGAGGACGTCGCAGAATAGATAAAGGTGCGGGCCAAGTATCTGGGCGATATTCGTCCGGGTGAAAAGTCGTTGGTCGTCGAAGGTAACATTAAGCCGGAATATCTCATCGAGGCGACGCGATAGCGGCTGCCGAGTTGACCGACCAGTTCCGCAAATGGCCAGGTAACGCTGGCAAAGAGTGAGCTTTTCTTGACGAACGAGGCCCCGTTGCGGGTTTTCCCTGCACGCGTTCGCCGGTTGACTCTATGTTTGTTAGCGAAGTTGTCCTCAAAATGGTCTCAGCTTGCCGAAGAGTCACGGCCCATGAACTGGTTCGCACCGGTTTTACAATGACTCGCATCTCCGTCACTCCGGCGGTTCCGGGCGAGATAATGACCAAACTTTGGAGTGTCCGCCGCCGATTAGAATACATCATGGCTGCGATTAAAAGACTTCATTTCACCTAATAAGACCATTGGGGTTACCTACCGTTGTGCGGGTCTCCCTCTCTTTGTGATTGATGCAAAAATGCCGGAGACCTGTCAGGGAAGCATTAACATCTGTCGGAGAGGATCGCCCAATTGTTCAGACGAGCATTTTCCATCATGGAGAGGATGTTGAAGCTCGGAGCTAATTGGAGGGCAACGCGACTTCGCAAGATGGTACGACAGCGAATCGACAAACAAAAGATAACTAACAAATAGAAGACAAAGTTATGTCCACCCTTGCGAGAACTTTTCGCCTGCTCCACAGCAAATCCCAACCGTTGATTCTTCCGAACGCCTGGGATGCCGGGAGCGCTCGGTTATTCGAAGACTTGGGAGCCGCTGCCATCGCCACTACAAGTGCTGGCGTGTGTTGGTCTTTAGGCTATCCGGAAGGAAACGCGCTACCCACGTGTCTACTAGCGGATCTAGCGACTAACATCACTCGAGTGATTCGGGTTCCGTTGTCGGTCGACATTGAGGGTGGTTACTCGGACAGCCCAGATGAAGTCGGGGAAAACATTAAACCGCTGTTGGACGCGGGTGTTATCGGGATCAATATCGAGGATGGGGAGGATTCACCAGATTTGTTAGAGGCAAAGATTGAAAGTGTGCGGCGGACGTCGAGCAATCTCGACATCGACCTTTTTATCAATGCGCGCACTGACGTCTACCTTCGGAGTCTCGTTCCGGAAAGAGAGCGAGTAGAAGAGACAATCAATCGGGCTGCGCGGTACGTTATGGCGGGAGCGGACTGTTTCTTTGTTGCTGGTCTGGCCGACACCAACGCGATCGAAGAAATTGCTAGTGAGATAGAAATGCCACTTAATGTAGCGGCCTGGCCGGGACTGCCTCCGGCGGCGGATTTGGGAAAGCTGGGCGTTCGTCGCCTTAGCTCTGGTTCAGGTATCCCGCAGACTCTTTGGAAGCACGTTGCGGAGCTTGCCAAAAGATTTTTAAAGACCGGTGATTCAAAACTGATGTCGGAAAACTGTATGTCGCATGCTCAACTTCAGGAACTATTTTCCGTGTAGCCAGAGTAGCATAGTTTTTACTCAATCGCTGTTCGATACAATAGGCGCGAACCACGCAAAACGACTGTGACCTCGTTCGAGAATCATCCAGCCTCCCGGCTTTGATGGCGACGCACCCGGCGGAAAACGCCCTTGGGCTGCGGCGGGCTCGCGGGAATGGAAGCCGTTAAAACTGGAATTAGTTGTCGAAGTCTCGTAGGATCATTTTACTGGCGGGCTATGTATTCGGTGATGAGCGACCGTCTCCTAATGTTAACCAGGCAGCTGGCATTGATGTCTCGCCCGCAGTTCGTGATTATCTGGGACTCGAGTCAACGAGTGTGGTTGACTGACGATTTGTTAAGCAACCCCAGGTACCTCTCGGGCCGTGGTCGCTGTTTGAGAACCCTGCAATGATGGAAGCCGGCTGGTAGCGGATTGTTGACTGCGGCTCGTACAAGCGCAGCTATCCCCAAGAGACTTGTGCAATTCGGAAAATTCAGGACGTGACAAAAATCTGCCGATTCTTTAATGGGCCGTCGGGCCATGCCAAAGGTCTGGATAGGTCCAAAAGCATTGCATCGGTCGGACCGACCCCAATGCACGTCATTGCTTGCTATTAGCTCAAGTGGCGCTTCTAGCAAACTGCCGGGAAAAGTAGCTCTCATGCCGGGATTGGTCTGACAACCCGCTCGCCGCCGAGGAACCCACCTATTTTGCTTGATATCGACTTCGCAAGCTCATGGATGCGATCTGCGGAAAACCGTCATGTGGCTGTCGAGGTAAGCGATGTTCGGGCTTTCCGAGATTCTTTAGCCAAGCGCGACCCTCAGAGGGGACGGTCGTGATTCCTGACCGGAACGATGTGATTTTCTCTTTCTTTGGAGGGTTTCCGAATAGGAGCTGTTTGGACGCCAGAAAACCGCAACTAAATCTCGTAGACGCGGAAATCTCGTAGGTTATGACGGTACGTCATGTGTTAGATGCTAGAACTAGGGAGATACATAACATCGTCTGGTGGAACATGTTAGATCTGAGCAACAGCGGCGATAAATTCCCTGGCATGGTTTGTGCAAAACAGGTCTCGCGTGTTATCAGCGCTTTCAAAAACGAGTAGCATTGAGGCTCCCGATCGAACGGTCACGGAAGATCTCGGAACGCATCGCAAACACCTTTTCCAGCGTGCGCTTCGTCATTTACGCGATCCGGATCAGGCCGAAGATGCAGTTCAGGACACTTTTCTTGCGGCCCTTTCAAGTGGTCGCAGCTTCTCGGGCAGCTCGACCAGAAGAACCTGGTTAACGGGTATCCTGAATCACAAAGTATGCGATCAACTGCGGCGGACCTATCGGAACCGGGCCCTCTTCGAATATGTACTCTTGAACCACGAAGAAGAGCGGGATTCGCTAACGTCAGCGAGCGCAGGACGACATTCTCGCGATCCGCGAACGGAACTGGAGTCCAAAGAATTGCGCGAGGCAATTACTCGGGCATTACAAGAATTGCCGTGTCGCATGGCGACGGTATATCAGCTCTACGAGTCTGAAGGCTGGAGTGGACGCGCAATTTGCGAAGCGTTAGAAATCTCACAACAAAATCTTTGGATGATGTTGTGTCGGGCTCGCCAGCGCCTCCGGGAATCACTTTCTTCGTGGCGGTGAGTCCGTTTGCGAGAGAGCGGGACCAGTTTAGCAAGAACAGAATTTACAAGGACTCGTGTTAGGATTACGCCGCCTGATACGGGCAATTACTGGATGACGACCGAGGGAATCGCTCGCAAGCCAGGCATTCTGGGTCTCGTGTGGTCGGAGAGATCTGTTATATGCGGCTGGCCGCGAAGCCGCGCTTTTACTCGCTTTACGGGAGCATGGTGGAGTTCTGCCGGGCCCTTCGTCACTTTGTGGGTGTGGCATGTCAGGATTACTCCGGCAGACGCGACTAATTGGTAGATGGGGAGATCTGTCAGGAAAAACAAAGATCATAAATGAGCGTTGGCAGCACCGGAGCACTCAAAGCTTTCGCTAAGGCCGTCCTACCGTTGAACGAGGCGTCCGGATAGTCACACAGGGGACGACGAAGGAAAACCTGATACGCACAACTTTAAAGGAAGACAAACTCCTATCATTTCAAATCAAAGCGCAGTTTATGTCGAGTTTCGAATTTGAGTTATGAACCTAACCGCGATGCGGAAACTGCAACAGGCATCGTCCCGCGGCTGCGGGACCATGTCGGTCAAGAAGAGCGCAAAGCACCAAAAGAAAAATTCCGATGAAGCGCGACTAACATCTATGAATGCTCACCCAAGTCTTTCTGACAGACTAGGCATCGCTGCCAGAATTGCTCCGCTGCTGCTGCGGTTGGCTTTAGGTGTAACCTTGCTTTCCGCAGTAGCGGATCGGTTTGGTATCTGGGGACCGCCTGGAGCAGGCGCCGTTTCCTGGGGAGATTGGACTTACTTCGTTGCATACACGGCCAAGGTGAATAGCTTTTTGCCCAGTTCTCTCGCCCCCGCGCTAGCGGTCATCGCCACCGCTGCGGAGGGATTGTTAGGGATCGGCTTGATTCTTGGCATTTTCCGGCGCCCGGTCGCCATCGCCAGCGCCGTGCTTTTCGCTCTTTTCGCCGGCGCGATGACCTTGTCTTTCGGTGTAAAAGCGCCGCTCGATTACTCGGTCTTCGTCGATTTTGCTGCTGCATTTATTCTGAGTGTTTGGCCGGCCGCCACTGAATCTCAAATCAAATGATGCCCGACACCCACGACAAAACCGTCTCGTCTTCGACCCTACGGCGGTGGTGGCGGAGAACGTTCCGCTTTCTCAGCTCGGTGCGACTCGCGGTGATCTTGCTGATGATACTGATCGTCAGCATCGCGGTCGGCACGGTTTGCGAAGCGCGTTTTGATGCGAAGGTCGCACGAGCCTACGTCTATGAGGCGCCGTGGTTCGAGGTGTGGATGATCGCACTCGGAGTGAACCTCGCCGCGGCGGCGTTCTCGCGTTATCCATGGAAGAAGCATCACGCCGGATTCGTGATCACGCACGCGGGAATTATCACGCTGCTAGTCGGCGATCTGGTAGGGCGCATTTGGGGCATCGAGGGAACGATGACGCTTTTTGTGGGTGACGGGCCGAGCAACCGGCTAGTGATGGATGAGCAGGAGGTTCGGGTTCAGGAAGAGCCTAAAACGGCTGCTTTTCCTGTCGGCCTGCAGTACCAGCATTCGTCGGCGGGCAAGGCCGTTGCGTTGGGTACAACGCCAGGCGGCTGGACGCTTGCAGTCACCGATTACGCAGAGCGGCTGCTGCCTTTATCCTCGCCGCAGGCGGTGAGGGAGGGCGGCGCGCCGGCAGTGCGCATCAAGCTTTGGAACATGGGCCAGGACATCGAAGAGTGGCTCTGGCCCAACGACCAAGAGAATCGGACGATTGACCTCGGATTGCTTACGGTTAAATGCCTGTCGGGCAGGGCGGCGCCAGTCGGCCCAAAGGACGCTCCTGTCGCCGAGGTCGGGCCGTTTCTGCATGAAGTTGCCGCGACGTCGGCGGGCTCGATCGACGCAACGCCTGACCTTCAGTCCGGCGATCGGGCTGTCATCTACCTTTCTGACGAGGGAAACCTTTCTTATCATCTGCAGAACGAAAAGGGTGAGATTTCACGGGGCAAACTCGAGGCCGGCAGGCCGATGGCCACGGGTTGGGGCACGTGGCAGATCGAGGTCGCGCAAGTCATACCACGCGCAATACCGTCTACAGAGTTCGAGCCAATCCCGAAGTCAACTAGGATGCGCCCTTCAGAGCGGGCGAATCTCACCAGTGGCATCAAGGTGCAGTTCCGCCGGGGCGCAGAGCGCGAAGAGGAATGGTTGGCGTCGGGTTGGCAAGTGGACCTGCTCGTGCCCGGCGAGACGCTGCACGTGTCGTTGGGCCCTAAGATTTATCAGCTACCGATGGAGCTTAAGTTGAAGGGTTTCGAGGTGGAGCGCAACGATGGCAGCGACACGCCGGCTGGGTTTAAGAGCACGCTGGAGGTCCGCGACGTCGGCGGCGACGTCGCAACCGGCTCGTGCTCGATGAACAAGCCCATGAATTTTCCCGACGTGCTGTGGCGGCGCTGGACCGGCTTTAGCTACAAGATTTCCCAGGCGTCGTGGAACCCACACGACCTGCACCAAAGCTCTGTCCAGATCCTGTTCGACCCGGGGTGGTTTTTCAAATGGGTCGGCTCGCTTTTGGTCTGCACCGGCATCTTTACCATGTTCTACCTGCGACCAACCCGGAAATTCCAACCATGACTACACCAATCCTTCTGATCGTTCTATTCGTTCTTGGCCTGTTGCCGTCGGCGCGTGCGGGCGCTACGCTCGATTTCAAGGAGTGGGGTCTGCTTGCGGTGCAGGACGGCGGTAGACGCAAACCGATGGACACGCTGGCTCGCGAGACAGTCGTGCGCTTGACCGGCCAGCACCAAGTGACCGCCTTCGGTAAGACATGGGCGCCGTCAGATTTCATGCTTTCGATGTTGCTTCGCACCCGTGAGTGGCGAAAGCAGCCGATCATACTAATCGGCTTCCGTCCGCTGATCGTGAAGCTTGGTCTCGATGCCGCGGAAAGGCGGTTTTCCTACATGGATCTCACCCATGCCTCACTGCTTGGCACGATGCTGAAGGAAGCGCGCGATGTCCGCGATGCCGGTGATAAGCCCGACGAAATTCATCAAGAGGTCGAGAATGTTGTCGCCCGTCTCGCGCTCTTTGACCAAGTCGAGAAGGGCGACATCTTTTTCCTCGTACCCGCACCGACCGACGTAAAGCAAGCTTGGGTAGCGCCACCCGATTTCGCCACGTACTATTCCCAGGATCAGTTCGCACCGGCAGTTAAGGCCCTGCAAGCTCTCACCGCCGCCTACAAAACCAGCGACGTGTCCCAGTTTAGTTCGTACGGACATCAGCTGCGCTCCGCACTGCGCCGCCTATCGCCGTCCATTTATCCTAGCGAGGGCGAACTTGGTCGCGAATATTTCTATAACCACTTTCATCCGTTCGAGTGGGCCGCAGCGGGTTACGCGCTGGCGCTGTTCTTGCTTGGCGGCGGCGTCTGGTTCAAGGTGCGAAATCCGTGGTTCGGTCGGCTCGGTTTAGCGGCGACGCTCGCCGGTCTCCTTTTCCATGTAACGGGAATGGGTCTGCGCTGCTTGATCGGAGGCCGACCCCCGGTGACGAACATGTACGAGTCGATGATCTGGGTCGCAGCAGGCGTGTTGATCTTCTCGCTGATCTTCTTCGCGCTCTATCGCACGGTAACCTACCTTCTCGCGGCGCTGCCGATCAGCCTTTCGCTCCTGGTCCTTGTCGACCAAATGCCGCTGCTCCTGCCGGGAAACATCGATCCGCTCGTGCCGGTCCTGCGCAACAACTACTGGCTCACCCTCCACGTGCTCACCATCACGCTCAGCTATGCCGCCTTCGCGCTCGCAATGGGACTGGGCCATATCTTGCTAGCGCAATACCTGCACGACCCCGTGCGGGCTCGCCGGGACAAGGCGACGCATTTCTGGCTATACCGTGTGGTCCAATTGGGCGTGCTATTGTTGACCGCAGGCACGATTCTTGGCGGCATCTGGGCAAATTATAGCTGGGGCCGCTTTTGGGGCTGGGATCCCAAGGAGACATGGGCCCTGATCACATTGCTTTGCTACATCGTGGTGCTGCACGGGAGGCTCGCGGGCTGGTGGGGGGACTTCGGCCTCGCCGTTGGAGGCGTGGTCTGTTTCCTCGCCGTGGTGATGGCATGGTATGGCGTAAACTTTGTCCTTGGGACAGGCCTACATAGCTACGGCTTCGGAATTGGTGGCGAAAGTTATGTTATGACCGCTGTTGGCCTCGATTTAGTCTTCGTCGCGACGACGGTAGTGCGTTACCTGCGCCGGCCGACGGTAAGCCCACAGGCAAAACAGCTTGTCTCCCAGACCAGTGCGTAGGCCGGAAAAACATTATGATGACGCGGGGGCGCGGACATATCAGGCGGTTAGAGCGAAAAAAGCTTGTTTAAAAGAACTATTAAATCTTAGCAGGACCCTTCGGTGTCAAAGCCCTGCTGCTTGTCGGTGATTAGTTAGGCCGTAGTCAAGTGAGGCAAGCGCTCGTTGCCCTCGCCTGATTTTCTTTAAGACCGTTTTTCACAACACTGCCTGTAGTTAGCCACGTTACTCGGCGCCACCAGCAGTTCTCCGGTTTTGAGAGGAGATAGGACGATGAGCCGCCGTATAACAACCAGATTTCGTAGTTAAGAACGGGCCGGTAGTAGTGAGATGCCCGAGGGATTGGTTAGGTTAGCTACTGTGAATGAGTGAAGTACTAAATAAAGAGTTTATTGGCACGCCTCTTGCATAAGGTAATGCTGCCGCAAATCTCGGCCAAAAAGGAAATAACATGAATTGCATCAATCAAACTGGACCGGCCCATGCAAACTGTTGTCGGTCATGTAATAAGGGCTGTAGTGACTGCCATCGCTCTATTATGAAAGCGACGTCCACGGCGAGTCCAGAGCCTTCCCGATGCGAACTTCAGCTTTTGCAATACATAGCTCAAGGTCGAAGCAGCAAAGAAATAGAAGAAGCGCTCTACATAAGCGAACACACTGTGAAGTGGCGCTTGAGACGTATGCTCAGCGAGTTAGACACGACAGGGCGGACCGAAACCATCGACATCGCGATGAAGCCTGCGTTATTGCAATGGGATTAGCCAGATGGACTCTCTCCCTAGAGGAGCGGGTATCCGCCGCTCCTGCGGGAATGGCCCACATAGCCTTTCGCCACAAATGATCGCCACCGAACACACTGACGCCGTTAATAGAAAAATTCTCGCAGTATCAGAAGACCAGATACAGGGATTTGTCCGTGAGCCGTTCAAGAAAATTGCTGGACTGTCCGGTCTCAATGAGGAGTTAGTTTTGGATCGAATCAGGGCGATGCTGAGCGTGGGAACAATTCGACGGGTCCGCCAAACGCTTCTGGCAACAAGCCTTGCGGAGGGAGCGCTCGTGGCCTGGAAAGTGCCTCCTGAAAAGCTGGAACCGGCATTTGATTATATGTTTCGGCAAGATCCATTTTCGGGACATGTGGTCGTGCGATCGACGGATCCAGGAGCCGCTGGCGGCGAGTACAAGCTATGGACAACCATCAAGGTTCCCCAGGGTTTCGGAGTCGAAAGGCACGCGCATATTTTGCTACGAGAAGTCGGAGGCGAAAAATTCATTATCATGCCGGCGAAAGGCATCTTCACGCTCGGCGTCGGCCATGTCCGACGCAAGATGATAGAGCCGGGATCGCGGGCCGATCGGCCCGCTCAAATGATCCCAACTCGAATCGTGCAGCTAAGCGATCTGGAATGGCGGGTTCTGACCGCTTTGAAGCGGGAGTTCAGTGTTCAGGAGGTCACGACGAACCCATGGAGGACTCGTGCAGAAGAGGTGGAGCTGACTTTGGATATGTTTTTCTCGGTAGCCGAGAACCTCGATAAACGAAAGATTATCGGCAGATTTTCGACGTTCTTGGAACACGTTAAACCTTCAGCCGCAGGGGTCCGGGTGACTCGATTTAACGGGCTCTTTCATTGGGGAGTGCCTGCCGGGATGGAAATCAAGGCTGGATCCGAGGTCGGCCGGCATGAAATTTTGACGCACTGTTATTGGCGGGAAACAGGAGCAGAATTCGGGAACGTAAACA
>Ga0126381_100005888_pt1 | contig 13533 bp, 5 predicted proteins | sample PanSoiMetPlot_28_FD_96465 | JGI IMG/M metagenome (GOLD analysis project Ga0126381, IMG submission 96465) | Tropical forest soil microbial communities from Panama - MetaG Plot_28 | ecosystem: Environmental > Terrestrial > Soil > Tropical forest > Bulk soil | place: Panama | collected 2016-02-17
AAAATTGGCCAAAGATCAAAGCAATTCTTGCGGACGCACTGGAACGGGTTCCCGAAGAAAGAGAGACGTTCGTCAGCGAGGCGTGCGGACAAGATCGGTCGCTGAGGGCGGAGATCGAATCGCTGCTGTCGGCCTATGAGAGTTCCGTGGGCTTGTCGGAAAGCAAACTAACCACGCAACTGGTCGACGCTGCGCAAATCTCGCGGCCCATCGGTCCGTACCGCCTGATTCGCAAGCTCGGAGAAGGTGGGATGGGGCAGGTGTGGCTGGCGGAACAAACCGCTCCGGTGAAACGGCGAGTCGCTCTAAAGCTCATCAAGGGAGGCATGTATGACAGCACCTCGTTGGTGCGGTTTCAGAACGAGCGACAATCCCTCGCGCTCATGGACCATCCGGCGATCGCGAAGGTTTTTGATGCGGGAGCAACGCCGGACGGACAGCCCTACTTCGCGATGGAATACGTTGCGGGCGTGCCCATCACTGATTATTGCGACGAAAAGAAGCTGACGATCGCAGAGCGCATCGAGCTGCTTATGCAGGTGTGCGATGGAGTGCAGCATGCACATCAAAAGACCATCATTCACCGAGACCTCAAGCCCGCCAACATTCTAGTAGTGGAAATTGATGGCAAGCCGTTGCCGCGCATCATCGACTTCGGGTTGGCGAAGGCGACCGTTCCGGAGTTCATGGGAGCCGCGCAGTTCACGGTGATCGGGAGCTTTCTAGGTACTCCCGGATACGTCAGTCCGGAGCAAGCGGACCCGGGAATACAAGACGTGGATACCCGGACTGACGTGTACTCGCTAGGAGCTGTCTTGTACGTTTTGCTCACCGGCTCTCTGCCGTTCGACAGTGAACGGTGGAAGAGGCGCCCAATCGATGAGGCGTTGCGGCAACTGCGGGAGGAGGATCCACCTCGGCCGAGCACCAAGGCCGGGCGGCAGGACGACGCAACGAAGACCGTGGCCGAGGCGCGCGGCACGGAGCCAAAGCAATTGGCGAGTGCGCTTCGAGGGGATCTCGATTGGATCGCGATTAGGGCGCTGGAACGCGACCGTCGGCGCAGATATGCGACGCCTGCGGAGTTCGCTGAAGATTTGCGCCGCTATTTGCGCAATGAGCCGGTGCAAGCACGTCCTGCGAGCCTGCTTTACCGAGCTCACAAATACGCTCGCCGGCATCGTGTGGCGGTGGCCATAGCCAGCCTGCTGAGCGTCGTTCTGTTGTCATTCGTCGCGCTGCAGACCGTGCAGTTGCGCAGGACTACGCGGGAGCGCGACCGAGCGGATCGCATTGCGGAGTTCATGACCGGGATCTTCAAGCTGTCGGACCCCAACGAACGGGTAGGAGACCAGGTCACCGTTCGGGAAGTGCTGGACAAGGCTTCACAAGATATTGATAAGGGATTGGCAAAGGATCCTCTCCTCCAAGCTCAACTGATGCATGTGATGGGAAACGCATACCTGAATTTGGGACTATACGCCCGCGCTCAATCCCTGTATGAGCGAGGCATTCAGGTTAGCAGTTCCGCCGGAGGACAACAGAGCCGCGACACACTCAAGACCATGCATGATCTGGCGTGGGTCCTACTGCAGCAGGGACATCTCGCTGAGGCGGAGAGCCTCGAACGTAGAGTGCTCGAGATGCAGCGGCGCGAGTTCGGCTCGGACGATCCGGGCACGCTTGGAACTTTGAGTGAATTGGCCTTTACTCTCTCTCAGGAAGGGAACCCTAAGGAAGCGGTGGAATTGAATACCAAAGTACTCGAAAAGCAAAGGCGCATCTTGGGACCGGAGGCAGAAGGCACACTCATAACGATGGACGACTTGGCGATCAATCTCACTGAAGCTGGTCGACCCGCAGAGGCGGTGAAGCTCGAACGGCAGGCTTTGGAGATTCACTTTCGCATCGACGGACGCGACAATCTGGGAACGGTCACTGCCATGACCAACCTGGCCCGTTCTCTCCGGGATTTGGGGCAGTATGAAGACTCCGAAAGGGAGTTACGCGATACTCTCGAAATCGAAGCTCGCATCTTCGGGCCCGAGCAACCCGAAACAGCTGAGGCGAAATACGATTTGGCCTTGCTTGTCGCGCGCAAAGGCCAGATCGACGAGGCCTTATCGCTTCTGGACGACGCCGTTGACCACGGCCTGCCTCCTCTGCTTGTTTCTAGAATGGACACGGATCCGTTCCTAGAGCCTCTAAATGGCAATCCGCGATTCGCGAAATTGATCGCCCGCGCCAAAAAACAAATCGCTGCCCCGACGGCACACTAGCGACTTCCCTGCTCGTACCTCAGCCTCGTAAACTAACAGTCCCCCGAAAGAGCCAAAATCAAGAGTCCCGTATAGACGTGCAATCAGGCAAGAAGAGCAGTGCCGAAGATTTCAACTGTTAAAGCAATTTACTCGGACGTTCTAACGTGCGTTCCGTAGAAGTGCGGCACCTCGTGGGTATCTCCGACATGCGAGTGCATACCTCCCACACTTCGGACGTAGGCTGGTCCTGCATGCGTCGATGGGTTCCGAAACCTGCTCAGCGAAGTGATTCGCCTGACTTTGCCGTTTCAGACTGTCGATCTGGACCGTTTTGGACCTCGGTCATTGGCTATCCTTTGTGCCATGAGCGCGTTGGAAATGCGGCTTTGGGTTCGATTCCCATCGCCCGCTCGAGAAATTGTTCTGGGGCAAGACCCAGAACGTCAGAACCAGCACCTTTCGGAGTTCCCTGACACAACAACAAAAAGCAGGTGCGCTGTACCGTGCACGAACCGCGCATTTATGGACGACGTTGAGGCCTCCGGGATTGGCTCTGAACGAGAAGCAGATTCCCCGGTTTGTTGGAAACAATGGAAATGCGAGCAGGAAATGGAACGATTGGAATGAGTTATCGTGCGCCCAAGGCAGGCGCGCTACCAGGCTGCGCTACGCCCCGACGGACTCAATGATTATACGACAGGTGTATTCGGAACGGCGAGGTGTGGCGTGGGGGAGCAAAATCTGGGAAGGTACGGAGGAAAGGGACCACTTAGTAACCCTACCATACAGCAATTGCTGTATTTGGACGCCCGGAGGCGTGCGGCATAGTTGTGCGGGTGAGTCAGACGGAGCCCATCACATACCGGCGGTAGAGTACGCACCCCGGAAACACGGGTTATAACCCCAGCGCACGATCAGAATGCAAATCGGAGAGCGCCGTTGCGCGTCCTCATTGTTGACGATCACGAACCGGTAAGGCGCGGAATACGTTCGCTGCTGGCACGGCGATCGGACTGGTCCGTGTGCGGAGAAGCGGCGGACGGATGGGAAGCCACGGAGATGGCGCGAAAGCTGCGGCCGGACGTGGTGTTGATGGACATGTCCATGCCGGGGATGGACGGAGCGGAAGCGGCGCGGATCATCCGACAGGATGTGCCGAAAGCGGAAGTCATTATCGTCACACAGAATGACCCTGCGGTAGTGCGGCAGCACGCAGAGCAGATTGGCGCGCGCGGATACGTGTCGAAAGCGACGCTCGCGCGAGACCTGTTGCCCGCGATCCTAAATATTATCGGTGGGCCGATGGAAGGGAGAGCAACCCCAAGCGCGAAGGAGGAGACGCCGCCAGGGAAATGGGTGTTCGGCGGTGGAGATTTAGGACATTTGATCCGAAAGCGCGATTGGTCGGGAACACCGCTGGGCCCGATCGAGCATTGGCCACAGAGTTTGAAGGCGTCGGTAAATTTAATGCTGAATTCCCAGCATCCGATCTGGATTGGCTGGGGACCGGAGATGACCTTCCTCTATAACGACGCGTACATTTCGGTGCTGAGCCTGGCAAAACATCCGGGTTCGTTGGGCCGGCCAGCGCGAGAGGTGTGGGCGGAGATCTGGGACCTTTGCGGACCGCTGGCGGATAAAGTGTTCGCGCGGGGCGAGCCGTCGTTCTTGAATGATGTGCGGCTGTTCATGAACCGCGGGGAATACCTCGAAGAGACGTACTATTCGTTTTCGTACAATCCGATCTATGACGAGTCCGGGCGGGTGGCGGGACTGTTCTGCCCGAGTTCGGAGACCACGGCCAAAAACCTTCACGCGCGGCGGTTGCGGACGCTCTCGGAATTGTCGGCAAAAGCGCTAGTCGAAAAATCGAGCGAGGCGGCGTGTGCGTTGTCGATCGAGACCATTGCACAGAATCCGGACGATATTCCGTTCTGTCTTCTATACCTGCTGGACCAGGACCGGAGTGTGGCCACGCTGAAGGCGGCGCGCGGGGTTGGGAAGGGAATCGATACGGTCAGTCCGCGGGAGATCCGGCTTCAAGAGAACGTGGCCGAGCTGCGGTGGCCGATCAGGGAAGTGGTGTGGAGCTGCCAATCGCGACTGGTGGAAGTAGAGGATCTGGACGCGCTTCCCTGGGGACCCGCCGGGCAACGGGTGGTGGAGGCCATGGTGTTGCCGATGATTTCTCCGGGAGAAGGCCAGCCGATCGGCGTGTTGATCGCGGGGGTGAACCCGACGCGAAAGATGGATTCGGAATACCGAACCTTTTACGTGCTGATCGCAGACCAGGTGGGTACGGCGATTCAAAACGCCAGGGCGGTGGAGAACGAAAAGAAGCGCGCGGACGCATTGGCGGAAATTGACCGGGCGAAGACACAATTTTTCAGCAATGTGAGTCACGAATTCCGGACGCCGTTAACGCTGATGCTGGCACCGATCGAAGACATGCTGGGGAAGGAAGGTGGATTAGCCGAGGACCAGCGCGATCGGCTGGAGCTGGCGCATCGCAATTCGTTGCGATTGCTGAAACTGGTGAACACGCTGCTGGATTTTTCGCGGATCGAGGCGGGACGGATTGAGGCGGTGTACGAGTCGACGGACGTCTCGACGTTAACGGCGGAACTGGCGAGCATGTTCCAGTCGGCGACAGAGCGGGTGGGATTGAAACTGATCATCGACTGTCCGAAGGTGGCGGAGCCGGTGTACGTCGACCGGGAGATGTGGGAAAAAATTGTTTTCAACCTGCTGTCGAATGCGTTCAAGTTCACGGTCGCTGGCGAAATCGAAGTTTCGCTGAAGGAGAAAGGGCGGACCGTAGAGCTTTCGGTGCGTGATACGGGGACCGGAATACCCGAGGAGGAATTACCCCATTTGTTCGAACGTTTTTACCGAGTCAAGGGCGCGCGGGGAAGGACGTTTGAGGGAAGCGGCATCGGACTCGCGCTGGTGCAAGAACTGGCGAAACTGCACGGCGGGAGAGTGCGGGTCAAAAGCGAATTGAATCGCGGAAGCACCTTCACGGTGAGTGTGCCGCTTGGCCGCGAGCATTTGCCGGCGGATCGCATTGGAGCGGAAAGGGCGCTGGAATCCACGGGAGTACGAGGAGCGGCATACGTGGAGGAGGCGCTGCGGTGGCTACCGGACAGCGAGGCGCTGACCGAGGAGATTCAGGTTCCCGTCGTGGCGGGCACACCTGAGCTGTGGCCGAAGCCGAACAAAACGAGGGAGAATCGTGCGCGGATCCTGCTGGCGGACGACAATGCGGACATGCGGGTGTATGTGCAGAGATTGCTGCGGGATCAATATGAGGTTATTTCGGAAGGAGACGGTCAGGCGGCGCTGGAAAGGGCGCGGGAGCAGCGGCCGGACCTGATTTTGTCGGACGTTATGATGCCGCGGCTCGACGGATTTGGATTATTGAAAGCAGTTCGCGCCGACGAGACATTGCGCGGCGTTCCGGTAATTTTGCTGTCGGCTCGCGCGGGAGAAGACTCACGAATCGAAGGACTCCAGTCGGGAGCGCACGATTATCTGATCAAGCCATTCTCGGCGCGAGAGCTATTTGCGCGTGTACAGACGCAACTGGAACTGGCGCGGGTGAGGAAAGAGTCGGAAGAGGCTTCGGCGCGGCGCACCGAAGCCATTGCCGAATCCGAACAGAAGTTGCGGCTGGCGACCGAGGCGGCGGAATTGGGCATTTGGAATTGGTATCCGGAAGAGGACCGCGCGAACTGGGAAAACGAGCGGATGTTCGAGATTTATGGACGGACGCGAGAGGACGGTCCGATCAATGTGGCAGGCTTTTTGGAGGCAGTCATTCACCCGCAGGATGCGCCCGCGTTCACCAGTGCGCTGCAGAGGACACTGGAGAACGGAGAGCGTTTTTTCTTTCAAGGCCGCGTGTACCGCAACGATGGCGACATCGCTTGGGTGGAATACACGGGCCAAATCGAGCTTGGAGGGAATGGAGCGGCAACCCGGGTTGTGGGAACGACACGGGATATTACGGATCGGAAGAAGGCGGAAGAACGGGAGCGGCAGATCTCCGAGGAAGCAATCGCGGCCAACGCGAAATTCCGGGCGGTATTTGAACAGACGACCGTGTTTGCCGGGATCATGACGGTGGACGGAACGCTGATCGAGGCCAATAAGCTCTGCCTGGAGGCGTGTGGCTATCGCGCGGAGGAGGTGTTGGGCGGCAGTTTTGCGACACGCCGTGGTGGAGATATTTTCGCGAGTCCCAGGAGAAAATACGAGCCGCCGCGGCACTAGCTGGGCAAGGAGTTCCGTTCCGCGAGGTACTGCATTATTCCTGGGCGGACGGCACGGAACGGTTGGTGGATTTTGCGTTGTATCCGATCGTGGATGAAAAAGGCCAGATTATTTATCTGCACCCGACTGGGGTGGACATCACCGATTTGAAACGAGCGGAGGAGGCTTACCGCAGGCTGGCGGAAAGCCTGGAGGCGGAAGTCCGGGCGCGGACTACGGAACTGCAGGAGCGCAACGCAGACGTAATGACGCAATCGCACCAGGTACGTGAACTCACGTGGAGGTTGTTGCGAACGCAGGATGAGGAGAGGCGACGAATCGCGCGGGAATTGCACGACAGCGCGGGGCAAATGCTTACGGTCTTGGGGATGAACCTGGCGAGTCTTGTGCAACGGGCGAAAGTGTGCATGCCGGAGATGGCGGAGACAGCGGCGGAAACACAAGAACTGGTGCAGCAGTTGACAAAGGAGATTCGCACTACGTCGTACCTGCTGCATCCGCCTTTGCTCGACGAGAATGGGCTACCCGCGGCGCTGTCGTGGTACGTGCGAGGCCTGACGGAGCGCGGCGGACTGGATATTGTTTTCAAAATATCGGAAGAATTCGGAAGGTTGCCGAGGGAGATGGAATTGGTAGTGTTCCGCTTGGTGCAAGAGTGTCTAACAAATATTCACCGGCATTCCGGGAGCAGGAACGCCACGATTCAAGTGCTTCGGGACCGCGAGCGAGTGATTGTGGAGGTGCAGGACTCCGGAAGAGGGATCGCACGGGAGAAACTTGCGGAGATTCAGTCGAAGGGTTCGGGGGTTGGAATTCGAGGAATGCAGGAGCGGTTGCGACAGTTTGGCGGGGAGATGAGGATCGACTCGGGGAGCACAGGCACGACAGTCTTGGTAACGATCCCGCTGGCGAAATCGGTGCGGGCGATGGCGCACCGCGCGGGCGAAGGGTAAAGGGTAGAGCTGCGGGCGAAGCCATATCAAATGGAGAGGGGTGGCCTTCCTTGTAGCCGGGGGAAGGTGCGGCGGGGACGCACAGTTCAAATAGCAACCCAAGAATTTCGTACAGCGATTTCCGTATATTACGCGCTCCTGAAAACGATTAGGTTTGTGGGAGTGCACCTTTTGTTTTCGACGGGTCGGGGGCAGATGTAAGAATGCGAATTCTGATAGTGGACGACCACGAGTTGATACGGAAGGGTGTGCGTTCGCTGCTGCAGAGCCGCCCGGACTTCGAGATTTGTGGGGACGGCGTCGATGGGCAGGATGCCCTAACGCAAGCCGGACAACTGCGTCCGGAGCTGATTGTGATGGACATCAGCATGCCCAAGATGAATGGACTCGAAGCGACGCGGGAGATCCGGCGGATTCTACCGCAAATCGATGTTTTGGTGCTAAGCCAGCACAATTCCCCCGAGATGATGAGGCAAGCGTTGAACGCAGGTGCGCGCGGATACGTGGTGAAATCGGCGATTTCCAGCGATTTGATTACGGCCATCGATACGGTGCGCAGCGGACAGCTATTTTGCGATACCGCGGTATCGCGAAGTGTGGATGCCCATGTGGACGTGCAAGAGATTCTGCAACGCAGCGGAGCGTTTGAGAGAGCGCTGGGCGAAAGCGAGGAGCGGTTCCGACTGACGTTTGAACAGGCCGCGGTGGGAATGGCGCATGTGGCCGCGGACGGACATTGGCTGCGAGTGAATCAGAAGCTCTGCAAGATTGTGGGCTACACGCAAGAAGAGTTGATGGCGCTGCGATTCCAGGACATCACGCATCCGGCGGATCTGGAAGCCGATCAAAGGCAGGCGGATAAGGTGGCGGTCGGGGAACTCGACGAATATTCGATGGGAAAGCGATTCATCCACAAGGAAGGACACGTGGTGTGGGTGAACCTGACGGTCAGCGCAATGCGCGATGCGGAGCGCAAACTGAGATATTTTGTGTCCGTCGTGGAGGAGATCGGGGAACGAAAAGAAGCGGAACACAAGCTGTGGCAGGCTAAGCTGGAGTTGCAAAATACGGCACGGCATCTGGAATTGGTGACCAGCAAGATGACCGCGCCGGTGGCGCGGTGCAGCCGCGATTTCCGTTTTCTGTGGGCCAATCAGTGTTATGCGGACTGGATACAACGTCCGCTTGGAGAAATTATCGGCCAGCCGATCGAGCAGGTCATCGGCCGCAAGGCGTTCGCGACGTTGCTGCCGCACTATCAAACAGCGTTGTCCGGAGAGCGAGCCAGCTACGAGGGGGAGGTGGAGTTCGACCGGATCGGACGACGGTGGATATCGGGAGCGTACACGCCGATCACGGATCCCGCGGGGTACCCGGTGGGTTGGGTAACGGTGGTCGTGGATCTAACAGAACGGAACCGCATGGAAGAGATACTGCGGGAGAGCGAGCGACGTTATCGCGAGATGATCGATGTCCTGCCGACAGCGATATACACGACGGATGCCGAAGGGCGATTGACGCATTTCAATCCGGCAGCGGTGGAATTTGCCGGTCGCGTGCCGGTGTTGGGTAGCGACCGGTGGTGCGTGACGTGGAAATTGTACGAGTCGGACGGTTCGCCTCTTCCCCACGAGAAATGTCCAATGGCGTGCCTGCTGAAGGATGGCCAAAAACCCGAACCGCTCGAAGTGATCGCGGAACGGCCGGACGGGACGCGGCGATGGTTTACGCCGTATCCGCGGCTGCTGCACGACGCGAATGGCAAGGTGGTAGGCGGCATCAACATGCTGGTGGATATAACCGAGCGCAAACGGGTGGACCAGGCCAGCGGATTGTTGGCCGCGATAGTCGACTCGTCGGACGATGCGATCGTGAGCAAGAATCTGGATGGGGTGATCACGAGCTGGAATCGGGGAGCCGAGCGGTTGTTCGGTTACAAGGCCGAAGAGGCGGTCGGACAGCACATCACGATGCTGATTCCGCGTAAACGCCATCGGGAGGAAATCGCGATTCTGGAGCGCCTGAGGAGAGGCGAGCGCGTCGATCACTTCGAAACGGTGCGTGTAAGGAAAGACCGGAGGCTGATCGACGTGTCCTTGTCGATTTCGCCGGTGAAGGACTCGTCGGGACGAATCATCGGGGCATCGAAGGTAGCGAGGGAAATCACCGAACGCAAAAGGGCCGAGAAGGCGCTGTCCGAGGCGGCGCGGCAACAAAAGGCGCTGTTTCACCTGGCCGAAGAATTATTGCGAACGGAATCGATGGAGCAAATCTACGACGCTGCGTTGACGGCGATTCTGGCAGCTTCGGGGTGCGACCGCGCATCGATTTTGCTCAGTGATGAAAGCGGAGTGATGCGGTTTGTGAGCTGGCGGGGATTGTCGGAGCCGTATCGAAGAGCAGTGGACGGGCATTCGGCATGGGAGGCGGGTGAGAGGAATCCGCGGCCGATTTGCAGCAGCGATATCGAGAGGTCGGAGTTAAGTGACGAGTTAAAGGCAACGATACGGGGCGAAGGGATACGGGCGCTGGCGTTTATCCCGCTGGTTTCGAACGGGGGCTTGATCGGGAAGTTCATGACGTACTTCAACCAGGAACATGAATTCAGCGAGCACGAGGTGGAGTTGAGCCTGACAATTGCGCGGCACTTGGCGTTCGGCATCGAACGTAGGCGAGCCGGGGAAGCATTAAAGCGCAGCGAGGATCGCTTCCGGACCCTGGCAATGCAACTGGATTCGGAAGTGCGGGTCCGGACGGAGCAGTTGGAGCAACGAAATGCGGATGTGCTCAGGCAGTCGGAGCAATTGCGCGAGCTATCGTGGCAATTGTTGCGCACGCAGGACGCGGAACGGCGGCGCATCGCGCGGGAACTGCACGACAGCGCCGGGCAGACACTGGCAGTTTTGGGGATGAACCTCGCGGGAATCGTACAAAGCACCAAGAAAGATGCGGCAGAAATTTCGGAGGCTGCGGAGCAAGCGGACCAATTGGTGCAGCAGTTGACGCGCGAAATTCGGACGACCTCTTACCTGTTGCACCCACCGTTGCTCGACGAGAATGGCCTGCGAGCGGCGCTGTCGTGGTACATCCGCGGGTTGGCGGAACGGAGCGGCCTCGAAATCGACTTTACGGTGTCGGAGCAGTTTGGGAGGCTGGCGGAGGATCTAGAGTTGGTCGTTTTCCGGGTGGTGCAAGAGTGCCTGACGAACATTCACCGGCATTCGGGCAGCAAGAGCGCGACGATCCAGATTGTGCGTGAGGCTGAACGCGTGCTGGTGGAAGTGCGAGACCGCGGCAAGGGCATTGCGCCCGAGAAACTCGCGGAGATTCGCACCAAAGGCACAGGAGTGGGGATTCGAGGAATGCAGGAACGCGTACGCCAATTTCAAGGGGAAATGATTATCGAATCGAAGGGAGTCGGAACAACGATTGTGGTGACCTTTCCCCTATGCCGTGAAATCGACGTGCGGCTACCCAGCCATACTCACGCTGTAGAACCCCTGCTGTAATCCTCAAGTCGGATCGCCCTATGCGAATTCTGATTGCCGATGATAGCGAACTGCTCCGTCGTGCGGTGCGCGGGCTGCTGTCAGCGGAGCCGGCGTGGGAAATTTGCGGCGAAGCGGCGGATAGTCCCGAAGCGTTGGAGAAAGCGCGGGAGTTGCGGCCGGATGTTGTGCTTCTGGATATCAACATGCCGAGCGGGAGCGGACTGGAGACCGCGCGGGTGATCCGCGCGGATATTCCCGAGATCAAAATCCTGGTGATGAGCCTTCACGATCCAAAGCAGTTTCTGCCGACCGCATTGCAGGCGGGCGCGGACGGATGCGTCGACAAAGCGCAGCTGTCGAATGACCTGGTCGAGGCGATAAAGAAACTGGCACGCCCGGCAGCGGGAACGCGTCAACCCGTTGACAACTGATCGAGCGGCTGGCCCTGGTGATTCAGCAGGCGAGTGTCGAGAGCGGGCCTGCCGGGAGACAAGCTCATCGGCTTTGCGCGTGCCACTACGGTCAGCAGTAGGGAGACCGGCGAGTGGGCCGACGCGCTTGATTCCCGCGGGGCAGACTTCCGGTTTGTCCCAGGCGTTTGCGAATGACTCTGTCGATGAAAACCTGCTCTTCAAGGGGAGGAGGGCAAGAGAAAGCGAAGCCCTGGGACTCCTTCCGTTAGTAGCCGCCGTGCTCCAAGTCCAGGATAGGAGGAGAGTAGAAAGGGGGCGGTAGTAGGCACATTGGGCGGAAGAATGCGTGTGAAGGAATACTCATCGTTGGTAAATCATTCGATCTTGGCGGATCCGGCTAGCGTTTGCTGTCTCGACACGTAATGTCTGCCGATTCGCATTCCCGAAAAGGGTGCGCTACCATTTAGACAGGCCCAATTCCAGCTCAAACCGGCGTATTCGAAAGGAAAAACAGAATGAACCGGGCATTTTTGGCAATCTTGCTGGGGACGGCACTGCTGGTGATCGGCGGCTGTAAGTCGAAGACGGACAATAAGAATGCGATCCGCGATGGGGTGATGAAACACATTGCGGGGCTGCAAGGCCTGAACGTGAACAACATGACGGTGACCATCACGCAAGCGAATATTCACGGCGATAAGGCTGAGGCCAACGTCGACATTCGTGCGAAGAACGGCGATCCCAACGCTCCGCCGATGCAGCTGGTGTATCAGATGCAGAGGCAGGGGGAGGAGTGGGTGGTGGTCAAGGGCCAGGCTGCCGGCGGGATGCAACATCCGGCGCCCGGCGAAGCGCCGCCGCCGGGAACCATGCCGCCGGGACATCCGACTACGGGTGGCACCAGCGGACAAATGCCGGCAGGCCATCCAGACTTCAATTCGATCTTAAATACCGCACAACCGCAGCAGCAGCTGGGGGGGACGCAGCAACCGCAGCAGCCGCCACAGCAAAAACCGTCCTCGTCGAATTACGCGAAGCCGTGAGACCGGCTCTCGAGCGCCGCCCCAAGCTGAAAACACCCGGCTATTTCGCTACCGAGTGCATTTGTGTTCCTGCAATAGAAGGGCCAGTCGACGCGCGTCAACAGGTACACCACGGCCCGCAGCATTAGCTGGGTGCCCACAAAATAGATGCTTGAGTATCCGAGGGTCTGGCTGTCTTTCAGGCCGAGGCGGGAAGAGATCGCCGCAGCGCTCCGCGCCCACAGAAGATAACTGACAAAGCGGTCGCGAAGAACGGCAGGGCGTTCCGAACGAGCGGAGGGCGGTCAATCCATAAACAATTGAGAGGTAATTTGAAGTTAGGGGCGTGAAAGGGTAAAAGAGGAAGGCCCCAAAGGCGAGCCTGGGCCGATTCGGCGAGTTTGGCTTTTCGCGCATCGACATTAGTTCGTCCCGACTCGCTGTGGTTCCGCAAAATCCATCGGGACATCTTCGCGAGAAGAAACCGGCCAAGCGTAGCTGCAAAAGCTCCGGTGAGAGACCAGCCACCCGGCGTGGTGCGGGTAGAGGAATCCCAAATAAGAAAACGTTGTCGCACGAGTGTTGCGCGCAAGTCAAAGATGCGATTTTTTTGCAACTGCGCGTGACGGCACGGTTTTGTCTTTGGAGTAGCAGATGCGTTCGAGGCTGCATTCGACGCATTTGGGTTTACGCGCGAAGCAGACGCGGCGGCCGTGCCAGATCAATTGGTGCGAGAAGATGATCCATTTGTCTTGCGGGATCACGGCCATCAGGTCCAGTTCGATTTTCTTTGGGTCTTCGTTGCGGGTGAGGTCCAGGCGATTCGAAAGGCGCTGGACGTGGGTGTCAACTACGATGCCACTGGTGATGCCGTAGGCGGTGCCGAGGACGACATTGGCGGTTTTGCGCGCAACGCCTGGGAGTTGCAGGATTTCTTCCATCGTACGCGGGACTTCATTGCCGTAGATCTCAACGATTGCTTTGCTGGCGCCCACGATGGATTTGGTTTTGTTGCGGAAGAAGCCGGTGGGGCGAATTTCCTGTTCCAGTTCGGAGGGATTGGCGGCGGCGAAGTCCTGCGGCGTTTTGTATTTTTCGAACAGTTCCTTGGTGACTTC
>Ga0126381_100005889_pt1 | contig 13531 bp, 17 predicted proteins | sample PanSoiMetPlot_28_FD_96465 | JGI IMG/M metagenome (GOLD analysis project Ga0126381, IMG submission 96465) | Tropical forest soil microbial communities from Panama - MetaG Plot_28 | ecosystem: Environmental > Terrestrial > Soil > Tropical forest > Bulk soil | place: Panama | collected 2016-02-17
CAAACCGGACTGAGGCGGCGTGGCGAAAGCCCCGCTAATCGCCACCGGGAGGCTACCGTCACTGCGCCTCTTCTCGACTCTACCGGCATCGCTCCGAATGTCGCTCGCAAGACTTTGTGCGTCGTGGAGATCTTTTGCTCCGCCACCATGCGCCCCTTTCATCCAAAACGCAGTATCAGCTCGAGCGATCTCGAAGATCCAAACCGATCGTCAGTTTCTGCTCGCGAAAATTGCTTATCTGCTTTGCTGTTGCGGTGCCAATCTTTTTCATTGTCGGCCTCCTTTATCTGTTTTGCTTCGAGTATCTCTTGTGCTTCGAGCACTTCGATAACTCGGGTACAGCATGCCGTGGCGCAGGCCGGCTTCTCTTCTCATCTGGTTACGACAGTTATGCGGGACAGGCGTAAACTCGGGCTGTCGGATGGAGGCATTATGGCCAAAGGTTACTGGATTACCTTTTATCGGGCGGTTTCAAATCCCGCCGCGCTCGCTTAATACGCCAAGCTAACTGAACCGGGGTGCTGATCGGAATCAGCTTTGCAGTCCTTGTTCTGATAATTAGCCCTGTAACGAGTCAAACCTCTACAAGACCACAAGGAACTCGGCTTTCGCAGACGCGGTCTTTCGCTCTATAGGACTATGGCTCCCATCCACGCTCATTGCCACTGTTGTTATTCGGCTCATTATCTGGAAGCTTCGCCGAACAGCACTTTGGTCATGGGCAGAAGAATTAAATAGCTTTTCATGAACGATTCTTAATTTGTAATGATTCCAAGTTCGGGAATAATATTTTGCGGGTCCTCCCCCGAAACGCCCAAAGAGGCTCACGTCATCAGTCCTGCCTCCGCAAATGGCGTGGGCCTTTTCAAAATTGCTGTGGCTCTGGGTTTGCAAGAAAACATGGTTTTCCGCGTCCGCTTGGGACCGGCGCACCTCGTTCCAAAAACCCACTGCTAGGTCTCACCGCAAGTTGTTGCAGGATCGAATCGCCGCACAAGCTGTTTAAGCGATCGAGAAGCTACTGTTTCTGGAAAATGTTGGCATGCCACCACCTTAAAAGCACAACCTTGCTCCGCGCGGATGGTCATTCACCTTGCTTGCGAGCGCGCGCTTGAGATCGAAAAAAAGAAATTTCAATCTAAGCGGTCAGGCAAACTCAAAGCGCAACCGAAAAATCGAATGGCGGCTCTCTGCGGCGAGCGTGGCCGCTCAATTGTCGTCTGTCGGCAAAATCAACTGCCCGCGGCTGACAACTGGGAGGTCACATGCGTCAGCAGAGGTATTCGCACTATGTGGCCTTGCCCGGGCGGGTATACGGATTGGTCAGAGTGATCGCCCTGACATTCCTGTTGGCGCTGGAAGATGTGTATGGCTTTCGAAGAAGTCCTGATGTGGGATGGCAATCCAGGACTGCAGCCGGGCGGGAGGAACTCGGGGTAGTGGGAGGTATATATCAGCAGGGAAGGTGGTCCTTATTTGCCAACGCTGCTGGTGCAAGGAGCGCAGCACATTCTGGGACCACTTGGGGAGCATTGCGATCTGCGGCGCTGGGGACTGAAGTAGGCTGAGCGTGGTAGAAAGAACGGAAAGTAAAGAGCCATCATTTTCAACCGCACGCAGGTTGGCCCTCTTACTCCGTCATTTTAGAACGGTGACAGGAGAGGTTTACGAACCTTGTGGAGCAGCAGCGGCTTGGCAAAAGTGGCTACCGCATAATTAAGAAATCTCCCAGAAAGGAACGACCAAGCCCAAACTGGCCGAGTTCCGGCGCGTCGACCAGTTGGGAACTTGTGAAGTGGGGATATTAGGCCAGTCATGAAAAACACTCCGCGAGTTGTCGAGGCAAGCAGGAGAGCTCTTGACAACGTAACGAGCAGGTCCGCTATCGTTGTTTCAACTTAGAAGGGACGAATCGCCTCATGAGATTCATTATCATCTGCTCAATTCTGTCCGCGCTGGTCGTGCCAATGCCTTGTTCCGCCCAGCATCAGAATTCATATCTCACGGGTCGAATAGATCAAGTTATGCAGGCGCGCTCAGCAGCCGGCGAATTCAACGGATCGGTTCTGGTAGCTCGTCGTGGACACATCATTTACGAGCGGGGATTCGGTCTCGCGAACCTTGAATGGAACGTCCCCAATGATGTGAACACGAAGTTTGAGATCGGTTCGATGACAAAGCAATTCACAGCTCTGCTTGTTCTGCAGTTCGTGAACCAGGACAAAATCCGACTCGAGGGGCATCTCTCGGACTACCTGCCTTACTATCGCAAGGAAACGGGAACCCGGGTAACGATCAGTGAGTTGCTCTCTCACACCTCAGGTATCCCCAGCTTTACTGATTCTCCAGGGTTTTTGGATGGCCCGGCGAGCAGGGTCCATCACACGGTAAGGGATTTTGTTCAAGAATTCTGTAGCGGGGACCTGCGGTTTGAGCCGGGGACCAATTTCGAGTACAGCAACTCGGGTTATTTTCTGCTGGGTGCACTGCTCGAACAGATCGCTGGTGTTTCTTACGAGCAACTGCTGCAAGACCGCATCTTTCGGCCCCTGGGAATGAAGGATTCCGGCTATACCCATTCGGAGATCGTCATTGCCAAGCGTGCCGCTGGCTATGAGCATTCCCCGTCCGGCTGGCAGAACGCACGTTATTACGACATGTCTGTTCCGTTTGCCGCAGGCGCACTGTATTCGACCGTCGAAGATCTCAACCTGTGGGATCAGGCGCTCTACGGCGAGCGCTTGTTGCCCGCGCGATTGCGCGATTTGCTCTTCAAACCCAACCTGGGGAATTATGGGTACGGTTGGGTGATGCTGGTACCCGCAGCAGGTTCGCCTTACGCAGGGGAATCGATTCCAATGCATGGCGGTGCAATCTTCGGGTTCCAATCGGTGATCCAGCGCATCATTCAGCACCACGAACTGATTGTTCTATTGGACAACAATGACAGCCCGAAGCTCTTGGAGATTGCGCTTGAGATCAGGCGAGCGTTAGCCAGCAATCACTGATTGCAACGTCGCTGTATCAGCCTTAGCGCAAAGTGTTGTCAGAATACATGACCGGATGCAGTGGCTATTCCACTTCCGCGTCGGCAAAAGTGAATTCACTTTTCCAGAGCTACGATTCCCCTTTTTCTAACTTTCTGCCAGAACGGCCGTTCTGACTTGTGGTCCTGCGGGATGAGATGTGCCCCCTGGCATTCGTTCAATGTCTGTGCTTTCGAGCAATAGGGCACTACCGATCGCGCACGTCATGTGCGACGACCTTCGCCACAGACTCTTATCTCTCCTCTCTTGGTCTGATGTTTGTCTATTACGCGCTCGAATTATTGTGCCCGGGTTTGGCCCCGGACGAATCTTTGAACGGCTGTGTTGTCGTCTGGGGTGGGACGTCACCTCTGCTTGAATAGCGAGACCTCCTCGCAATGTGGACCTCGAATTGCTGTGTTTCAGGTTGTTCTGCCTCCGGAAAGGTTCGAGTCTCAGCCATCACCAATTCTGTCTTGCGCAACGCAGGAGAGTCCTACGTATGCCCGAACTTTTCAGCGTCAGGCAAGATTTTTTCCGCCCGCATAACCAAGATCAGAACGGAGGCAAGTTGTTGGTGCGAATGGGGGGACTCGTCCCCACGGTTCTACTCGCCGGATCCTAAGTTCAAATTTCGCCACTGATTAGCAAGGGAAGCTTTCATTACTACTGGTGGCAGCAGGAGTATTCACTCGTGGATTGGTTACACATCGGCTTGCGGCCAGAACATACAAAGGCTTTCCCAGTAGCCCTTTCCCTCTTACCGTCAAATTCACTGGGTTAGAACACCAGCCGCAGCCGTCGATTTGAGACCATCTAATTCCCTAATGAGTTCATGCCAATCTTTCGAGTTCTTCTTGGTTGCAAACGGCTTTTTGAGATCCGCGTAATAGGAGAGAAGGTCGCTGCGTAAAGCATCCGAGACAGGTTTACCGCTGGTTTTCTTGACCAAGTTAGCGTACGTTTCGTCTGTCAGTCTGTATGTGGCTGCTTCGGTGACTATGCCAGTGTCAAGGTTATCATTGGGCAATTGGAGCTTGTGTTCCTGTTGGGCGCGGAGAAGCGCTCGATAGTGGTCCAAGGTTGCGTTGAAGCTCTTCATATACAACTGTTCCACGGCCGGTGTGGGTGGATGAAACGCGAGGCCGCTGAATGGCCCAGCTTTTGGTACGATGCGCAAAAATGATGCTTTGAGGCGAGTGAAGAAGCCCGGCTTCTCATAGATGTCGCCCCACTCCCTGCGGTACTCAGAACGCGAGATGTTGTAAACGAATTTCGTTTTCGTCTCGTTGGGGTAGCTGTTCTGAATCTCATCTCTCTTCAGATGCCATGCCACTTTGGTCATCCGTGGAATAACGGTGGAAACGGAATGACGATAGCTGCCGATGGCCAGATCGACTCGAAAAAAGACACTTGAAATGTCGAGCGAGTAAGTTCGTAAAAATGCTCTTTCGAGTACCGGCTTCGAAACCTCAAAGCCAACAAAGTCATGATAGGCCTTGGGCGCGTAGTTTCCTTCGGCAACTTGGTCTACATCGAAACCGTACTCCACTTTCATATGTGCCGATGGTTTTTCCTCATAGGTGACTGCCTGACCGTATCTCTTTGCCAAACCCGGATACAGGATTGCTACCGCTCGGTTGGTGGCCAGCTGGTGGCCCGAGGTGTCAGCAGCATAGTGCGACAGAGCACCTAGCGCGAATGCATATTCATTTAGGTTCCTCGATTCCTCGATCAAAGCTAGAACAAAATCACCGCTTCGGACGTAGTGCGTCAGATCGCTGAAAAACCGATTGCCGAAAGGGTAGTAGCCCAGATCCTGGATGATCGCGCCACCATAGGCATAGGCATGTGCTTCGAGTAGTTCCTTCGGAGTCGCGCAAGGGAATCGGCTCAAGAGTAAGGGCTCAATGCCGTCTTTCCATACAACATCGACAATGGCTTCGTGTGTAAGCACGGAATACCCTGCGGAATCCGGGGCACACAATATTCCCAGGAGAAGTCCGAAAACGATCGGCCCGGAGAGTGGGAACAACGCGGCTCGACTCTGCGCCAGCATTTACCTCGGGTCCAGGTTGCGGCGCAGCGCATTGGATTGTTCCAAGGCCTGACCATTACGCGCCCGGAACAGGAAACCGTTGGTGCAATTTCCGATGAATGTTTCGAGCTTTCCTGACAATTGAAATGGCTGATCTACTTCCCCAATACCGACTCCGGTTTTCGGAAGTTGGATTCTGCCCTCCCAGATGTTCTGTCGGAGTTTTCTGCTTCTACAGGTTGCCACTGATCACTACTTCACTGGTTCTTGTCCTGGACAGGGGTCCATGTTTTGTCTGGGTTGAAACGCTCCATCTTCCTGAATTCTTCGAGGGATCCCGGCCCGAGATCTTTTTGGTAGACAACGCCGTCGTGGCTGACCATGAAAGTCTTCACTCCGGTAACACGGTATTCGGCTGGCGCAGCCACCAGAGCGAAGCCCCCGATCATCACGCCATTAACAACGAAGTCCATTTCGCCAAACGCCGCGGCTGGACCCTGGCCTTTCAAAATTTTGAAAAAATAGCCGTGGTACGGATCCACGCCGCTGGTATAGCCCTGGGCAATCGCGCGTGCAGTCTCCTCGGCAATGGGACCACCCCAGGTGCCGTCCGGGTTTTGCCACACCAGCCCATCCTGTTTGCCGGGAGTACTCATAATGCGCTGGGCGTATTGGTTTACATCAAAGGCGTCGCGCTGCCGGAATGAGTACTCCTCTTGCGCTTCTACATAGTTGTGGCAGGTTTGAATAGCATCCAGTTCGTTGAAACCGATGCGGCGGTAGAGAAGTTCCTGTCGGCCAGCCTTTGCGTCAAAGGACCATTTGCCACCCGTCTTCACAATGGGAACGGGGAATGGCCAGTTCTCGTTGCCCACGATGAGGAAAGCACGGCTGCCGCTCTTCCGATCCAAAGAAACGCTTTGCTTTTCGTGAGCCTGGGCAGCGAAATCAGAGGCACGTTGCCGGTCCTGCGGATATTCACCCGTAAGAACAATGTCGTCGCCTCCGGGACCGAAAATTTCTATAAGCTCGGGCACGTCGAACTTCTCGGCGGCAGCGACTAGCGCATCTGCAGCCTGCTGAGGAGTGTCAAAGTTTCTAGCGCGAGTCGCCGACCCTGCGGTAGAAGCCGAGGCCTCTTGGGCCTCAGATTGCGCCACAGCGAGGAGGACTGAAGCGCATAAACACATGCAAGCCACTGCTCCCCCCCTCCAAAGCATCCTGCGGTTACTTATGTGCTGAGATGTTGTTTTCATGTCTTTAAATTTATGATCTGCCCGCACAATCTAGAGCTTTTATCTCCGCCGCCCGCCACCGCCGCCGCGGAAGCCGCCACCTCGCGATCCCATGCTGGCGGAACCGCGGCTGCTAGCGGCACGAGCGCTGGATCCATTGAATCCCCCGGATCCCCCTCCGAAGGCATCCGCACCGCCACCACCGCGTGAGATATCCCGGCTTCCTATGCTGTTGGCCCCGCCTGACGCAGACCGCGTGCCGGAGGTGGCTCCGCCCGCAGCCCGATTACCGAGATTGCCGCCCTGCTGGCCGATTTGTTGGCGGGCACCAGCCTGTCGGCTGGCCAGGGATTCGCCGCGTGCCGCACCCCCAAACCTGTCCGCAGTCGCTCGGTCCCGATAGGGGGCACCGCCACGATGTTGCGGATTGTGCTGCCAGTTTCCGGTTCGATTGGCATTGACGTTCCGGTTGACGTTCGCGTTACGGTTGAAATTGTTGTAGTTGTTGATTTGGACGTTATTGCTGCCCCAGCCGGCACCCCAACCCCAACCGCCGCTCCACATTGCCCCCATGGCCACGCCAACACCAAAAGATATTGCCATCCCTGCGGCGTAGTATCCTGGCGGCGGATAGTAGATGGGGGGGTACGCATACACCGGCGCCCCGTAGACGACCGTAGGATTGTAAGAGGGCACATACACGACTTGTGGGTTGGCCTGCTCCACCACGATCACCTGCTTGTTCTCGACTTCCTTGGTCTCCACCTTCTGCTGCTCGTTCGATTTCAAATTGCCTTTGTCCTTGGCTTTTTTGCGCATGCGCTGCACGGCATCCATGACGTCACCTTGCTGGGCCAGGAAGGCGTTGCCCAGATCGGTGGTCCATTGGATGTCGTCTGCCAGACGCTTGACGAGCTCCGGCAAACCGGCCATAGCCTGGACGCTAGGATCCCAGGGCTGCTTGGCCACAGCATCAGCCAGCTCTTTGTCCTTCAGCTTGGGGTTCTTCGCGAGCCACTGCTGAAGCTGCACAATTTCGAGGGGATATGTGGATGCCGCCAGGGTCTGGGCCAGTAAAGGGTCCGGAAAGAGAGCAATGGGTGCTACAAGAGAATCCAACTGGTCGGGAGGAATCTTCGCAGCCTTCTCCTCGGACTTCGCAGCCTTCTCCTCGGACGAGGACGCCTGAACCGCCCCAGAGGTTGGCCAGTGCGCGAGGGAGTCACCGGGAACGAGGGCAAGGGCACAAACGATCACTAGCACTGTTTGGAACGTTATGTCCTTTCGTTGCGATTTCGTAGCTAGTTGTTCTCTCATTTACCTCCCAACCTGAATTGAAGGTCCCGCTGCGGCGGATAGTCACGAGCGCTGACTTGTTCATCGCTCCTGGAACGAGCAAACGAAGCGGCTGCGGACCTACACATAGCGCGAGATCCTGAACGCTCTGCAGGCCCTGATCTCGGAACACTCGACATCCTGAGTCGTCGACCGAGTTCGGGATGTTCGACGACATGGCCGCCCATTGTTAGGCGGAAAAGTAAAAGCTGCTGGATCGCTGCTAACAGGGTCAGGATAAGGATGCGCAGCTTCACCATGCTATGCGTGGGCTTGTTAGCCGTTAGGCACATAGACTTCCCTCTCTGTTGCGAGCTGAGGGAACATGCACATCAACCCTAGCAGTCGTCACGCAATGGCGACATCCGAAAATCTACGGTGATCTCCAGGAACACTGAGTCCTTTCACCTGAGGAGCTGCACCAACAGAATGGAGCAGCCTATGTCAAGATCTCAACGAGTTGTGCGCGAGTTCGTACCAATGTCTTGGGTGTAGACGATAGCCCTGGCGAATGTGCCCTGCGTACAGCGGAACCGCGTTGTTCTGGGGCAAAACTGGTTACCGCTTTCGCCTATCTCCCATTACTGAACCTGTACTGATCAAGAGCTGTAAGGATTGACAGTAGCCGACTTCATCGCGGTCCGATCATCTGAAACTCTGTCCAACAAGGAAATGAACGAACATACAGGAGACACTGAGATGTGTCTGGTTTGAACCTTATCGGCCGACCTACCGGGCCAATCAGTTTGCGGCTGATCATTCAGTCGACGATGGCCATCAGCGTCGGGATCCGGTCCGGAGCCGGCTCTGATTCTCCTGACTAGACGCGCGTGAATGTAGCCTATGAAATTGAAAAGCTCGAGTCCGAGAGGGCTCGCTGGTCCGCTTGGAGCTTGGACACGAAAAGATTCTTTGTTCTCTCACTTGCCACGTTGCTGCTGACTGCTAGTAGTTCCCTTGCCCAGGATGTCCGATACAATTCGACAAAAGTACCGACTTCTCGAAGTTGAAAACATTAAAATGGGTACCGATCAAAGACGCGGCCAAAGTCAACTACTTAGTGGATAAGCAAGTGGATGCGGAACTCGCCACGAAAGGCTTGACCAAAATTGAGGGTGAAAATGCCGATGTTTACATAGGCTATCAGACCGCTGTTGGTCAAGAAAAGCAGTTCAATTCCTACAGTACACGGTGGGGGTATGGACCGGGGTGGGGAGCGGCTGGTACGGTGGAATGGGTACAACCACAACGATGGGTCGACGTCGACAATCTATACCGGTCAGTTGGCCTTAGACATGTACGACTCAGCGGGTCACGATTTGGTCTGGCGAGGAGTGGTGAGCAAAACAATTGATCCGAAGGCGAAGCCAGAGAAGCAGCAGAAGAACTTAGCAAAAGCAGTGAAAAAGCTCTTGAAAAGTTACCCACCGCCGGAAAAAAATAGGCTTAGCTCACACAGGAAGCCTCGTTATATTAGCACCTGTTGACACCGATCATCATGCTGGCACCGGCCAGCAGATTAGCTCTTTCACATTCCTATTCTAACAGCCTCCCAGCCAGCACCTGCGGGAGAATTGCCGAAATCAGGCGTCTCAAAATCTCCAATCAGGCTATGAGCGTAACCGCGATTCATTTTCAATGATGTGCAAAGAAGACGGTTATTTGAAGTAGCTACCCTCGCACAGTTGCGCCACCTGATCAAGCTGCGCGGTCCAACGAACTTTTCCCCCTAGCCGAGCGCTCGGAGGCAAACCGTCGCAAGAGAAGCCATACTGCAAGGAAGGACAGTGTCAGTGTGAGCAGCACGAGTTCAACACCACGGAGGAACAAATGATCAATGAGGTTGCGGGATCTCGCGTCGAAATCCTTAAGCGTCCTTTCGCTGATCGTTTGCAGGTGCTCATCCATGGCATGCAGCACGAGCGGCCACTCTCCGCGAAGGTCCCCGCTCGCAGCTAGCCGCTCACGGCGCAATTCGGCTAAGGCATCGATTCTCTCTTGCGTCAGGGAGTCGAAGACTTGCCGGCGCTCTTCCTGCAGAAAGGATTGAGCGGCCAAACGCTGACCCACAACATCTGCCAATACTACTTCTCGGGCATTTCCAGCTAGTTCCGGCAGCCGTTCCAGGCTGCCCGAGGCTTTCTCCAGCGCTCTGGATATAGACGCCAAGTTGGACTCAGCCGTGCTCAGTTCCGGGTAATGGCCGAGGTCGCTGAGCAACAGTTCGACTTGCCAGCGCGCCTGTTTTGGAAGAAAGGCGTTGTACGAATCCAAACGGGCTGTGATATCGCCCAGGCTCTCTTGTATTGCCTGGAGGGACGCAGTCGCTCCCAGGTCGGCTTGGCCGGCCTGCCGGATCAGCTCCGCATCGGCTGACCTGCGTCCACTCAACCCGCTCTGAATGGGATGACCTGCAGCCCAGGTGCCAATCCTTCGCCGAAGGTCGGCGATGTCGGCGGAGGGTGCGGCCGCCCGAAGCAATTGCTCCATCTCTTCATCCATTTTCTCGAGGGTGTCGATCGGAACGGACTGAAGCGCTCCAAATATCTCTTTTACTGCCGGTTGTTGCATATACGCCGTCATCTGAAAAACGAATACCCATGTGTCGACGGTGGCAGCAACCGGGTCGGTATTCAACAGGGATGTCTGGAGGACCGGAATTGCTTCGGCTTTCCACACGAGCGCCTGTCTCCGCGCTCGGGGAGAGGACGATGTAAGAATGATTCTATCGGCGGCATTTTCAATCTCGGAAGAGTATTGGGCTAAGAGAGATTGGTTTCGGGAACTGAGTTCCGGTACGGACGCTTCCATCGTTTTAGAACGCTTGATCGAAGAGGTCTTCTTTGTGGTACGTGCACCGCAACCGCCGAGGAACAGCATCAGTCCAAACAGCAGGCAAAGCGAACCCTGGGTGGTGAAGCCTGCATTTCTCATGGTAGGGCGATTGTGCGACATGGTTTTGATATAGAATTAGGACAGCCTTTGCGTTGCAATTGGATGCGCTCCGGCTTTTGATGTTTCTCGCCTGTTAGTTTTCACAGATCTCTTCTGGCAACCAAAATCTACTACTCAGGTCGGCAGAGCACGCGCCTCATTTTGGTCGATGTTGGCGAGCCTTGGCCACGCTTGTCGGATATTAAGGCAGACCCATCTGCAGCATAGGAACTGTGCGTGTTGCTCATCGTTACAGTTCGTCTTCGTCCTCTCTTCTCAGTTACCAACCTCGGCTCCGACCCCTGTTTCGCAGATTCTCCGCACGGCAACACTGTGAATTCATCGTTCGAAGCCATGGCTTCGACGTTTCTCGGTTCTCATTGTTTCGACTCCCACCTTTGCGAATACCTGGAAAAACTACGGCTCGCCAAGCGTGAAGGTCTCACGCAGAATCTCAAGTGGTAAACGCTGACACTGACTTTGGCTTTTCAGCTCTGTGACCAACACGGATAAATCCGAACTCGCAGGACTGGCAGCACCGCACCGGGTCTAGAACTTCACCCATGAGACTTAGAAAAAAGTTCTTGCAGATCCCAAAAGTTAGCAAAGATTACAAGCCGAAAATCTCGGCTTCTGCCCTTGCTGAAGTGAAAGAGAATTTTGAGGCATATTGCTCGCTAATCCTAATCCGATCTGGCCCCTAGTTCCCAGAACATATACATAGAGTCCGGTGACAAGTTCGTCCGATGGTTGAGCGGTCGTTGCACGCCAGGCTCTAGAAAAGAAGGTGTATACGGTGGCCAATAGTCCATTCCTTAGCTACATACTACAAGGTATTTCTCAATTCATTCATGTTAGGATTCCGAGTTATGACGGTCGCCACCCTTCCCGAGTCGACAATCTGCTCGCGGGAATACAGGGGTTCTCACGCACATTCCAGTTGCACTTGGCTGCACACTTGCACTTCCCCGCGCGCCGCCGCGCGCCGTCGCCGCGCGCAGCGCTGCGCAGCGAAGCGTTAGCGTTAAGTTTCCCATGCTACAGCGGCCCGCGTTCGTTCTTCCTTCGCACATACATGTGCATTGATACCCTAGGCCTCCGCGTAATGTCGTGTTAATAGTATCGTGATACGACGTACAGTTGCTTTCCCGTGCGTTCGCCTGCTGGTACGCTGTTTCGCGCGCTCTCCACCACCCCTAAAAGAGTTGATGGACAGAATTGCCGTATAGGAAACGGCGGTCAATGTGCGCCGCTGAATCCCAACCGATGAGAGCGAGCGTTCGTTGAAATTCCGCGCCGCATGCCGAGTCAGAGCGATGAGAAAGCAGAAGGTTCCAAGAGGCCACGGTCGCTGAAATGAACACAGATCGTCTTCATTTGTGTTCGATGCTGAACCTGCTACACAGCCAAATGCTCAGACACCAGGGAATGTTGAAGGTCGATCTTTACGTGGGGGACGGAAATTGAGCGACATATTTTGCGTAGAGTTCGTCGTATCGGAGTTTCTGCTCGGTGGGGGGTGAAGACTACGACCCTGATGTTTTCAAGACATTTCCTGCGGTCGATCATACCGGTTAGTAAAGCAGCTCTGACGGCTCTCGCCAGTATCTCCCAGAAATCCCCGATTACGGTTCGAAAATCACGATTCGCCACATGATGCATCACACCAGTGGACTTCGCAACTACGACGATTTGTTCGACCTCGAAGGGATACCGGAAGTCGATCTCACGACCGATCGCGATGCGATGGAATTGATCGTGCGACAGAGAGGCGTTAACTTCAAGCCTGGCGAGGGGTTTCTTTACAGCGATGCACATTTCTTCCTGATGTCTCAGATCGTGAAGCGGCTTACTGGCCAAACCTTGCGGCAGTTTGCCCAGGATCCCCTGGGCTGCGGGACCGTTGGATATCTCGTGTCAGTGTGAACGGACAATGCCCAGGCGCAATTGCAATTGTCTGCGGTGGCTTCTGCTTAATCGTAGTCGGGTTTCATTGTCCAGCAAGACCTCGTACTCGCCATCCTCGGCCAACTCCAAACGCTGAATCCGTTCGAGATTAACGATAGTCGAGCGGTGAATTCGGCAAAAGATGGTTTGGTCTAACTCTTGGTCCAGTTCAGACATGCTGCGGCGCAACAAGTATGTTTTGGCACCGACGTGTAAGCACGCGTAATAGTCTGCCGCCTCAATCCAATCAATTTCGGAAAACTTCACGAAGTGCACTTGCCCAGCACTCTTGACAGCCAGACGCTCAATTTTTCTGGGTAGAGCCCTGGCATCCGCTATCCTTTGCTTGGCACGCCCGAGAGCACGGTTGAATCGAGTGTTGTCAAATGGCTTCAAAAGATAGTCGAGGGCGCCGGCCTCGAATGCCTTCAGTGCATATCGATCATAAGCGGTCACAAAGACGATAGCCGGAGGCAAGTCTCCACCCAGAAGCTCCAGGACGTCAAACCCGTCGCACTCTGGCATCTGAACATCGAGAAACACCAGGTCCGGCTTCCGTCGGCGAATCTCAGCGACAGCCTGCGTGCCTGATCCGCATTCACCAACCAATTCAATATCTCGATCGAGTCGCAAAAGCACAGTGAGATTGCTGCGAGCAAGTGGCTCGTCATCGACCACCATCGTCCTTACTTTTGCGCGGCCCTCCCTCGAGCACACGGGTCACCTCTCCCCAATGGGCAAGGAGATCGATACTTGCACTCCATCTGGCTCGTGATTCCGGATTCCCAACTCGAACGCGTTTCCGTAGAGGCTTTTTAGGCGAGTACGTAAATTTGACAGTCCCACTCCCACTCGAGACGTCTCCCGTCCCGCAAGCAAGTTAGGCCCGTCATTGTAAACGTTGAGAGTGAGGATGCCATTGGAGCGAGATCCGGTGATTCGGATTATGCCTCCTTGTGCTCGTCTGTCGATGCCATGCTTGATCGCGTTTTCTACGATTGGCTGCAGAATCAGGG
>Ga0126381_100005890_pt1 | contig 13529 bp, 10 predicted proteins | sample PanSoiMetPlot_28_FD_96465 | JGI IMG/M metagenome (GOLD analysis project Ga0126381, IMG submission 96465) | Tropical forest soil microbial communities from Panama - MetaG Plot_28 | ecosystem: Environmental > Terrestrial > Soil > Tropical forest > Bulk soil | place: Panama | collected 2016-02-17
ACGAAGACCAGCCAGACCTTGAAGCTGATCCGGCCGATCACGCTGCCGATGAACAGGATCGGAGTGATCGCCGCGAACACGAACTGGAAGTACATCAAGCTTGATTCGGGGAACCGGAACTTGGGCATCAGGCCGTTCAGCAGCGGGATGTTCGCCTGCCCCTGCTCGGCGGCGTGACCGAGCACCGAGCGGGGATCACCGACGAACGTGCTGATCAGCGGCGTGCCAAAGCCCATCTTGAACGCCCACAGGACCCATACGATCAGCGTCAGGCAGAACGTGGAGAACACCATCAGGACAGTGTTCATCGCCCATTTCTTCTGCACCAGGCCGCCGTACAGGACCGCCAGGGCCGGTATAGACATCAGGCCAACGAGCGTGGCCGCTGTCATCTGCCAGGAGTTGTCTCCGGCGTTCAGCCAGCTTGCATAGGGATCCAACAAAGCCTCCTCGGGGGGCCGTGTGCGGTGACGCTTCTTGTCTCCCATGCACGGGTTTCCGAGGCATTTCTCGTTTGTTACGTGGCAGGTAACGGCGCAGGTCCTGGGTTTCGCGTATGTGTCGCGGCTGATCTTCGATGGGTCCTCGCGCGGGCGGCGGGCCTGCGGCGAGCGCCCGCGAACGCCGGCTGGGCGGTACAACCCGTTTCGCGTCACGTTGCCGTAACAGTCCTGACTTTAGGTCTTGAGACGAATTGTCCGGAAGGCGTACGCTCCACACATTGGGTTGGGGTAAGCGCTTACCGCAGACGGTAAGCGCTTACCCCGGTGGCCGGGGCATGGCGGGTCGGACAGTCAAGGAGGACGTGGCACGGTGGACCGGGATGACTGGGGAACGGCGCCCACGATCTATGACGTGGCACGGGCGGCGGGCGTCTCCATTGCCTCGGTCTCTCGCGTTCTCAATGGTCAGCGCAATCCGCGCCAGGAGACGAGGGACCGCGTGCTGCAAGCCGTGGCCGAGCTCGGCTTCGCGCCCGACGGCGCCGCCCGCGCGCTGAGCGTCCGCATCAAGGAGGTCGTGGGCGTCCTGGTCCGCAGGCCCTGGCAGTCGAACGCGGCGGAGGACATCTACGCCGATGAGACGGAGAGCCTGCAGTATCCAGACCTGATGAACCGAGGCATCGAGCTGGCCGCGCAGCGCCGGGGATTCGACCTGCTGCTGCGGTCGGTCACCCTCAACGAGCACGACCTGGGCGGCCGGACGCTGGCGCTGGCCCGCAAGAGCGACGGGCTGATCCTGCACGACCGCGTGCTGGAGCCGGTGCAGCTGGCCCGGCTCTCCCGGCAGGTGCCGATCGTGACGCTGGCGGGCTACGCGACCGAGACCACCGCCAACGTGCACGGGGACAACGCGACCGGCATGACCGCCCTGGCCCGGCACCTGCTGATTGACCACGGGTATCTCTCGCTCGCCTACCTGAGCGGGTTCGCCGACAGCCCGGACAACGTCGAGCGGCAGGCGGTGCTCGCGGCGTGCGTGAAATCGGTGCCCGGCGCCACGTTGGAATGCGGGCCCGCCTGGCAGGGTGACTATTTCGCCTCCGGCGGGGCCAAGGTGATCAGGCAGCTGCTCGCCAGGGACGGCGCGGCGGCCAAGCCGGGCGGCCCCATCCCCGGGCTGCCGCGGGCGATCGTCTGCGCCAACGACCAGACCGCACTAGGCGTCATGGCCGCGCTGCGCGAGCGCGGCATCGACGTTCCCGAGCAGGTAGCGGTTACCGGGTTCGACGACATCCCGATGGCTCGTCACCTGCACACCAGCCTCACCACAGTCCGTCAGCCGATCGCGCAGATGGGAGCGAAGGCCTTCGAAGTGCTGTACTCGATGATCGGCGGCTCGCCGCCGCTGGACCGGGACGTCGTCCTGCCCACTCAGCTGGTCCGCCGGGAGAGCTGCGGCTGTCCGGCCGGCTCCTCGTCCGGCCCGGCCGGTGACCGCGGAGGCCGCTCGTGAGAATGATCGCCCGCCGGATAGGCCTGTACGTGGTGACCGCGTTCGTCGCCATCACGGTGAACTTCTTCATCCCGCACCTCATGCCGGGCAACCCCGTTCTCACGCTCATCGGCAAGATGCGCTCCCAGGTCACCCCGCAGACCATCGCCGCACTGGAGCTCCAGTACGGGGTCGACACCAAGACCGGGCTCTGGGGCCAGTACACGCACTACTGGTACGAGCTGCTGCACGGCAACCTCGGCACCTCGCTGTCCGGCTACCCGGCCTCGGTCGGCTCCCTGATCCGCGGCGCGCTGCCGTGGACGATCGGCCTGGTGGGCGTGGCCACCATCCTCAGCTTCGTGCTCGGCACGCTGATCGGCGTCCTCGCCGCCTGGCGGCGCGGAAGCTGGCTGGACAACCTGCTGCCGTCGCTGACGTTCTTCCAGGCGGTGCCGTACTTCTTCCTCGCCATCTTGGCCGGGGCGCTGTTCGCCACCAAGCTCGGCTGGTTCCCGCAGAGCCAGCCGTACGACACGACATTGCTTGATCCGGGGCTGACCTGGGACTTCATCTCAAGCGTGCTCGATCATGCCGTGCTGCCCGCGCTGACCATCGTGCTCGCGTCCGTCGCCGGCTGGATCTTCACGATGCGGAACGTCATGATCACGACCATGGATGAGGACTACGTCCTCATCGCCGAGGCCAAGGGACTGCCCAGGCGGCGCGTGGTGGCCTACGCCGCGCGCAACGCGATCCTGCCGAGCGTGTCGAGCTTCTCCCTGGCCATCGGCTTCATCGTCTCCGGCGCCCTGCTGACCGAGATCGTCTTCTCCTACTCGGGGATCGGCTTCCTCTTGCTACAGGCCGTCACCAACGAGGACTACCCGCTGATCCAGGGCATCTTCCTGATCATCACGTTCGCGGTGCTCGGCGCGAACCTCATCGCGGACTTCGTGTACGCGTTCCTTGACCCCCGGACCCGGCAGGAGGGCTGAGCCAGCCATGACCGCACCCGCGGGCACCGTCCCGGTCGGCCCGGGCGCCACGCAGCCGCCCAGCCCCGTGCTCGAGCCGCGTCGCCGCGCCCGGATGATACAGCTGCCCAGGTCACCGAAGATCCTGGTCGGGCTCGGCCTCGCGCTGTTCTTCGTCCTGCTCGCGATCATCGGCCCGCTGGTGGCGCCCGATGACCCGAACGCCAGCTCGTCCACCACGATCGGCACGCCGTTGCCGCCGTCCGGCGCGCACTGGCTGGGCACCACCAAGGTGCAGCAGGACATCTTGTCCCAGATGCTGGTGGGCGGCCGCAGCACGATCGTGGTGTCCATTCTCGCCGGTGCGATCGCGACCGTGCTGGCCGTGCTGTTCGGGGTGAGCGCGGGCTACTTCGGCGGCTGGATCGACGACCTGCTGTCCATGCTGGCCAATGTGTTCCTGGTCATGCCGGCGCTGCCGCTGCTCATCGTCATCTTCGGCTTCCTGTCGAGGACCACCAGTCCCAACGACGTGCTTATCGGCCTGGTCATCGCGCTCACCGGCTGGGCGTACGGGGCCCGGGTGCTGCGGGCTCAGACGCTGTCCATGCGCAACCGCGACTACATCGAATCGGCCCGGCTGATCGGGGAGCGTTCCTGGCGGATCATGATGTTCGAGATCCTGCCCAACCTGGTCCCGATCGTCGCGACGTCGTTCCTGTTCACGGTGATCTACGGGGTGGGCACCTACGCGGCCCTGTCCTTCCTCGGCGTGATCAGCGTCTCGCACTGGAGCTGGGGCACGATCCTCTACTGGGCGCAGAGCGATCAGGCGGCTCAGCAGCTGCGCCCGGAGTGGTGGTGGTTCCTGCCGCCAGGGCTCGCGCTCGGGCTGTTCGGCGCGGCACTGGCCCTGCTGAACTTCGGCATCGACGAGTTCATCAACCCGAGGCTGCGGCTCGCCGGGCTGACCGGCCGGCGGGCGCGGCGAGCAGGGCTGCCGACGCGTCCCCGCCTCGGCTTGACCCCGGTCCTCAAACCGGCCAGGCCCGGCGACGACCTGGTCGGCACCGGGGAGGGGGCACGATGAGCGACTCGCTGATCGAGGTCACCGGGCTGTGCGTGGATTACGGCACCGGCGACACGGCCGTGCACGCGGTCATCGACGCCGACCTCACGCTGCGCCGCGGCGAGGTGCTCGGGCTGGCCGGCGAGAGCGGCAGCGGCAAGTCGACGCTGGCGTACGCGATCACCCGGCTGCTGCGGTCACCGGGCGTCATCACCGGGGGCCAGGTGATCCTGCGGCGCGACGCGGAGCCCGCGGTGCCGCTGCTCGCGGCGGGCGAGCGCGAGCTGCGCGGCCTGCGCTGGAACCACATCGCGGTCGTGCTGCAGAGCGCGATGAACGCGCTCAACCCGGTGATGATGATCGGCACGCAGCTCACCGACGTGCTGACCGCCCACCGGCCGGAGATGAGCCGGGCGGACCGGCGGTCACGGGCCGCGGAGCTGCTCGACATGGTCGGCATCACCGCCGACCGGCTGCGCAGCTACCCGCACGAGCTGTCCGGCGGCATGCGGCAGCGAGTGATGATCGCGATGGCGCTGGCCCTCGATCCTCGGGTGGTGATCATGGACGAGCCGACCACGGCGCTGGACGTGGTCACCCAGCGGGAGATCCTGGAGGAGCTGTCCCGGCTGCGGGACCGGCTCGGCTTCGCCGTCCTGTTCATCACGCACGACCTGTCGCTGCTGGTGGAGATCGCGGACCGGATCGCGGTGATGTACGCGGGCCGGCTGTCAGAGCAGGCCGGCGCGCGCGAGCTGTTCCGCTCCCCCAGGCATCCGTACTCGCACGGACTGCTGAACTCGTTCCCGTCGCTGCACGGGCCGCGCCGGGCGATGGAGGGCATCCCCGGCTCGCCGCCCGACCTGCGCGAGCCGCCGGCCGGATGCCCGTTCCACCCCCGCTGCGGATACGCCATGGACGTGTGCCGCACGGACATGCCGCCGCGGTTCACGCTGAACGGCGGTGGCCGGTCGGCGGCCTGCTGGCTGCAGGACGGAACCCACGAGGTCCCGGCCGAACTGGGCTCTGTTGGCTCCGGGGGGGACGACCCCCCCGTGCCCCCCCGAAGCTTCGCCGGAGAAACCGCGCCAGCGGCCACCGCGGCTCCGGTCGCCGAAGCGGGAGGGCAGGCATGACCAGCACCGACCTGAGGCCGGCCGGGACGGCCGGCGACATGACCCCGGCTCTGGAGGCGCGCGGCCTGACCAAGCACTTCCCCGTGCACAACGCGGGGGTACGGGGCCGTGGCGCCGTGGTCCACGCGGTGGAGAACGTGTCCCTGTCGCTGCCGCGGGGCGGCATCACCGCGGTGGTCGGCGAGAGCGGGTCAGGCAAGTCCACGCTGACCCGGCTGCTGGCCCGGCTGATCAAGCCGACCGCGGGCGACATCCTGCTCGATGGCGCCAAGGTGGCCGGCCGTTCCCGGCGAGGCTACGCCAACGACGTCCAGATGGTGCTGCAGGACCCGTTCTCCTCGCTCAACCCGGTGCACGACATCCAGTACCACCTGGCCAGGCCGCTGAAGGTGCACGGCCTTTCCGACTACGGCAGGTCACTGGACGGCGCCATCGCGAGCCTGCTCAACCGGGTCTCGCTGACCCCGCCGGGCCGGTTCACCAGCAAGTTCCCGCATGAGCTGTCCGGCGGGCAGCGTCAGCGGGTGGCGATCGCCAGGGCGCTCGCCGTCAGGCCGCGGATCCTGCTCGCGGACGAGCCGGTCTCGATGCTGGACGTGTCGATCCGGCTGGGCATCCTCAACCTCCTGGCAGGCCTGCGCGAACGTGACGGCCTGACCATCCTCTATGTCACCCATGACATCGCCTCCGCCCGCTACCTGGCCGACGTCATAGCGGTCATGTACGGCGGTCAGATCATCGAGTCCGGGGCCGCCGCGACGGTCACGGACGAGCCCGCCCATCCTTACACGCAACTGCTGCTCAGCGCGGCGCCGGACCCGGACAGGACGGAGCCGCCATCTCTGCTCGGCCGAGGTTCGCCGCCGAGCCTGGTCCGGCCGCCCTCGGGCTGCCGGTTCCACCCACGGTGCCCGCACGCCATGGCGATCTGCGCCACGGACGCTCCCCCGGTTGTCGAGGTGGCGCCCGGCCATTCCGGGGCGTGCTGGCTGCACTCAACCGACCGCACGCCGGCCCAGTCCCGGCCCCTGGCACAGGAAGAGCAGGCACACACCACGCTCGCTCAGGCAGACGGGGCAGGACCGGCCGCGGCCGCCGACCAGAATCCCTCGACACCGGAAGAACCGGGAGCGGAGACATGATCAACCAGCATTCCCCGTAGCGACACCGCACGCGAACACCGCTCGGAAAACACCAGCGGCGGTCGTGCCGGGCAGGCGCCCGGCCGGCCTCGTCCGCACAATCACGACACACAGGACCCCGACACGGTCACCAGTCGAAAGAGCCGGCGAGCAGCCGGCCGGGCATATGGAGTCTAGACAATGAATCACAAAACAATGAAGACGCTGGCGGTAGCCAGCATCCTGGCTCTGGGGGTGGCGGCGTGCAGCAGTTCCTCCTCCACACCCAAATCGTCCAACTCAAGCGGGAACACCAGTGCGACGGGCCAGCCTCTGGTCATCGTCGACAACGTGGGCACCGCGTTCACCCAGACCTTCAACCCGTATGATCCGAACTCGGTCATGGTTAAGAACAACATGCAGGACCTCATCTACGAGCCCCTGATGATGTTCAACATGATGAACCCGACCCAGGCGCCGATCCCGTGGCTGGCCAGCGCCGACAGCTGGTCTCCTGACGGGAAGACCCTCACGCTCACCATCAGGCAGGGCGTGAAGTGGAGCGACGGTCAGCCGCTGACCGCGTCTGACGTGGCGTTCACGTTCAACTTGTTCAAGCAGTACCCGGCGTTCGACGACTCCCCCGCGCCTAACCCGAGCCCGGTGCCGGACAGCGCCACCGCGCCGAACGCGACCACCGCCGTCCTGACGTTCCCGACGGCGCAGTACTCCAACCTGTTCCTGATCGGGTCGACCTACATCCTGCCGCAGCACATCTGGAGCTCGGTGGGTGACCCGACCAAGTACGCCAACGCCAACCCGGTCGGCACCGGCCCGTACGTCATGTCGTCGTTCTCCACGCAGAAGGTCGTGCTCAAGGCCAACCCGAGCTACTGGCAGAAGTCCATGGTGAAGGTCCCCGAGATCATCTACCCGTACTACGTCAGCAACGACACGTCCAACCCCGCGCTGTTCAGCGGCAGCATCGACTACGCGGGCAACTTCGTCACCAACGTGGCGCAGAACTTCCTCGGCAAGGCCGACACCAACCACACCTGGTCGGCGAGCGCGCCGTACTTCGGCGACAACAACGTGGTCGGCCTGTTCCTCAACGTGACCCGCGGAGCGCTGAAGGACCCGAAGGTGCGCCAGGCCATCAGCGCCGGCATCAACCGGCAGCAGCTGTCCATCCAGGGCGAGAGCGGGTATGAGCCCGTGGCCACCTCGTCCGGCGGCCTGATGCTGCCGACCGACAACTCGCTGCTCAACCAGTCGCTGGCCAGCGACCTGCCCGCGGCGGGCAACGCGGCCAAGGTCAACCAGATCATGACCAGCGACGGCTACACCAAGTCCGGCGGGCACTGGACGAAGAACGGCCAGCCGGTCAAGTTCGCCATCCAGGACCCGAGCGACTACACCGACTACGCCACCGACGCCCAGCTGATCGCCACCCAGCTGAACAACCTGGGCTTCGAGGTCAGCTTCGACGGCGTGCAGGACAACGCCTGGTACTCGAACTACCCGGTCGGCAACTTCGACGCGATGATCCACTGGGGTGCCCAGGGCGCCAGCCCGTTCACCTACTTCTCCAACTGGCTGGACTTCACCCAGAGCGCGGCGATCGGCAAGACCGCGGGCGGCGACTGGGAGCGGTACAGCAACCCGGCGGCCCAGACCGCCCTCACCAAGTTCGAGGGCAGCAACGACTCCACGACTCAGCAGGACGCGCTGAACTCGCTCCAGTCCATCCTGTCCACCGACGCGCCGGTCATCCCGCTGCTCTACGGTGCGGCCTGGTATGAGTACAGCACCAAGAAGTACACCGGCTGGCCGACCGCTTCCAACCAGTACATGAACCCGGTCCCGAACGCGCCCTACGTCGAATACACGATCCTGCATCTGACCCCGGCTTCGTAGCACTAAACCGACGGAAGGAGACAGACAGGCGCGAATTCGCGATATGTCACTACATAGCGAGGGTGGAGAGCGCGGCCTGCTGGCCGCGCTCTCCCTCGATGACAAGGTCAGGCTGCTCACCGGCGCGAACAACTGGACGACGCACGACTGCGAGGCGATCGCGCTGCACGCGATCGCGGTCTCCGACGGGCCCGCCGGTGTCCGCGGGACCACCATGGATGAGCGCAACCCATCGGCGAGCCTGCCCTGCCCGTCCGCGCTCGGCGCGACCTGGAACCCGGACCTGGTCCGGCAGGTCGCGTGCGCACTCGGCGGCGAGGCGAAGAGCAAGGGCATCGATGTCCTGCTGGGCCCGACGATCAACATGATGCGCACGCCGCTTGGCGGGCGCGGCTTCGAGTGCTTCTCCGAAGACCCTGTGCTCACCGCACGTGTCGCGGTGGCATACGTACGAGGGGTACAGGACGCTGGCGTGGCGGCGACGCTGAAGCACTTTGTCGGCAACGACTCAGAGACCGGGCGCTGGACCTACGACGTGCGGCTCGCGGAGCAGGTGCTCCGCGAGCTGTACCTCGTGCCGTTCGAGGCGTGCGTGCGCGAAGCGGACGTGGGCCTGGTCATGGCCGGCTACAACATGGTCAACGGTGTCACGATGACCGAGCACGGCTACCTGCTCAACGAGATACTCAAGCGGGAGTGGGGTTTCTCGGGCGTCGCCGTATCGGACTGGAGCGCGGCCCGCAGCACGCTGGCGACCGCGGCGGCGGGCCTGGACCTGCTGATGCCGGGGCCGAGCAGCGTGTGGGGCAAGGACCTCATCGCGGCGGTGAAGGCCGGCGACGTCTCGGTGGCCGAGGTCGACGACAAGGTGCTGCGCGTGCTCCGGCTGGCCCGCCGGGTGGGCCGGCTCGGCCCCGATGCCCACCCCGGCAGCAACGGGTCAGGCGTGGTGCTGGCCGACGCGTCGCTGCTCCGGCAGGCCGCGGCCGCGGCGTTCACCCTGCTCCGCAACGAGCCGGAGGTCCTGCCGCTGGACCTGAGCCGTGGCCCTCGGGTGGCCGTCATCGGACCGAACGCGACGCACCCGATCACCCAGGGCGGCGGCAGCGCGACCGTGAAAGGGGCCAGCGTGTCGCTGCCCGCTGAGGCACTCAGCGACGCGCTGATCGCTCAGGGCGCGACGGTCACGATTCACCCCGGGTGCACCACGTGGGAAATCGTGCCCGAGCCTCCGGTCGGCCAGCTCCTCGACCCGGACTCGCTCGAGCCGGGCACCCGGCTCGAGTTCCGCGCCGAGGACGGCACGGTCATCGGCAGCGAGCACCGCCGGGCCACGATGTTCACCTGGTGGGACCGGCTGCCCCGGGGAGTCGGCTGGGGCGATCGCGGCACGATCGTGCTGCTGACGCGGTACCGCGTCACGCAGACCGGAGCCCACGTGCTCGGCGCGGGCGGGGTCGGCGACCTCTCGCTGCGGGTGGACGGCACCGTCATCGCGGCCGGGACCACGCTGATGCCGGATGATCCGGTGGAAGCGATGGTGCGGCCCGGCGAGATCCGGGCGACGCTCGACCTCGTCGAGGGCCAGGAAATCAGCGTGGAGGTCTCGCTGCTGCCCTCGAACTGGGCCAGCCCGCCGATGGCCATCCGGCTCGGCATCGCGCTCGCTCCGGACGAAGACGCCCTGCTCAGCGACGCGGTCACGGCCGCGCGCGCGGCCGATGTGGCCATCGTGGTGGTCGGATCGGGCGCGGCGTCGGAGAGCGAGGGGTTCGACCGGCCTGGCCTGTCCCTGCCCGGCAGGCAAGATGAGCTGGTACGGCGCGTGGCGGAGGTCAACGACAAGACCGTCGTGGTGGTCAACGCCGGCATGCCGGTGCTGCTGCCGTGGGCCGACGAGGTGGCCGCGGTCGGTTACGCCTGGCTGCCTGGGCAGGCCATGGGCGACGCACTGACGGACGTTCTGCTCGGGCGGGCCGAGCCCGGCGGCCGCCTGCCGGTCACCATCCCGCGAGCCGAGGCGGACTGCCCGGTCCTGCACTCGGTTCCCGAGGCCGACGGCACGCTCGCCTACGCCGAAGGCCTGCTGATCGGCTACCGCGGCTATGACCGGGCCGGCACCGAACCGCACTTCTCGTTCGGGCACGGTCTCGGCTACACCACGTGGGACTACGAATCGGCCGCTGCCGAGGGCACCGTGCTGCCGCAGGATGGCGACCTCGCGATCACCGCGATCATCCGCAACACCGGCGCACGGGCCGGCCGTGAGGTCGTCCAGGCCTACCTGGAGCCACCGGACACCGACGCCCGGTACCCGGTACGCGTGCTCGCGACGTTCGAATCGGTCACTGCCGAGCCCGGCGAGAGGGCCGAGGTCCGGCTCGTCGTGCCCCGGCGCGCGTTCGCCCGCTTCGACGAGGGCACCGGCGGCTGGAGCTGGCCGGCCGGCGAGTTCAAGATCCGCATCGGCCGGTCCTCGCGTGAGCTGCCGCTGGAGGTGATTATTCAGAACGTACCGTGGTGACACTTTCCTCCGATCGTTACTCCGGCGCGACGAGCTCCACCTCGAAGCCATCGGAGTTAGCCAGGTAGGCGGCATAGTGACCAGCCCCGCCGGCGTGCGGATGGCGATCAGGGAACAGCAGTTCCCAGCCGTGATCCGCGGAGCTGACGGTCAGCTCGTCGACTCGCTCCCTGGTGGCGACGTGGAAAGCCAGATGGTTCAGGCCGGGACGGCAGCGGTCGTGCTCCGTCGCGGTCAGCGCACCAGACCGCTCTACAACGATGTAGGTGGCATCCAGCCGCCAGCTGCGGCCAGCCGGCCAGTCCTGGAACTGCTCGTAGCCGAGTTCGCCCAGCAGCCACCCCCAGCTCGCGACGGCGCGGGCCAGATCGGGCACCCACAGCTCGACGTGATGCAGTGATCCGTGCTTGCCGCCATGCGTCGAGTCAGCCAAGGCCGGTCAGCTTCTCCGAGAGCTCGCGGAGCTGCCGCCTGGCCTCGGCGTCATAGGCCTGCCGGTCGGCCCGCGCCTCGTGCAGGCCGTTGTAGTACCGGCCGGTACCGGTGCCCGGGCCGGCGATCAGGCCCATGGTGGCCTCGACGCCCTCGGCGATCGTGCTGACCGGCGACGGGACGATCTTGGTGGGCATGAACGTCGCCGGGTGCAGCGCGTTGACCGTGACGCCGGTGCCGTCGAGCTCGGCGGCGAGGTCGAAGGTGAACAGGATCTGGGCGAGCTTGCTCTGCCGGTAGGCGCGCATGCCGTTGTAGCCGGACGTCAGCATCACGTCGCCGAAGTCGATCGGGTCCTGGCCGATGGAGCTGACGTTGACGATGCGAGCGGGCGCGGACGCGGTCAGCAGCGGGAGCAGGCGCTTGGTCAGCGCGTAGCAGGCCAGGTAGTTGACCGCGAACCGCAGCTCATGGCCGTCCGCGCTCTCCTGGCGCGCTCCCCCGCCGGGCACGTTCGCGCCGATACCGGCGTTGTTGACCAGCACGTCGAGCCGCCGCTCGTTCTTCATGATCTGCTCGGCCAGCGCGCGGACCTGTGCGAGGCCGGCCAGGTCCGCCTGGTAGGACCGCACCCCGGCGGCCCCGGCCGCCTTTCCGGCCTCGGCGACGGTGTCCGCGATACGGCCCGCGTCGCGTCCGTGCACCAGCACGGCGGCGCCCTGGCCGGCCAGCTCGGCCGCGAGCGCACGGCCCATGCCGTCGGTCGCGCCGGTGACGAGAACCACTTTCCCGGTAAGCGAAGCCATGGCGCCCATCCTGTCACACGCTTCACCGGTTGCTTAGCCGGGCTAATGGTATCCTTAGCACGGCTAAGGAAAGGGCTCGGTGGTCGATGATCTCCTCGCCGCGCCAGCGGAACTACCGGCTGTTTTCTTCGCCCTGACCCGCCTAGACCACCGCCCCCCCGCGCCCGCTCAGGCCCCCGCGACAGCTCCCGTCGCCGCGCCAGCTCCGGGAAGCCTGCCAGTGCTGCGATAAGCCCTGCGTGCTCGCTATGGATCCCGGCCGGCGAACGATGCCCGTCTCATGCCCGACATTTCGTTTATTTCGGGCTCACCTGGGACCATCGCGCCCTGGGTGATCGGGGGTTGTGGCCCACAACCCCCGATCTTTCGGGGGCGGTGGGCCACAGCCCCCGGTGCGCCCGCGATGCCGCCCGGGCCCGGCCGGGGCGAACCGGGATGTTTCGGGCAAGGCAGCGCACTGGCGGCCCAGCTCCCGCTGGCGCGGCGGAACGCCGGCGCGTGACGGGTGATACGAGAAGTGCGGGAGTGGAACCAGAGGCGCGGACGGGTCAACCTGAGGTTGACGGAAGGGTTATCGTCAACCTAAGGTTGACGGCATGGAGCAGACACCAGTGCGGCTCGACGAGCTGATCAGTTACGTCAAGAGCCATCAGGGCACGCCGCTGGACCACGTGTCAGCGGCGGTACAGGTATCGGAGCATCTCGGTGAGCTGGCCGATCACCTGATCGGCCATTTCGTCGACCAGGCTCGCCGGGCGGGCGCCTCGTGGACCGACATCGGCCAGTCTATGGGCGTCACGAAGCAGGCGGCGCAGAAGCGGTTCGTCCCGAAGGTCAGCGACTGGGATAACTTGTTCGACGCGTTCATGGCCGACACCCCGAACCGGTTCTCCCGCTTTACCGACCGGGCCAGGCGGACGATCATCGCCGCTCACCAGGAGGCGGCGAGCAAGGGGTACGACCACGTCCACCCCGAGCACCTCGCCCTCGGCCTGCTGCACGAGCCCGAGGGTTACGCGGCCCGGGCCCTGGCGGCGCTCGGGGTGCCGGCCCAGACGGCCCGCGAGGCGCTCTGCACCGCATTGCCGCAGGCCGGGGGCGAGGTACAGCCCGACGGCTACATCCCGTTCACCCCGCGAGCGAAGAAGGCCCTGTCGCTCACCCTCCGTCAAGCCCTGCGCCTCGGGCACAACTACATCGGCACCGAGCACATTCTGCTGGGCCTGGCCGAGGACGAAGAAGCCGTCGGCGACGGCGCGCTGGCCAGGCTGGAGCTCACCAGGGAGCGCGTGGAAGGCTGGCTGATCCCCGAGCTGGAGCGGCTCGCGGCTCGGCGGCGCGAGGCTGGCTAAGGCGCGAGGCTGGCTAAGAGGCGGCCCTTCCGCCAGCGGGACGGCGGCGGGCGGCGGCGTCGGTGAGCACGGGGGCCTGCCAGCCGGCGTCGGCCGGGTAGTTCAGCGTGACGCCCGGCGGGACGATCTGGTCGATGCGATCCAGTACGTCGTCGCCCAGCTCCGTACCCGCGCCCGCCAGCAGGTCGGTGAGCTGATCCATGGTGCGCGGCCCGATGATCGCCGAGGTCACGCCGGGGTGCGCGACCACGAACGCGAGC
>Ga0126381_100005892_pt1 | contig 13529 bp, 12 predicted proteins | sample PanSoiMetPlot_28_FD_96465 | JGI IMG/M metagenome (GOLD analysis project Ga0126381, IMG submission 96465) | Tropical forest soil microbial communities from Panama - MetaG Plot_28 | ecosystem: Environmental > Terrestrial > Soil > Tropical forest > Bulk soil | place: Panama | collected 2016-02-17
GATCGCGGCCGATCTCGTCCGATTTGTGGTCGTGCTCTCGATGCTGTTCATACGTTCGCGTTCAATGGTCTGGTTGGTCTACCCGTTGCTGCTCGCGGAAACCGTCATGGTTTCATTCTTTGAGCCTGCGCGTAATGCTGTAATTCCCAATATTGCGGGGCAAGGCGAGGTACTGGTCGCCAACACGCTGTCCTCTGCGACCTGGTCTGTGAACCTGATGATCGGCGCCGCCCTGGGCGGCGTGATTGCGGCTCTGTTCGGGCGTAACGTCACCTTCCTGGTGAATGCGCTCTCTTTTCTCATTTCGGCATTTCTGATCAGCGGAATGCGGTTTCGCGAACCCCATGCGGAAGCGGCCGCTCCCCTTCGCGCCCGTGATCTGGTCGACTTTTCTCCTGTTGCCGAGGGAATTGCGTACATCCGCAATCACGCTGTTTTGATTCCGGCGGTGTTTGCCAAGGCAGGTGAACTAATGGTCGGACCGAGTTGGGTCATCTTCACTGTGATGGGAGCCCGCGAATTTGCAGTACGAGCGCACGGCGTCGACGCGGTCGGCGGTGCCATGCTCGGCATGAGCATTCTTCTCGGAGGTCGCGGAATGGGTGCTCTGGTCGGTCCGCTGATCTCGGCGCGCTGGGCTGGCCAAAACGATCGGCGGCTCCGCCTTGGCATTTTCCTCAGTTACCTGACAATCGCGCTCGGTTACGGGCTGCTCGGATTCAGCCGCAGCGTGTGGACGGCCGCTTCCTGCGCGATGCTGGCCCACGCCGGTGGTTCCACCGTGTGGGTTTTCTCGACAACCCTGCTTCAACTTCACACCGAAGACCGTTTTCGCGGACGCGTGTTTTCTGCTGATCTTGGGCTGGCAAGCATTACGTTTGCCACAACAGCCTATCTCTGTGGACGCTTCCTGGATATGGGAATTTCAGCGCATGTGATGGCTGCGGGTACTGGAGCATTCATGCTCGTACCAGCGGCTCTCCTCGCGTCGGCCCTATTCGCGCGCCGATCGACAAGCGCGGCTACTTCTTAGATTGCCGCGTTCTGGCTTTTCCCTTACACTCCCTGCAGGGCGTTACACCTTTTTTGCTCGGCGCGCCTTTTTCTGGCCATCTCATGCAGTCGTTTGCTTTTCAAGTTGTCCTGAACTGCCCTATCGAAACCGTGTTTGCTATATATACCGATAGCGAACGCTGGCGCTATCGCAATCTGTTCGGTGAGATCCGCTGGGCGAAAGGTAATCCGTGGGAGGAAGGCAGCCGCCAGCGCATCGAAACAACCGTTCCGCTGCGCAAAACGGTTGATCAAGTGGTGCAGGGGGTTGTTCCCAACGAGAAAGTGACCTACCTCAGCCACGTCCACGGCCTGACCTGCGAGACCAGAATTACCTTTGTCCCGATTACAGAGCAGAATAGCGTGTGAACGTGGCCATGAAACTTGTAGGCAAAGTAACCCGCTCTTTGGTGTTCGCGCTCGAGCCGATCATTTTCAAAGCCACGGAAGAGTTCTTCGAGGAATTTCGCAAAGATTGCGAAGTCTCCGCACGGAGTGGCCCAGCCGAACCCCTAGCGAATAAGACAAACGCCCAAAAGAATCAAAGCACTTCTCGGCTAACTCTCATGGACCCGGTCAATCTTCGCTGCCATGATGAAATCGCTGAGAGTCAAGCCGTCGATCTTGTGCGTCCAAAGGGTAATCTCCGCCTTACCCCATCCAAGGAGAATGTCAGGATGGTGTCCCTCCTCCTCCGCAACCGCTCCGACGCGATTCACGAAATCCAGCGCCTGTTTGAAGTCTGGGAAGCGGTACTCGCGGTGGATGTGGTGTTCCTTGGTGACAGCCCATTCGGGAACGAGCCGGCGGAGTTCGGTCAATTCCTCGCCCTTAAGAGGTGGAACGCCGCCCTTGCACGGAACGCATTTCTGGTCGGCAAGATTCTGTGTCATAAGCTTTTCCCCTATGAACTTGAAGTGGCCGAGATGCCCGGTAAATTTGCTGCTTCAATCGTAGCAGGTAAGCAAGATTAAATGCGCGACGGTGTCCAACTGCACAGCGCTGGCATTAGGCCCTGTGTACAATGTCATATTTCCTGCGGAATTAGGCTGGCGGAACAGAAAGGAAAATACAGTGGTTGTTCTGGTCATTGGCGGCGCTGGTTACATTGGAAGTCATGCCGCGCGAGCACTCAGGCGCGCCGGCCACGAAGTCATTATTTTTGACAATCTGAGCACCGGGTACGAATCGTTAGCGAAGGGGTTCGAACTCGTAAAAGGCGACGTTCTTGATGCAGCTGCTTTGGGCCGCGTCCTCCCGCAAGTTGACGCTATCATGCACTTTGCCGCGCATGCCTACGTGGGCGAATCGGTGACAAACCCGAAGAAGTATTTCCGCAACAATGTGGAAGGCGGGCTGTCGCTGCTGAACGCGGCTCTAGACGCGGGAGTGAAAAAGATCATTTTTTCATCTACGTGCGCCGTGTACGGCGAACCGGCCAAGGTTCCTATCGAAGAGGATATTCCGCGCCAGCCGGTCAATCCCTACGGAGTAACGAAGTTGTTCTTCGAGCAGGCGCTCGAAGCCTATGACCGCGCGTACGGATTCCGGTACGCCAGTCTACGGTATTTCAACGCGGCGGGCGCCGATGAGAGCGGGGAAATCGGAGAGCTACACGATCCAGAGACTCATTTGATCCCGCTGGCGATGCGCGCAGCGGCCGGGTTGGGGCCGGCTCTAGAGGTATTCGGCTCCGACTATCCCACGCCCGACGGGACCTGCGTCCGCGACTACATTCATGTAAACGATCTTGCCAGCGTTCATGTGAAAGCTCTGGAGCATCTGGCGTTCGACAAGGACAGCTTTGCTGTCAACGTTGGGACTGGCACCGGCGCTTCGGTGCAGGATGTGATCTCTGCGGTCGAGAAGATCACTGGCAACAGCGTTCCCCACAAGATAGCTCCACGTCGTCCGGGAGATCCTCCGGCCCTGGTGGCGAATCCCGCCAAGGCGCAATCACTATTGCAATGGAAAGCCACGCGCGGTCTGAACGAGATTGTCAGCACCGCGTGGAATTGGGAGGAGCGGCGTAGGGGCGCGGCGGTGCGTTGAGTGTCTTCGCTGACACTCCGTGCTGCGAGTCGTGAAGATTCTTGTGTCTGAGGAAACCATGGCCAATGAGTTAAAAGGAAAAAAAGTTGCATTCCTGGGAGCAGGGAAGATGGGGGGAATTATTCTTCAAGCCCTGCTGAAAAATGGACTGCTGTCGGCGAAGTCGACCTGCGCCACTGTGGCGCATGAAGAACGCGCTAAATCTCTCGCCGAAAAGTTGATGGTAAAAGTCGGCACGAACAATATCGAGGCTGCGAAAGGCGCCGACGTCATCGTTATCGGCGTGAAGCCTCAGGTCGTCGAGGATGTCGTGCGCGAAATCAGCGACCACGTTACTCCAAAGCAGATTATCGTCTCGGTTGCGGCATCTGTGCCCACTTCGATGATCGAGAAGAATTTGCCGGCGAATGTCCCCGTAATCCGCGCGATGCCCAATACTCCCTGCCTGTTGGGTGCGGGTATGACCGCGATTTGCAAAGGCAAATACGCCAGCGCCGATGATGTCGCCCTGACCAGTCATCTATTCAACGTGGTGGGGCGCACCGTCGTCGTCGATGAAAAACATATGGATGCAGTGACCGCGCTCTCCGCTAGCGGTCCTGCCTACATTTACATCATTCTGGAATCCTTGGCAGAAGCCGGCGTTAAAGTCGGTCTGCCGCGCGACATCGCAACGTTGCTGGCCGCACAAACGGCGCTGGGAGCGGCGAAAGTTGTCCTTGAAACCGGGGATCACCCAGCTCTGCTCAAGGACGCAGTCACCACCCCGGCCGGTTGCACCATCGACGCGATCATGGAGCTCGAAGAGGGGAAGCTGCGAGTCACGCTGATCAAAGCAGTCGTGAAAGCAGCCCAGCGGGCAAGGGAACTCGCGTTCGGATAGCCCATGCCCCTCCAGCAAGAACGCTAGTTCGCGTCCGCCGCTGGGGGCGGTGGTGGTGGTTCTGGGTTCGCGTTCTGGCCGGCGCTGAAGCAGTTCGAAGGTTTGCCGCTGGTTATAAATTTCACTTTTCCTGATTCGTCCGCGCAGAACGTCTTCATTTCTGTGTCGGAATCGGTCGGGACCGCGGTCAGACGATACTTCGTCGAAGGCGTTCCTCCGCATCCCGCGAGCGTGAAGCGATAGCCGTTCCATTCTTCGTTGCCTTGCGGACCAGGCGCGGCGCCGCTTTCGGTCGGATTCGTTTGCTGATTCTGCGACGCCAGGGACTGGAGCGCGCAGCTATAGCCAACATCCGGATGCTGCGCCGCGTAGCCTTTTTGCGATTCCACCATCATGTTCACACGCGCCAAAGCGGCGTCCTGATTGGCATCGTTTTGCTCCTTACGCACTCCTTTGAGGTAGTCCGGATCGGTCAGGGGCACGTGCGCTTCCACGGTGACTTCCGTGAGCCGCCAGATTTCCTTGTCCTGCTGCAACATAAAGATCAGGCGGGGAACGACGGGAATGAACTCCTCCAGCCCGTCTTTGTAAGAATGAACCGAGAGTTCGATTTCGTCTTGCTCGCCCATCAGGTTGTCGTGCTCCACGCCAATCTCGACGCGCTCGTGGTTGGGGAGTTCACTAACTAGAATGTTCGGCCCGACGTCGAAGGTCTCAACGTGCTGCCCCTCCGCCGCTAGCCCGCGACCAATCGACGCAATGCGCAGCACAACCGAAGTGTCGGGCGTCTCGCCTTTGTGAATGAGAGCCTGTCGCGCATCCTCGGGAAGGTGTCGGGCAAAGTCGTCGGGATTCTTGCTCAGAAACATCTCGATCAAGGCCTGCCGCGCGGTCTGCTGTTGTGGCGGCGCTGTCTGCGCCGCAAGCGGACTAACAACTCCAGCCACTACCAAAGCCAGCCAAGTCTGGCGCATATGCTGCTCCGTGAACAGACGAGTTCTGCAATGAGTTCTAAGATGTCAGACTCCGAGCGCCCGGTCCAGGTTCCTGTCGTCACCAGAACGATTCCTAGTGAATCTCTTGCGAGATGGGCATTTCGGAGTACATCACTCCTTGTGGTTAAATTCTGATCGCAATGAAACTGCTGATTGTCATCCATCACCGGCTTGACCTTTGGAATGCACCGAAATGGTTCGGGGAACGCCTGGCGCACGAATTCCCGGTTCTCGAGGTTACCCAGCGGGATCGCTATGACGGAATCGAGCCCGAACTGCGCGACGCCGAAGTGCTTTTCACCATTTCGCTACGTCCGGAACAGTTTGCTGCCGCGAAGAATCTGCGCTGGATCCAGGCGCCTACAGCGGCCGTTCATCAATTTCTATTTCCTGGGTTGATCAGCAGTGACGTCGTGCTGACCAACGCGACGGAGGTTCATGGCCCGGTTGTTTCGGAGCATGTCATCGCCATGATCTTCGCTCTTGCCAAGAGAATCCCGCAAGCAGCACTACTTCAAGGGCAACGCATTTGGGGACAGGAAGCGATGTGGAAAGAGCCGCCTCATTTGCGTGAAATTGATGGGGCGACCCTCGGACTGATCGGGGTGGGAAGCATTGGCCGACGTGTGGCCAAGATGGCTCCAGATCTGGGCATGCGCGTGGTCGCGGTGCGCGAACACGTGGAGAAGGGAACTCCCGAGGGCGTCGAAACCGTGTACCCGCCATCGGGCCTGAACACGCTGCTGAGCCAATCGGATTATGTTGTTGTTGCCGCGCCCCTGCTCGCTGCCACGAACGGCCTGATCGGGGCTGCGCAATTTGCCGTAATGAGACCGGAAGCATACTTGATCAATGTTGGTCGCGGACCTCAAGTCGACATCGTTGCGTTAGCCGAGGCCCTTCGTACGCACAAGATCGCCGGTGCGGCTCTCGATGTCTTTGATAATGAACCTCTACCTTCCAACTCCCAGCTTTGGAACGTCAACAATCTGCTGATTACACCTCACACTGCTGGCCTTGCCGAGAAAATGTGGTACAGACATTACGATTTGTTTTCCGGCAATCTTCGGCGTTATCTAGCGCACCAGCCTTTGCAATACATTGTTGACAAGCGTAAAGGCTATTGACCACGCGCTTCGTGCTACAGTTTCCCTATCGCTAAATCGAGTTGAGTTTGATTCTCTCTTCAAGCGAGCCTCATGGAACCGCGCCTGATCCTAATCAATTTGTTAATCAAGCTGGGCGTGGCCGCGGCTGTTTCCAGCACCCTGGTGCGTTCCAAGGAATTCAAGAAGTTGGTCTTCAAAGAAGAGCGCACGTTCCGGCAGAAAATCTACCTGGTTCTGTGGATGGGACTGCCGATCATGGTGGGCGTCTGGTTTCGAATTCTGCAGAAGAGCTTTTCGGCCGGCGATTTGAGCTTCGAAACCGCACTTCTGCTCGGCGTGATCGGTGGCCGTTGGGCCGGATCGCTCGGCGGAGTTCTCGTTGGGCTGCCTGCTTTGTTGCATGGAGAGTGGGCAGCCATGCCGATCAATGTGCTCTCAGGATTCCTCGCCGGCCAACTCCGCACCATGGCGGTCGACAAGGACGACATCTGGTCATTTTCGCCGTTCATCGATCAGAGCCTTTTCCGGCTGATCAAGCGAAATTTGCCGCGGCCTCGGCTGTTCGATTGGCAGGTCATGTTTTTCTGGACAGTCGTCGGACTGCGCTTCGTGCAAACCGAATTATTCCGCTACTTTCCCGGATCGGTCTTCAGCGTCGAGAGCCTCGACAACTACTGGGTTGAGGGGGTCATCTACGCTGCCTGCATCGCTGCAATCGGAATTGAGCTGAAGATCTTCAATGGCGTTCGCATCCAGATCAAACTCGAAGAGCAGGAACGGCTACTTCTGCATGCCCGAATGGAAGCCCTGCAGAACCAAATTAACCCGCACTTCCTTTTCAATACGCTGAACTCAATTTCATCCCTGGTTCGCTTCGATCCCGACATGGCCCGCGATGTGATTTTCAAGCTGGCAACGATTCTTAGGCGCCTGCTCAACACCAGTGAAGCGTTCGCGCCGCTGCGGGAAGAGTTGGAGTTTATCGACAATTATCTCGACATCGAGGTCGTGCGCTTTGGGCGCGAGAAGTTGCGGGTGGTGAAAGAACTCGATCCCGCATCGCTCGACGTTGTAGTTCCCAGCATGCTTTTGCAGCCACTGGTCGAGAATTCCATCAAGCACGGTCTCTCTCCCAAAGTCGAAGGCGGCAGCATCTTTCTCCGCAGCCATGTCAGGGACTCCCGCTTAATCATTGAAGTCGAAGACGACGGTGTCGGCATGGGGGGGGCCCAATTAGAAGAAAGCAGCAGTTGGTCGGGCATGGGAATAGGGATGGCCAACATCTCCGAGCGCCTGCAGGTTCTTTACGGAGATACGGCTCGGATGACCATCGACAGCCACGAAGGGAAGGGAACGCTGATTCGGATTCGCCTTCCACTGGTCGAAGGGGATAGCTCTATCCCCGACGGTTTCTATGCCGAGCGCTCGAGCACGCGCAGATAGAAATCTTCGTATTGCTTTACGATCTTGGTGGAGCAGAAACGTTCCATTGCTACGGCTCGCGCTCGCTTGGCCACCTCACGCAGCCGCTGCTCGTTGCTCAGCAGCTCAATGGCGGAACGTGCCATCGTATCTACGTCGCCTACGTCTGCCAGATAGCCACTGATTCCATGGTCGATCACTTCTGGCACTCCGCCGGCGCGAGTTGAGATCGGCACCACTTCACACGCCATAGCCTCTAATGCTGCAAGCCCAAATGACTCAAGTTCGCTGGGCAAAAGCATGATATCGGCAATAGAAAGCTTGTCGTACACCTGATCCTGCTTCCCTAGAAATAGAACATCATCGTGAATGCCTTTTTGGACAGCCAGCCACTCCGCCACCGATCGATCCGGTCCGTCGCCGATCAGCAGCAGCCGCGAAGGAATCTGTTTGTGTACACGATCGAAAATCTCAATGACATCGGTGAGCCGCTTTACGGGACGAAAATTCGACAGATGTACCAGCACCCGTTGACCGTTCGGCGCATATTCCGCGCGCATTTCGGCGGCGACCTTTTCGTTCCGCGAATAGACATCGCAGTTCACAGAGTTGTAGATTACCTCGATGCGGTTCTTCACATCAAAAACGCGCTGCGTCCTGTCACGCAGATAGTTGGAAATAGCCGTAACTCCGTCGCTCTGCTCGATGGAATATCGTGTAATCGGCAGATACGATCGATCTAAACCCACCAGTGTGATATCTGTGCCATGCAAGGTCGTGACAAATGGCAGTCGCTTGCCGCGCGGCCCGGCAGCTAGCATCTGCCGTGCCAGCATCGCACTGACGGAATGAGGAATCGCGTAGTGGACGTGCAACAGGTCGAGGTCGTAAAGTTGCGCTACCTCCGCCATGCGAGTGGCGAGCGCCAGGTCATAGGGTGGGTAATCAAATAGCGGGTACCGCGTCACCTCAACTTCGTGATAATGGATATTCGGTTCGGCGCCGCGTAGCCGGATCGGCTGAGCATAAGTGATGAAGTGAATCTCGTGGCCGCGCTGCGCCATTTCCAGGCCCAGTTCTGTGGCCACCACACCGCTGCCGCCGTACGTGGGATAACAGGTGATCCCGATCTTCATGGTTGCTCGATCTTCATGCAGACATTCGCCCTCATGTTCCCGTGATTCGATGGCTGGAACAGGCGGTGGTTGCAGATTTTACACGAGTGCCCGTGAAGAGACGGCAACAAGTCGCAGCTAGTGAGAATCTTTCGGGCCGAGGGAGATGCCAGGATCGAGTTTGTCCAGGTGCGCCTGGAAGCGCTTCTTGGTCTCTTCCGGCAGGCCCGTGAATTCAATGCCCATTCCGACGCCGGGGTCGCGGGTACGAACGATAGCGCTTGGAGAAAGCCGTTCCTCACCCATCCAGAGATCGACCCGCAGGTTGGTTGCAACCGTCAGTGGCATAACGGTCTCAACATAACAGCCGTTGCCGCTGATGTCGGTGGCGTTCACTCGCAATGGTGTATTAACGCGCTCGTCGCGTAATTCGAGAGGGAAAGAAATCTTGTGGCGGGCAAACTTACGGCGGTTGTCCTGTCGGATCACCGTCCGTTCATCAGCCTTCATCTCCGCCGGAAGGGCCGCAATCCAAGGGCAATCCTGATCCATGACCAACTGCACGCCCGCCTGAGTCTTTTTCAGTGCACCCGCGTCAACGACCCAAACCACCTTGCAACGTGCCTTTTTCCCCTCATATTGCACGCCAATCACGTCGCCTACTTTCAACTCTGGCTCAATGCCGTAAATACACGCGCCCGTCGCGCTGATATTTTGTGCAATCGCATTTTGAAAAAACGGCTGGTTATTCGCGCCCATTCCCCAGACCCTTACCTTCAATTCCAGAGTCGCACGCGGAGCTGACCCTTGGGCCGACATGAGCGAAAGTACCCTCCAACTGTCTAGAAAAACCGGGAATCGTAAACCATCATACTACTTATAGTTATATGGAAAGGTTACGCAAGTACTGTGGATGAATGTGGGCCCAGGTTGCGGTCGCAACTGGCAACTTAGGGATCGCATGCATCTCGCCAGCGGGAACTACGCCGGTGCGCCCAGATCGCGGTAGGAGATCAGCTCAATCTCTTCTTTCGTCAGCAATTCACGGGCTGCGGGAAGGGTCAAAACGCGCAATTCGGTCTCACGCGATTCGCGAAGCCGTGTTTTCGCCGCCTGCAAGTCGGCATCGTTGTACCCTGGATGACAGACGAATTCCCATGTCCCCTCGGGGATGCTCTGTGCAATTGCTCGAAACAGAGTTTCATCCAGCGTGCCTGTTACTTCAATCCCAAGTGTCCCGTCAGGAGTGGCGAATCCTTCCTGATCGACAGCCTTGCGAAACTTGCCGGCAAGGCGCCGCAGAATCCGTACCTCTGCGTAGCGGGTCCACAGGTTGGGCCTCGCCAACAATTGGCTTGACTTCATGGGCAACCTAGGACCAAACGGATTGCGCAGCGCCCCTACTCCGCACTCCCGCGCTGCCCGTAGTAGGGGACGAAGAATCTTCGGAAAAAGATGAGTATGCTTGTGCGTATCGACGTGCGAGACCGCAATTCCTGCTGCTTGAATCTTTCGAATCTGCGCCGCTGCCTCTGCGGAAATCTGGTCCGCATCGATTCGACCGATGATCGCCCGCGCCGCAAATGACTTCAGCTCATCGCGAAACCGTAGCGAAGCGGTCAATGAGGGAATCCTCTCAGATTCAAGAACTGGCACGCCGTCAATCAGCAAAACGTGACAACCGACGCTCAAACCTGGCGCACCCTGCGCCAGTTTCACTGCCTCGTTAAACGCCGCGCCACTGGCCATCAGCGTTGACGATGTCACGACTCCACGCGTGTGCGCTTCGACAATGGCTCGGTTCACGCCCGAAGTGAATCCGAAATCATCCGCATTTATGATCAGCCGTCGCAAGCAGCCAGTCTAGCAGGAGGCGTAAATAGGCGGGCGCTGGCTCACATAATCTCGTCGAAGTCGTGCGGAGACAGCCGCTTCGGCTATTCGTCGAGCGAAGCTCGGCCCTTAAGGCATCGGTCGAAGACGGTAGGTATAAATTCGTTCCGCCACAGTTTGACCGATTCTCCGAAGCTCTCGTATACTCGTAAAGGCGCGGTTCGCGCGGATGCCCCTCAACCAGGTTCCGACCGATGCGGCCTTCTGGCCGCGCGCAGGTACGAGGGGCGGTTAGCTCAGCTGGTTAGAGCGCCTGCCTTACAAGCAGGAGGTCGCAGGTTCGAGTCCTGCACTGCCCACCATCTGGCATTCCGTACAGAAACCGGGGACGTAGTTCAGTTGGTTAGAACGCTGCCCTGTCACGGCAGAGGCCGCGGGTTCGAGTCCCGTCGTCCCCGCCATTCTTTTCAAGCACTTGCGAGTGAGGAATGGCTTCCTGTGACACAAAATGTGTCGTCTTTTGTGTCGTAACCAGCCATGGACGCTGTCGCCCGAGGCGGAACCTCCTCACAGAGTCCAGCTCCTGCGGGTTCCAATCTAACCGACAATGAAAAGATGCTGATGGGGCTGACCAGTTCCACAGGCACAGCCAATCCTTGGCTGCATGATCCGAGGCTTAGTCAGGAATAGGCGGACCTGCAAAAAGCGCATGAAGCCGGTTACCTTTCGGCGGTCGGCACCGCCGGGAGTTTTCTCGGAGTACACGCAGCAGTGAGCGCAGGAATCAAAGCATTGCTGCCGGCCTTAACTACCGGCACGGTTGCTGTAGGCAAATGGGCTGAGGAGCACCCGATGGCGGCGCAGGCGATCTACCACACACTGAAAGCCGTCATCTCGCACAGCGATTGGTGCTGGATCGAAGATTGCCGCGAAGGTTATCGATTCTGCGCCGAGTAGGTGACGCAGAGGTGCATAAATGCGAAGAGTTGGCCAATCAACCTGCCGGGAATGTGGCGAACCTGCCCTTCCCGGTAGTGCGGCTGTCCTAAGAGAGCGTAAGTGAACACGTGGTCGGATCACACGCAAACAAAAGTATTCTAACTCGCGGTTGTGTTTGGAAGGAGCGTGCCGATCAGTGCCAATATGAAGAGCCCGCCGCCAATTACGACAGCAGCGATGTTCCAGGCCGTAAACTTGCTATTGCGATCATACTGAGGGTCATTAGCTAAGTTGATGTTGTTGACTGCCGTCTGAATCGGCACCAAAAATGATACTGCGAAAAAGGTTATCAGCCAAAAGGGATCTGGTAACCTGACGAAGAACGTTAAAATAATCCAACCCACCGCAAGGCCCCCTGCCTCCACATGATCTTGCGTCCGCGTTTTAGCCGTATCACGAATCCTTCTGAATAGTGAGTGGCAAAATAAAACAGTAAAGAACGCCCTCCAAAACGGCATGATCTTTGGCTCGCGGTCTTTGACGTAACACCAATTCCTGTAGAACCAGTAAAGCTCGTAGAGTCCAAAGGTGCAGGTGGACATTACGACGAGCTTCAAAGGGGACACTGCGAAGTAAATTGGTCTCAATCTCTCGACGTTTTCAAGCGGCGGTGATGCGAGTATTTCTATTGAACGTTCGCTCATGCCGGAACGGTTTATCACAAGAAAGATGAGTCGGCAAGGGGCAGGCCGTGGACTACCTTTCTCCACCTTGTAGGTTCGCTCCAGACCCCTGTTACGTGCCGACGGCTTCTCACTCATTTTCTGTGTCGTCGTTTGTGTCGTAACCCACCGATCCATCACTCTATTTCTCGCTATTTCCCCATGTCGCTAGATGTCATTGTCGCGGCAAATAAGAGTAGCGAAAACCCGCATAAACAGGGGGCTTTCGTGTCATTCAATGTTCTTTGGTGTCGGTAGATACTTGATTGTGGGGAGAACCGTGACGGCAGAGGCCGCGGGTTCGAGTCCCGTCGTCCCCGCCATTCTTTTCAAGCACTTGAATGGAATCGGAAATTTCGTTCATGGTCCAATTTGGTCCAGTAAGGCCAGTGCCTTTCCTTTGTTGAGTACCCGCCGCACTAGTTTGCTTTGAGCTTCCCCTTCTCCTGCACTTCCAGCCTGAGCGTACAAATCGAGGGTGACCCGACTGTTGGCATGTCGGGGAAGTTCCTACACTACCTTTACGTCCTCGCTGTTCTGAGTCAGTAAGGTGGTATACGTGTGCCGGAAGGTGTGAAATGCAACTCGTTCCTCGATCTCCGCTGCCTTGACCGCAGGTTGTCCATATCGTCGCCATAGAGTGCCGGCCAGAGCGGTTGCTTTCCCTTCATTGTGGGCGAAGCAAAAACCCAGTCGGTCTCTCGGTTGTATGGGCTGGTCAGTCGCAGCTTGATAAGAGACGCTGCAAGGGGTGCGTCGAGGGGTACATCTTTTGCGGAAACTTCGGTCTTGGGAGTGCCTTGAACCATCATCACAACGGAACGCCGAACGTGAATAACGAGATTCTCGAAATCCACATCTGTGCATTGGCGCCCAATCAATTCTCCACGCCGCACGCCGGTGAAGGCATCAAGTTCCGCGGCTGTTCTTCCGGCCACTCAATTGCTTCGAACATACCTAACCCAAAGTGGTGGAATTTGAGTTCTTGGAGATGTATTCCAAGGCACGAATTGGTTGCTGTAGGGTGACTCCCGAATCGTCGGCTACTCGGACACTGACCTGCTCCTGCTAATAGCAGGATTCTTGGTGAGGGCGTCAGGAAGCTGGCGCGTCATTCGGTAGCGGATGAAGTTTGAGGAAGGCGGCTGCGGCGTCGCGGGCACGTTTAGCGATTTCACGGGGATTGGGTCGCTCGGCTACGCCGAGCAGCAGGCTGACCTGCAAATCCCGCCAGAGGAGCCCTGCGAACTGCTTGGCAAGTTCGGCTGGACGTCCTGTGAGCAGTCCGGACGCTTGGGCCCGGGCGATGATTTTGCGCAAGGCGCCGCGGCTTCTCTCGCGTGCTATAGAGTCAAGCGCACGCGCCACTTCGGGGGCGTGGGTCACCTCGGAGATCGCGAGTCGGA
>Ga0126381_100005893_pt1 | contig 13528 bp, 11 predicted proteins | sample PanSoiMetPlot_28_FD_96465 | JGI IMG/M metagenome (GOLD analysis project Ga0126381, IMG submission 96465) | Tropical forest soil microbial communities from Panama - MetaG Plot_28 | ecosystem: Environmental > Terrestrial > Soil > Tropical forest > Bulk soil | place: Panama | collected 2016-02-17
GTTTGCAAGATCGCTGAATTTCTGCGCTCAGACACTCCGGAAGTCATCGCGGTGGGATTCAGCAGCCCGCTGTTGGTGAGCATCGGGGAGAAAGAAATCGTTGACGAACTTCGGGTAGTCATTCGCGAAGAGGCCGGCGCGACCGCCTACTTTACATTCTCCTCTCAAATTGGCCCTGGTCTTCATCAGTTCCGCCTTCACGGCCCTGGCGGCTCATTGTGGGCTGACTACAACCAACAGTGGGTTCTTCGAGCAAAAAAGGGAGGATTTCGAAGTTATCTGAATCAATTTCTGCCTCCGATGGAATTTGGAAAGCAGCAGCTATTCAGCGGTCTCGGCAATATGACAAAGTTTATTCGCAACGAATTTCATGAAGATACAGGCCGACGTCGCTTGATCAGATTGTTCTATGAGAGCGTTGAGACGGGTGGACCCGTCCCTATTCCTTACCGGGAAATCGTCCTTACATCTGAGATCATGGACCAGATTTTCTCCCAGATCGCTAAGAAAGGAGAGGTTCTCTATGAAGTCGCGTGATGAGGTGCTTGATCAGAATATTTCGGTACGCAAACACCGCAGGGTGTTGTTGATCTCTAATCGGGTAATGCACTACCGGGTGTCGGTCTATAACTATTTCTGGCGTCGATTTCGCCAGGAGGGCTGGGAATTTTCGGTGTTGGCCAATGAATTGCAGAAGCAAAATCAAAACCGGGTCGACTTTCCCTTCACCGAGATGCCCTTCGATTTCTTTGCCTACCGAAAGCAGGTGCGCGCCATAGCGCCTGATGCGGTGATCTTGTTTCTGCATTTGAAAGATCGCATTATCTGGCCGCTGGCCCATTGGCTAAAGTTCAGCGGAGTTCCGGTCGCGATCTGGACGAAGACGCGGAACTTGGATGATCCTGATAACCGCGTTCGCAACGCCTTTTTCGATTATCTACATAATTTAGCCGACGGCTTGATTTTATATACGGACAACCTGCGTCGTTACGTTTCGCCCAGGCACTTCAGCAAGCTGTTCGTAGCCAATAACACGATTAACTTTCATGATTTCCCCGAAGTGCTTGAGTCAAAGGAGCAGATCAAAGAGTCGTTCGGAATTCCCTTTCGAAAAGTTGTCCTCTTCACCGGGCGAATTGGGGAGGAAGGTAACCGTAAGAAAGTAGATCATTTGATCGACATATTCCGCGAATTGGATCGGCCAGATCTGGGATTGGTTATAGTAGGCTCCGGTCTAACCGAGGCCCTTCGATCCCGCATAAATCCGAAGAACACTCGTTATTTAGGAGAGGTCCACGATCCTCGAAATTCCCAGATTAGCCGGATATTCAAAATGGCGGATATCTGTTCGATTCCGGGTCACGTAGGATTGGGATTGAACCAGGCCTTTTACTGGGGTCTTCCTATGGTCACTGAGGCCGGAAAACAACCTCCCGAAATCGACTACCTGGAGGACGGGCGTAACGGTTACATGGTACCTGAAAATGATGTAGCCGCCCTTCGCCAACGCATCCTGTATCTGGCTGACAATGATGACGAACGTAAGCGCCTATCGGCTAACGCTCGGCAGGACATTCTCTCCCGTGCTTCGATTGAGTCGATGTTCGGTGGATTCCTGGCTTGTGCAGAGTCATTGGCCAGCGCCAGACGACACCCGACGAAAAGTTAAAACGATTATCAGCTTAAGATCATGCGTATCAGTATATTTGGGTTAGGTTATGTGGGTTCGGTAAGTGCTGCCTGCTTGGCGGAACTGGGCCATACCGTGATTGGTGTGGAACCGAATGAGGCGAAGGTTGACCTGATGAACCGCGGAGTGAGCCCAGTGGTAGAAGCGGGCTTACCGGAACGCCTTAAGCAACTCACGGCGACTGGCGCCCTCCGGGCAACGTCAAATTGGGATGAAGCCGTTCAGGAAACGGACATGGCTCTAGTGTGTGTGGGGACACCCAGTCTCCCAAACGGCGGCATCGACCTCCGGTATGTAATTCGGGCCGCATCCCATATCGGTTCAGCCTTGGCGAAGAAGTCTGAGTATTTTCGCGTCGTCATCCGGAGCACCGTTCTTCCGGGGACAATAGAGGATTCCGTGATCCCGGTCCTCGAGGAGGCTTCCGGAAAGTTAGCCGGGAAGGATTTCGGTGTTTGCATGAATCCGGAATTTCTCAGAGAAGGGACCGCAATCGAGGATTTTTACCATCCGCCCAAATCTGTCATTGGAGAATTTGATAGTCGATCCGGTGACGGGTTGGCTGACATCTACAAAGTGCTTCCAGGCGAAGTTCGTCGGGTTCCCTTGCGCGTCGCTGAAATGGTAAAATATGCGGACAATACATTTCATGCTTTGAAAGTTGTTTTTGGGAATGAAATAGGGAGTGTTTGCAAGGCCATGGGGATTGACAGCCACCGGGTAATGGAGATTTTCTGCCTCGACACGAAACTGAATCTCTCGCCCTACTACCTGAAGCCTGGCTATTCATTTGGTGGTTCGTGTCTGCCGAAAGATCTACGTGCGCTCAACTACATCGCTCGATCACACGATGTGGAGACACCTACTCTCTCTTCCATTCTTCCTAGTAACCGGCAGCACTTTCAGTCTGTTGTTCAAGAGTTGCTCAAATATAAAGGCAAGCGGTTAGGCTTCCTGGGCCTGAGCTTTAAAAGTGGTACAGATGATCTTCGCGAGAGCCCGCTTGTGGAGCTAATTGAGACCGTAATCGGTAAAGGATTTGAGGTCTGTGTATTCGATCCTTACGTTTCGCTTGGCCGTCTCATCGGAGCTAATAAAGAATTCATCGAAAAAGAGATTCCTCATATTTCAAAGCTGATGTGCGGCTCTGCGGAAGAGTTGCTCGAAGATGCGGATGTTATAATAGTCGGCCACAACAGTAAAGAAGTTCAATCCGTACTCGCTAATGTGTCCCCGCAGCACGTTCTATTGGACCTGGTGCGCGCTCGTAAGAACGCGGCCGACGGCCCAGGTCAGTACTGGGGCATTTGTTGGTAGCCTTTTAAAGTTTCTCCTCCTCCTCAAACCAGGTCGGGACTGATTATTGAAGTTTATCCGGCCGCAGCCTGTCAATTTTGACCGTTTTACAACTGAAGCATATGGCAATGGTTTCCGAAATTCAGAACGCCGAGGGTTCGGCGATCGCTTCCAGCCTCCCGCTCCTATCCGATAGTCTCGCGAAAGTGCAGAGATGGGTAGAGGCAGCCCAGTACAAAGGCTACGAGCCGTTCGATGGTTTGTCGTCGCCTTTGCGCCGCTTAACCTTCGAGAATCTGCTTGCTCTGCGATTATTACAGCAACTGATCCGACAATCACCGATTAATCTCCGGCCTCTATTTGGCGTTAAGCCGCTCGATTCCACGAAGGGACAAGGGATGATGGCGTGGGGGTACCTGCTCCTGTTCAAAGGCACGGCCAAGCCGGAGTACAAAGAGAAAGCGGTTGCCTGCCTGGATTGGCTCGATAAGCACAAGTCTCCGAAATTCGACAAGCATAGTTGGGCCAACTATTTCGATTTTGCGAGCCGGGGAGGCATTTACCACAAGAATGAAAGTATCATCGTCTGGACCAGCATGATCGGCCAAGCGTTTCTGGAGGCCTTCGAGCAGTTCGGCGATGAGAAGTATCTCCAAATAGCTCAGAGTGCATGTGATTGGATCATGTCGTTATCGCGCGAGAAAACGCCGACCGGGAACTGTATCAGTTACTTTGCCCACGAACATGAATCGATTCACAATGCAAATATGCTTGGCGCAGCGGTTTTGGCGCGGGCAGCCAAGCATAGCGGCAATGCCGAGTACCTTGACGTCGCGCGTTCCGGGATGCTGTACAGTTGCTCACGGCAACGTGAAGATGGCTCCTGGTGGTATGCCGAGGATCCGAAGTACCAGTGGATAGATAACTTCCATACCGGGTATAACCTGGATTGCCTCAAGTGCTACATTGATTTTTCAGGTGATTCCGAGTTTCGACCACACTTGAGGCGAGGGTTCGAATACTTCAAGAGAACTTTCTTTGAGCCGTCTGGGCGACCACGATACTATCATACTCGAGCGTATCCGATCGACATTCAATGCGCTTCACAAGCGATTGATACTTTTGCCTATTTCGCAGAAGAGGATCTTGAATCAATTCCACTCGGTATCAAGGTGGCAAAGTGGACGATCGCCCACATGCAGCATCCGGCGGGCTATTTCTACTATCGCAAATATCCTTTGGGTGTTACGGCTCGAACACCGATGCTGCATTGGGGCCAAGCCACGATGTTTAAGGGTTTAGCACATCTCGTTACACGGCTAGGACAAATTGAGTGCCTCGCCGCCTCAAAATGAGCACGTCCGTTCAGGCACCAAGCGAGTTTGACCGATCTCTAGCCATCAGAAAAGCATCGGCTCCGAGTCGAGGTGTAATGGGTAATTTGGGTCAGAGGTTTCTATGGCCTGCACTCCGGACCGTTGTCCCATTCCAACTATGGCCTCGGTTATCCAGAGTCTCATTGGTGGTTCCTTTTTACCATATGGTCAGCGATGCCGAGGTTCCGCATGTGTGCCACCTTTATCGCTTTCGGACGGTTCGAGAATTCGAAGCTGATCTGGAGTTTTTCGTGCGCCACTTTACCCCCGTTGAGCTGGAGGACGTTGTGGCATCTTTGGTTGGTGAAAGATGCTTGCCCCCGCGAGCCTTTCATTTGACGTTCGATGACGGGTTTCGTGAAATGCATGATGTTGTTGCGCCGTTACTTCGGAAGAAAGGCGTACCGGCAACATTCTTCTTGAATACTGCATTTCTCGATCAGGGCGGCATGGCGCACCATAACAAGATCAGTTTGTTGCTACATCGCATCAGTCGGCCAATTTCGAACAGGATCCTTCACGAGATTGAGAAGCTTTTGCCCCCTTCCCTCAATTCAAAAGGCTGCCTCCAATCGCGACTCCTAGCCATCCGCTACGCTGACCGAGAGACTGTCGACCGGATGGCAGCCGTCGCGGAAATCGATATCAACCAATATATAAAGTTAAACCGACCCTACCTTTCTTCGGAAGAAATATTTAACTTGCAACGATTTGGTTTCACGATCGGCGCACACAGTATTGATCATCCTCTGTATGCCGATCTCTCAGTTGAAGAACAACTGAGGCAAACACGGGTCAGTATGGATTTCATTTTAACGAAGTTTGGTGTTCGCACTCGAGCATTCGCTTTTCCTCACAACGATGATGGAGTCAGCCACGAGTTTTTTGATCCGGTGTTCGCCACCGGTGTCGCTGACGTCTGTTTCGGTACCAGAGGGTTAGTCAGGCATTTCCATCCGAGAAACGTCGAACGATTCACCATGGAGAAGACCACCGACGCTGCCAAGTCAATCGTTTCACGGCAATATGCGAGGGCATTCTATTATCAGTCCCTCCGAAAACACTGATTAGGCCGGTCAAAGTCCTGCACAAGTTCGTTGTTTGTGGGAGCGTAATCTTCATACGCACGAAACAAACTAACACGAAAAGACGTAGTAAAGGCTGAAAGGGGATAATAAGAAGAACACAGTATGTCGACGAGCCCTTTAGTCTCCATTCTCATACCTGCATTCAACGCCCAGGAGTGGATAGGTGATGCAATCCGGTCCGCGCTCAACCAGACTTGGCGTCGCAAGGAGATCATCGTCGTCGATGACGGATCCCGCGACAATACGTTGCGGGTAGCCCGGCAATTTACTTCAGCGGGAGTGTGGGTGTTTACTCAGGAGAACCGGGGGGCTTCGAGTGCGCGGAACAGGGCATTTTCCCTCTGCAAAGGCGACTACATTCAATGGTTGGACGCAGACGATTTGCTGGCTCCCGATAAAGTCACCGAGCAAATGAGCGTTGCGCAGGCTTTGGCAAACAGACGTGTCCTCCTTTCAGGTGCATGGGGAAAGTTCATTTATCAAGTAGGTCAGGCTACGTTCAGTCCGACCTCCCTCTGGAATAACCTTACGCCCATCGAATACCTGCTTCGAAAGCTGGGCGAGGGTGCCTTTATGCAAACATGTAGTTGGCTAGTAAGTCGCGAGCTATGTGAGGCGGCCGGCCCTTGGGATACGCGTCTCCTTAGTGATGATGACGGCGAGTATTTTTGTCGGGTCGCTCTGGCCAGTGAAGGCGTCCGGTTTGTGCCCACAGCGAAGTCATTCTACCGCGAAACTCCGTCGAGTCGTCTGAGCTATATCGGCGCGTCAGACAAGAAGAAAGATGCTCTTTTTCTATCGATGCAACTGCATTTGAGATACATCCGCTCGTTAGAGGAAAGTGACCGGGTTCGCGCTGCGTGTCTCGCTTATTTGCAGACCTGGCTGATAAACTTTTATCCGGAAAGGTCGGACCTTGTGAGAGAGGTTCAGGGCATCGCGAGAGAACTCGGCGGTAGTCTGACTACGCCGCGACTTCGCTGGAAGTATGCCTGGATTAAACCGCTCTTCGGTTGGGGGGCCGCAAAGGCCGCGCAGATGGTTTTGCCGGAGTTCAAGGCCTCTTTAACAAGATTAGTCCTAACACGAAAACCATGAGCGGTTCTACACAGCGAGGAATGACAACGGCAATCTTGAAAAAAGCGGTTGACGTATATCTGCGCCTTAGCCGGCGAATTTGGCAGCGGCTTTCTAGCGGTGCAAAGAATAGCGGAGCAGGCCGCGCCTTTGGACGGCATCTCCATGCGTTAGTTTGCCAGAACTCGAAACGAAGCCAGAGTTTTGGAACCTTTTTCATGCGGAACAGACCGGAGATGCAGCTTATGTGCCGACTAATGGAGCAGCATGGGCCCGGGGCAAAGGTGGCGATTTCGGTGCTGGGCTGTAGCAAGGGTGCTGAGGTCTACTCCATCCTGTGGAGCATCCGGCGCACTCGCCCGGATTTGAGAGTTGTAGTGCAGGCCGTAGACATTTCTCAGGAGATAGTCGACTTTGCTAAGGACGGTACCTATTCTTTGCAGAATCATCCGGGTGTCGGAGACCCTACCGGTTCTGAACTAAACGATGAGAGTAGGCTCGTGTGGTCCACGTTCAGAGACCAAGGCATGAGTGAGAACGAATCGATTTTCCAGCGTCTCAACGAGACCGAAATGGACGGGATGTTCGAGGTGAGCCGTGATTGGGCGACAATTAAATCGTGGCTAAAGGAAGGTATCACCTGGCGGGTCGGAGATGCGAGCGCTCCCCAATTGATCGACGATTTGGGTCCCCAGGATATCGTGGTGGCGAATCGATTTCTCTGTCATATGGAGCCTGCCGCGGCAGAAAGTTGTCTACGTAATGTTGCGTGTCTTGTTAAGCCCGGGGGCTATATCTTCGTATCAGGTGTCGATCTGAACGTTCGCCTAAACGTTGCCAAGGAGCTGGGTTGGGAGCCGGCTTTTGACTTCATTAGGGAGATCCATGAGGGCGATTTTTCTCTGGCAAAGGGTTGGCCGTTTCAATGGTGGGGTCTCGAACCATTCTGCAAAGACCGTCCTGATTGGAGACTTCGATACGCTTCTGTCTTCAAGGTAACAAGGGCCGCCGTTCCAAGTCCTGATCGCTCTGGAAAGCGACTGGTTGGAGCGTCGAACTAACCTGTTCATGTCAGCCGGATTCATTTTCCTCAAGGAAATAGCTGGGAACTGATGCAATTCAGCGATACAGAGATCCACGGCGCCAAGGTAATCGATCCGACACCCCACGAGGATTTTCGGGGCCGATTTATGCGAGCCTGGTGCGAAAAGGAGTTCTCAGACAACGGTATCAATTTTCACCCTGTGCAAACCAACATGGGATTTAGCATCCGGAAAGGTACGATCAGGGGAATGCATTTTCAAAAGGAGCCGGCTCCAGAAGCAAAGCTTGTTCGATGCACGAGAGGGAGGATTTTTGATGTCGTGCTCGATCTGAGGCCAGGGTCACCCACGTTTGGCAAGTGGTATGGAACGGAACTGAGTGCAAGAAATGGCAGAATGCTGTTCGTGCCGGAGTTCTGTGCGCATGGGTGTCAGTCTCTCGAAGACGAGACCGAAATTTACTACATGACTTCGCAATTCTTCGCGCCTTCCGCTGCCACGGGGGTTCGATTTGACGATTCCACTTTCAATATTCAATGGCCATTGCCAGAGGTTATCGTGTCCGATCAGGATCGAAAATGGCCGCTCTATGGAGAACCAATATAATGATTGATACTGCTCTTCGCGAACGTGAATCCGCCGGTCGCCCGGTCCGGGTCGGTATGGTCGGCGCCGGTGCAAAGGGGCGTGCAATCGCACTACAATTGGGGACACCGGCTCCGGGCATCAGGCTGGTAGCGATCGCGAATCGTACTATAGCGAACGCAGAACGCGCGTTTCGCGAATCCGGAGTCACCGACTGGAAGCGAGTAGATTCGGCCACCGCAGCGGAAACTGCTATTTCAAACGGAATCTCAATATTGACAGATGACCCCACTGTCCTGACCTCATGCGAGGCCATAGATGTCCTGGTGGAGGTAACCGGGACAGTCGAACCAGCGGCCCGCGTAGTGCTGGAATCTTTCAATTACGGGAAAAGCGTCGTGCTGATGAATGCCGAGCTGGACTCTTTGATTGGGCCCATTTTGAATGCCAAAGCGAATCGGGCCGGTATCGTTTTTACGCATACAGATGGAGATGAACCGGGAGTCGCGATGACCCTGCTTCGCTATCTGCGGTCGTTGGGGCTTCGGCCTGTCGCTGCGGGGAATATTAAGGGCATGGTCGATTACTACCGTAACCCCGACACTCAGCGGGCATTTGCCGAAAAGAATGGACAGGATGTTCGAAAAGTAACTTCTTTTGCCGATGCCACAAAGCTGTCGATGGAAACCGCGGTTCTCGCAAACGGAACCGGGTTTCGGGTTGGCCGACGTGGGATGTACGGGCATGCCTGCCAACACGTTCGTGATCTCGCAAACCTTTTGCCCGCTGACCAGCTCCTTGCGGGTGGATTGGTTGATTACGCCGTCGGAGCGGCACCTCATACCGGGGCGTTTGTGATGGTGCACGAAGATTCGCCACTGAAAAAGTCTCAGCTTGCGTACTACAAAATGGGAGACGGTCCGTTTTATGTTTTCTACACGCCCTTCCATTTACCCCATATCCAGATCGCCTCAACGATCGGTCGTGCGGCTATTTATCGCGATGCGACCGTTGCTCCGCTCGGGGGGCCTGTCTGCGAAGTAGTGACAGTAGCGAAAAGGGATCTGAAGGCTGGAGAGCGTCTCGACGGAGTAGGCGGATTCAGTGCTTATGGATTGATCGATAACGCAGTTTCGGCGCGATCGAGCGACGCTCTGCCGATCGCATTGTCCGAAGGCCGGGTCCTTAAGAGGGATGTGGCAAAGGACCAGGTTGTTGCATTCAGGGACTTGGTCGAGGCTCCAAATGGATTGGTCGAAACGCTTTGGCAAGAGCAGCTCACACATTGGCCGGTCCAAACGGAAAAATCGCAAGATTTTCTGCGTCAACCTGAGGCGGTGCAAGCGGGACGCTGAAGATGGCGTTGCTTATGAATCGGGATCCATTCATGCCGAACCGAACGTTTTGGGAAGGGCGCCGCGTGTTGCTTACTGGGCACACCGGCTTCAAAGGGAGCTGGCTTTCGATATGGCTTCATGCGCTGGGAGCGAGTGTAACTGGGTTCGCTCTGGAACCACCCACAGAGCCGAACCTTTTCACTCTGGCCCGAGTAAATGATTGTATTCACTCTATTCGCGGAGACATTTGCGATTTCACCCGATTCAAACAGGTGATCAGTGAGTCTTCTCCTGAAGTCGTCATCCACATGGCCGCGCAGTCAGTTGTTCAAAGCGGATACGATAACCCGATCGAAACGTATTCTTCGAATGTAATGGGAACTGTCCATTTGTTCGAGGCCGTTCGGCAATTGAAACATCGGTGTGTAATTGTGAACGTTACTACCGATAAATGTTATGAGAATCGAGAGTGGGTTTGGGGATATCGAGAAGATGAGCCAATGGGTGGTAGGGATCCCTACTCCAATTCGAAGGGTTGTGCCGAGTTGGTGAGCAGTGCGTTCCGCGAGTCTTATTTTCCGCCGCAATCCTTCGAAGATCACGGTGTTGCTTTGGCCACTGCGCGCGCCGGAAATGTGATCGGCGGAGGTGACTGGACCAGTCATCAACTCATTCCGGACCTGATTAGAGCATTCATGGCGCGTCAACCCTGTTTGATTCGTAATCCCTTAGCAACCCGGCCATGGCAGTTCGTACTGGAGCCACTCTGCGGATACCTTTTGCTTGCAGAAAAACTTGCTGAAAACCCAGGAGGATTCTCCGGTGGTTGGAATTTTGGTCCGGTTGACTCGGATGCAAAGCCGGTTTCCTGGATAGCCGACCGTTTAGTCGAGTTATGGGGAGACAACGCATCGTGGTGTCGTGATTCCGCCTTCCACCCACATGAAGCTCGCTATCTGAAACTGGACGCTTCGAAGGCGCAGGCATATTTGAACTGGCGTCCCCGGCTGCCACTGGCAGAGGCGCTTAATTGGATTGTGGAGTGGTACCAGGTGTTCCAGGCGGGCAAGGACGTTCGGGGCGTCCTACAGGAACAACTCGAGCGATATCGGGTGCTTTGTGCAACTGAGATTGCTGTGTCCATTTCGAAGCGAGAGCGGGCGTTCGAATCGCCCAAAGTATCTCGACCGCCGATTCGACATCCCTATTCTTAACAGAAAATCAGAAGAAAAATCGTATGCCTAACATCGTTATCCTTGGAACCGGCATGGCAGGATGCGGCGCCGCATATCGCCTTCACGGCGAGGGAATTATACCGACAATGTTCGACGAGAACAGCTATCATGGAGGTAAGACCGCGTCTTTCCGATATGAAAGCGGATTTCTTTTCGACGTCGGTCCGCACATATCCTACACGAAGGACCCGCGCATCCAGGAACTTTTCGCGGAAAGCGTTGAGCAGCAGTACGAGACATTACAAGTCTATTTGAACAACTATTGGCGCGGTTATTGGCCGCAGCATCCTGTCCAGCTTCATCTTCATGGCCTGCCGGAGGATGTTATTATTAAAGTGATCTCCGATTTTGCCAAGGAATGTCATCAGCCTGAGAGACCGGTGGCGAACTATGAAGATTGGTTGTTAACGAGTTTTGGGAACAGCTTCGCCGAGCTTTTTCCGTTGCAATACACGCGGAAGTATCACACCACGGACGCTAAGAATTTGACCACCGATTGGCTTGGGCCGCGTGTCTATCGGCCTAGCCTGGAAGAAGTTCTCCGAGGCGCCATTTCGCCTTCTGCTCCTCAGATACATTACATCACGCATTTCCGTTATCCCACGCAGGGAGGTTTCGTCTCTTACCTTAAGAAGTTCGTACCACTCGGAAGACTAAACCTTAACCATAAAGTGACTTCGATTGATCCTAGGGCGCAATTGGTCACTTTTGCCAACGGCAATGTCGTAGGATACGACGGCGTAATTTCTTCGATTCCGCTGCCCGACTTGATTCCAATGATCGAAGGGGTACCCGGTGACGTTGTCGAGGCGTCGCGCCGGCTTGCCTGCTCGACGTGCGTTCTGGTAAACATTGGAATCAATCGGCAAGACATTTCCAAGGCCCACTGCACCTATTTCTACGACGAAGACATCTGTTTCTCTCGACTCGGATTTCCGCATATGCTAGCGGCAAGCAATGCTCCAGCGGGGATGGGGAGCATCCAAGCCGAGGTCTATTTTTCCCAGAAATACAAACCATTTACTGGTGTACCTGAGGACCTGATAGAACGTGTAATTACAGACCTTCGTCGCTGTGGAATTCTTCGGGACAGCGACCAGATCATCTGTCGGAAAGCGATGTTGCTTCGTTATGCAAATGTCATCTTCGACCAGGACCGCGCAGCCGCGTTACGGACCGTCCACGGCTACTTGGATGAAGTTGGAATCTCATACTGTGGTCGCTACGGAGATTGGGGCTACATGTGGACGGATGAGTCTTTCAAAAGCGGAGAGAATGCCGCTCAGAAGGCTTTGGGTCGATTGGAGGCGTACGGTGATTCCAGACTCACCGGAGAGACGCGCCTGAATATAAAGACGACCGCGGACGCATCGGCATGAGCCTGATTCGCGGTTAGAATAGGTGCATGCAACCGGCTCGGAACCTTTGGTCACCATCCCACGAGGATTAACCTCCCTTTTTAACAGCAACGGCATCGGGAAAGAGAACTGCCGTCACTACAACAAGTATCCATCGGTATGCTATCAGAAAAACCTCGCGTGCTCCTTTTCTCTCAACGCAACATATTTAAAGGGGTCCTCTTTCGTTGCGCTCTGTACGAATTTGAAGACATCATTTCCCAAGTGGATTCCGTCGATCTTCTGGCGCCGCGCGTTGATGTCTCAAGTAGGCAGTACAAGTTGGCGAGGCGACTTGCCTATCGCGCTCCCATGGTTCTTTCCGCGGGCGGAGAACGGGTTGGGATAAAATCAGACTATGACCTGTTTCTGGCTGTCTGTGGATTCCCGACCGACTTGCTGATGCTGAAAAATATTGGCAATTGGCGAGACCGTTGTAAGACGGCTGTCTGTTTGATCGACGAACTTTGGATAAGGCAGTTCGGCACCTATCGCTATTTCTTGGATGCCCTAAAGCATTTCGATGTCATCGCGCTGTATTACAGTCAGACCGTCAAGCCGCTTAGCGAGCGGATTGATCGAAAATGCCTCTTTGTCCCACCTGGCGTAGACGCAGTCCGTTTCAGTCCACATCCCGAGGCACCTCAAAGAGGCATAGATGTTTGCAGCATTGGCCGTCGATCCGAGGTTACCCATCAAAGTCTTCTCAAAATGGCCGATAAAGAGGGCATCTTTTATCTTCACGATACGCTTTCTGCAAGTCAGGCCATCAATGCGTCAGAGCATAGAGCGCTCACAGCTAACATTGCCAAGCGGAGCCGATATTTCATTGTAAATCCCGGGTTGATCGATCAGCCAGAGAGACGTGGTAATCAAATAGAGATCGGCAACCGGTATTTCGAAGGAGCCGCCGCCGGCGCGATCCTGCTCGGAGAACGCCCCGATAACGACGCATTCAGTCGGCTTTTTGACTGGCCTGACGCCTTAATTCACTTACCCTACAATTCGAGCAACGTCGATGAGATCATTCATCAGCTTGATGGGGAGCCGGATCGCCAGGAAGCGATTCGTCGGAGAAACGTGGTTAACGCGTTACGGCGACATGATTGGGCATATCGTTGGGAGTCCATCCTTCAGTCCACAAATCTTAAGCCGTTGCCCCAGCTTTTGGACAGGAAGGAGCGCTTGAAACACTTAGCTGACGCCATTGGGGGATCCGATTTCGTGGCGCCATCCGTTACCCAGTCGTATAGCACTGGTAGCGACGGTCAGCTTACTGAGAATGGGACGGACCGCGGTCATTCCCTTTCACAGCGCTGAAATGGGTGCCAATTGCGAGATCTGGCCGGCGTTAAGTGCGCGTCTTTGAACGTGGGTGCCGGACCACTTACTGCCCGTTAAGCA
>Ga0126381_100005894_pt1 | contig 13527 bp, 10 predicted proteins | sample PanSoiMetPlot_28_FD_96465 | JGI IMG/M metagenome (GOLD analysis project Ga0126381, IMG submission 96465) | Tropical forest soil microbial communities from Panama - MetaG Plot_28 | ecosystem: Environmental > Terrestrial > Soil > Tropical forest > Bulk soil | place: Panama | collected 2016-02-17
ATCTTCGCGCACAGCGACGTCCCCGAGCTCAACCAGCTGCTGCTGCCGTTCCTCAGCCTGGTCTCGGTGCCCGAGCTGAGCCGCAATCCGACGGTCAAGGACGAGATCGCACATTCCCGGCAGTCGTCGGTGAGCGGGCTGATGTTCACCTACCCGGCGCACCAGGCGGCGGACATCTTGTTCTGCAAGGCCGACCTGGTTCCGGTCGGCCAGGACCAGCTGCCGCACCTGGAGGTGACCCGGCTGATCGCGCGCCGCTTCAACGAGCGGTACGCGCCGCTGTTCCCTGTGCCGGAAGCGATGCTGGGCGCGGTGCCCCTGCTGCTCGGCACCGACGGCGGGAAGATGAGCAAGAGCCGGGGCAACGCGATCGCGCTGTCGGCGACCGCCGACGAGACCGCGCGGCTGATCAGGGGGGCTAAGACGGACGCCGTACCGGAGATCAGCTACGACCCGGACCGCAGGCCGGAGGTGTCCAACCTGGTCCTGCTCGCCGCGCTGTGCCTGAATGCCGATCCGCACCAGGTCGCCGCCGGGATCAGCGGCGGGGCGAGGGAGCTGAAGCAGATCCTCACCGAGGCGGTCAACGACCTGCTCGCGCCGATCCGGGCGCGGCGCGCCGAGTTCGCGGCCGATCCGGCGTTCGCCAGCTCCGTCCTGCGCGCCGGCAACGAACGGGCGAACGACATCGCCTCGGACACCTTGGCTCAGGTGCGTACCGCGATGGGGATGGCCTACTAACGTGTGAGATGTGGCGGAGCTCGCGGCCTGGATGCGCCGGGCTGGCGTGACGCGGGGCGGCCAGGCGGGGCTCGCCGTCGCGCCGGACGATGGCGTCCTGGCCGTCGCGGTGCCGGGCGCCGGCGCCTGGCTGGGCACCGACCTGGGCGAGGCAGGGCTCGCGGACGCCGAGCTCAGACCGCGGTGGGTGGTGTGGTCGGCGGCGACGGCGACCGCCTGCGCCAGGCGCGGGGTCAGGCTGGCGACCTGCTGGGACATCGCCGCCGTGCACCGGCTGCTGTACGGCGGCTGGCGCGCGGACGCGGGCCTGGCCTGGGCCCGGCTGCACCGGCTGGCCGTTGCTTCGGCGTCCGGGCCGGCTTTGGGTGAGCCTGACCTGTTCGACCTGACTGAGGACTCCGATGAGCCGGCCGGGCCTGACGGGCTGCTGCGGTCGTCTTGGGTGAACGGCGCGTGGACCATGAGCCCCGAGCGGACGGCGCGGTGGGCGGCGCTGGCCGCCGACGTGGCGTCGCTGCAGCGGGCGGAGCTGGCCGCTCTGGCGGACCGGCCGATGGCGCTGCCGGTCGCCCTGTCCGAGTCGGCCGCCGAGCTGCTCGGCGCCGAGCTGTCGGCGGACGGGCTGCCGGTGGACCGGGCGCTGGCCGAGAAGCTGCTGGGCGAGATCATCGGCCCGCGGCCGCGCAGCGACGGCGAGGCACTGCGGCAGCGGGTGGCCCGGGATGAGCTGGTGCTCCGGCACGCGCCCGCGGGGATGAGCGTTGACCTGCGCAATCCGGTCCGGGTGAAGGACCTGCTGCACCGGATGGGCTTCGACGTGCCGGACACGCGGGCGGCCCGGCTGCGTGAGCTGCGTGACAAGCATCCGCTGGTCGAGGCCTTGCTGGAGTGGCGCAAGGCCGAGCGGATCGCGACGACGTACGGCTACGGGTGGCTGGACGCGCACCTCGGCGGCGACGGGCGGCTGCGCGGCGAGTGGACCGGGTCGGACGGCGCGGCCGGGCGGATGACGGCTTCTGCCGGGCTGCACAACATGCCTTCTGTGCTGAGGGCGGCGGTGGTGGCGGAGCCTGGGCACGTGTTCGTGCGGGCCGACCTCGGGCAGATCGAGCCTCGGGTGCTCGCGGCGGTGTCCGGTGATCCGGCGCTGGCGTCGGCCACCTTGTCCGATGACCTGTACGCACCGGTAGCGGACGCCTTGAAAGTGGACCGGCCGACGGCGAAGGTCGCGGTGCTCGGCGCCATGTACGGGCAGACGACCGGGCACGGCGCGGTCGCGCTGCGGCGGCTGACGGCGGCCTACCCGGTCGCGATGGCCTACCTGGACGCCGGGGACCGGGCCGGGCAGGCCGGGCGGGACCTGCGCACCTACGGCGGGCGGCTGGTGTCGATGGCGCCCGGGGCGGGTCCCGATTCCCCGGCGCGGGCGGCGGCGCGCGGCCGGTACGGGCGGAACGCGCTCGTGCAGGGGGCGGCGGCGGAGTTCTTCAAGATGTGGGCGGTGACGGTGCGGGCCCGGGCCGCCGACGTCGGCGGACAGATCGTGCTGTGCCTGCACGACGAGCTGCTGCTGCAGGTACCCGACGGGCACGCCGAGGCGGCGGCCCGGCTGGTCGGCGACTGCCTGCGCGAGACGGCGGCGCGCTGGGCGCCCGGCAGCGCGGTGCGCTTCCTGGCCGACACCCGGGTGGTGTCAGCCTGGTCGGACGCCAAGGACTGAGCCCAGTCAGGCACGCCCCCCGGCTGACCGGCTGGAGTGCGGTCAGCCGGGGATCGGGAGGAGCTAGGCGTCGGCAGGGAGCGGCGGAAGCGTGTTCGAGCGCACCACCTCGGAATAGAAACGGGCGCTTGACTTCGGGATCCGGCGCTGTGTGCCGAAGTCGACGAACACGATACCGAAGCGCTTCTGGTAGCCCCAGCCCCACTCGAAGTTGTCCAGCAGGGACCACACGTAATACCCGGACAGGTTCACCCCGGCCTTGATCGCGCGGGCGGCGGCGCCCAGGTGCCGGTGCAGGTAGCTGACCCGCTCGACATCGTGCACGTTGCCCTCAGGGTTCACGTAGTCCTCGCCCGCGCAGCCGTTCTCGGTGATGTACAGCGGCAGGCCCGGGGCATCCGCGTGCAGCCGCAGCAGCAGCTCGTACAGGCCGTCGGGGTCGATCAGCCAGCCCATCGGCGTCCGCTCCAGCGAATCGGGCCGGTAGCCGACCACGCCCGGCACGCCGCCGCGCGCGGGCTCCTCGTTACGCCGCAGGTCGCCAGGATCTCCCGCGCGCAGGAAGACCGGGGAGTAATAGTTCACGCCGAGGAAGTCGAGCGGCTGGTTGATCGTCGCCATGTCGCCGTCGACGATCAGCGAGCCCGACGGGGTCAGCTCGGCCGAGGCCTCCGTGGGATAGCGTCCGTGCAGCAGCGGTTCCAGGTAGAGGCCGTTCATCTCCGCGTCGGCGATCCTGGCCGCCCGCTCGAGCGCCTCGCCCTCGCCGAGCAGCCGCACCGGGTGCATGTCGAGCGTGATGCCGACCTCGGGGGCGCCGGCCGCGCGCAGGGCCTGAGCGGCCAGCCCGTGGCCGAGCAGCAGGTGGTGCGTGCTCGCGGTGGCCGCCGCGTTGTCGGTCAGCCCCGGAGCATGCCGTCCGGTGCGATACCCGTTCTCCGCCACCACCTGGGGTTCGTTCAGCGTGATCCACCGGCTGACCCGGTCGCGGAGTGCCTCGCCGACGATCGACGCGTACTCGGCGAACCGGAGCGCGGTCTCCCGCGACGCCCAGCCGCCGACATCCTGCAGCTCCTGCGGAAGGTCCCAGTGGAATAGCGTGACCGCCCCGGCGATGTCATGTTCGGCCAGCTCGTCGAGGAGCGCCCGGTAGTAATCCAGGCCCTTCTCGTTCGGCTTGCCGCTGCCCCCCGGCTGCACCCGCGGCCAGGAGATCGAGAACCGGTACGCGTTCAGCCCCAGCGAGGTCATCAGCGCCACGTCCTCCGGGTACCGGTGGTACGAGTCGCAGGCGATATCACCGGTATCACCGCCGCGGACCTTGCCCGCCGTATGGCTGAAGGTGTCCCAGACGGACGGCCCTCTGCCATCTGCGTGCGCCCCGCCCTCGATCTGGTAGGCCGCGGTCGCCGCTCCCCACGTGAAACCAGGCGGGAAACTCAGCACACCGTTGGACGCCGTAGCGGTCATCGATCCCTCCTTAAGCGGATTGTTAAAAGCACGTTGCGGAGGGATTCTTGACCGTCCCGGACCGCGAGGCTAGTGTAAGCGCTTAGATTCCAGGATGTAAACGCTTACATTTCATAAATGACCCGTTAACAAGGACTTCTACACGTGGCAACGCTCTACGACGTCGCCCGCCTGGCAGGCGTCTCCACCGCGACGGTCTCGCGGGTTCTGCACGGTCAGGACCGGGTCCGCGAGTCCACTAGAGCGCGCGTGAAGAAGGCCATCGAGGAGCTCGGTTATGTCCCCGATAGCGCCGCGCAGAGCCTGTCCCGCCGACGCAAGGAAGTGATCGGGATCGTCTGCATCGAGCGGCCGGCGAACCACCACGAGAACATGAACCTGACCTATAACGACGAACTCCTGCACGGTGTCGAGTCGCATATCCGCACGCTCGACTGGTCGCTGCTGATCAGTTTCTGGAACGAGGCGACCGACCCGAGCTTCCCGCGGCTCGACGCGATGTCCGGCAAGGTCGACGGCGTCCTGATCGGAGAGGGCAGCTTCCCCGCCCGGCTGCTCGACCGCCTGGCCGCGCGGGTCCCGGTGACGGTCATCGCCGGACCGCCCGACGAGCGCGACGTCGACGTGGTGACCGCTGACAACCGGTCCGGCGCGGTCGCCATCGTCAAGCACCTGATCGAGGTGCACGGCAACCGCCGCCTGTTCCACCTGGACGGGCCCGCCAACGCGCCGGACGCGAGCGAACGGCGCCTGGCCCTCGAGCAGGTACTGCACGAACATCCTGGCACGCGGCTGGTCGGCACCACGCACGGCTCGTTCAGCGTGGAGAGCGGCGAAGAAGCCGGCGGCCGGATAGTCGCCGCCACCCGGGGGGACCTGCCGGACGCCATCGTGTGCGGCAACGACCAGATGGCGATCGGGCTGCTCCGGGCGCTGGCCAAGGCCGGCCTGCGGGTGCCCCAGGACCTTGCCGTGGTCGGTTTCGACGACATCTTCCCCGGCAGCTTGTGCGATCCGCCGCTGACCACCGTCTACCAGCCCATGCGCATGCTGGGCGAACGCGCCTGCGCCCGGCTGATCGAGCGCATCGCCGCGCCGGACCTGCCGCCGACCGTCGAGATGCTGCCGACCGAGCTGGTGATACGGCAGAGCTGCGGCTGCCCGCCGGGCACCGTCCTGCGGCAGCCGGTCCCCGGGGGATATTGGGGAGAAAACGGCAAGGGCCAGGGGGGTCTCGGGGGGAAGGATTCCCCCCCAAGGGGGGGCCGGGGGGAAGGATTCCCCCCGGACGGGGGGTCACCGGGGGGTCGTCCCCCGGGGAAAACGGAGTAGCCATGCCCTTCATCCTCCGCCGGCTGGCCTTCTATATCGTCGCGGCCTGGGTGGCCCTGACCGTGAACTTCTTCATCCCGCGCGCGATGCCGGGGAACGCCGTCCAGGCGATCATGGCGAAGTTCCCCAACCTCCAGCCGGCCGCCTACCGGGCGATCCAGGCGATGCTCGGCGTCGGCCACGCCGGCTCGATCTGGCATCAGTACGGCAACTACCTGGACGACGTCGTCCACCTCAACTTCGGCACTGACAGCTCGCAGTATCCCGCCTCGGTCGCCAGCCTGCTCAGCGCGACGATCCCGTGGACGATCATCCTGGTCGGCACCGCCACCGTGATCGCGTTCCTGATCGGCACCGCGCTCGGCATCATCGCGGGCTGGCGCCACGGCGGCTGGCTGGACCGGGTGCTGCCAGGCCTGATGTTCCTCCAGGCGATCCCGTACTTCTTCCTCGCGCTGATCCTGCTCGAGGTGTTCTCGCAGCGGTTCCACGTGTTCCCGGTCAGCCAGGGCTATTCGGGCGGCCTGGTGCCCGGCTGGCACTGGGACTTCATCAGCAGCGCGATCTTCCATTCGCTGCTGCCGGCGTTCACCATCGTAATAACCTCCATAGCCGGCTGGATGCTCCAGATGCGCAACGTGATGGTCACCACGATCGGCGAGGATTACGTGATCGCCGCGCAGGCCAAGGGCCTGGCCAGCCGGCGCGTCGTGTTCACCTACGCCGCGCGCAACGCGCTGCTGCCGCAGCTGCAGGGTTTCGGCCTGGCCCTGGGGTTCGTGGTGTCAGGCGCGATCGTCATGGAGATCGTGTTCGCCTACCCGGGCATCGGCCTGCTGCTGGTGGACGCCGCGACCTCCAACGACTACCCGATGATGCAGGCGATCTTCCTGGTGATCACGTTCGCCGTGCTGCTCGCCAACCTCATCGTCGATGTCATCATCGTGTTCGCCGATCCACGCGCACGAGTGAGGGAGGCGGTCCGATGACCGTTGCGCTGCCGATCAGCACCGAACCGGCCACGATCACCGATAAGCAGCCGGGCCGCTGGCGCCGCATGCCGGCCAAGGCGAAGGCCGGCGCGGTGCTGCTCGGCCTGTTCGCCCTGGCCGCGATCATCGGGCCGCTGGTGTCGCCGTACGATCCGTCGTACCAGAACCCGGCGCAGTCCCTGTCCATGCACGCGCCGTACGGGGCGCACCTGCTCGGCACCACGCAGACCGGCCAGGACGTGCTGGCCCAGCTGCTGATGGGGATCCGGCTCACCCTGGAGCTCGGCCTGATCGTCGGCGTGGTGGCCACCGTACTGGCGGTCATCGTCGGGGTGACCGCGGCCTACCTCGGCGGCATCTGGGACGAGATACTGTCCCTGCTGTCCAACGTGGTCCTGGTGATCCCGGCGCTGCCGCTGCTGATCATCCTGCTCGGCTACCTCTCGCACAAGGGCCAGACGGCGACGATCATCGTGCTCAGCGCGCTCGGCTGGCCGTGGGGCGCCCGGGTGGTGCGGGCCCAGACGCTGGCCATCCGCAACCGCGATTTCATCAGCGCCGCCCGGGAGACCGGCGAGAGCACCTGGCGGATCCTCCTCTACGAGATCGTGCCTAACCAGGTGAGCCTGATCGCGGCCAGCTTCGTGAACACGGTCCTTTACGCCATCGGCGCCTCGGTCGCGCTGGCGTTCATCGGCCTCGCCGACCTGAACACCTGGAGTCTCGGCACCATTCTTTACTGGGCAGAAAGTCAGAACGCCCTTCAGCTAGGCGCCTGGTGGTGGTTCGTGCCCCCGGGGCTGGCCGTCGCGCTGATGGGCACCGCCCTGGTGCTGCTCAACACGGGCATCGACGAGCTCGGCAATCCGCGGCTGCGGGACGCGAGCAGCGCCAGCCGTATCGCCGGGCACCTGATCCGGCCCACCGATCCCACCCCGGTGCTGCACGAGGTGCCGGACGAGCGCGGCCGGATCGGCGCGTTCCTGCACCGGTTCTCCCGCGCTTCCCTGCTTGATGAACCGGCGGTGCCGGACGGAAGGGAAGACGCGCGGTGAGCCCTGTCCTCGAGATCACCGACTTCTCGGTGGCGTACCGCACCCCGGGCGGGGACGTGCGCGCGGTCGACCACGTCAACCTGTCACTGCACGCGGGCGAGGTCATCGGCCTGGCCGGGGAGAGCGGCTCGGGTAAGTCGACGCTCGCCTACGGAGCCTGCCGGCTGCTGCGCCCGCCGGCCGTGATCACCGCCGGCAGCATCAGGTACCGCGGCCGGCGGATGAACGGGCAGGCCGGGCCGGCCGAGGTGCTCAAGATGCGGGCCGAGCAGCTGCAGCGCCTGCGCTGGCGGGAGATCGCCATCGTGTTCCAGAGCGCGATGAACGCGCTGAACCCGGTGCTGTCGGTCCGGGACCAGCTGCTCGACGTGATCCACGCGCATCTGGAGATCACCCGGGCGGACGCGCGGGCGAAGGCGGCGTCGCTGCTCGACCTGGTCGGCATACCCCGCACCCGGCTGCGCAGCTACCCGCACGAGCTGTCCGGCGGCATGCGGCAGCGGGTGATGATCGCGATGGCGCTGGCCACCGACCCCGAGGTGGTCATCATGGACGAGCCGACGACGGCGCTCGACGTCGTCGTGCAGCGCGACATCCTCAGCCAGATCGCCGAGCTGCGCGAGCAGCTGGGCTTCGCCATCTTGTTCATCACCCACGACCTGTCCCTGCTGCTCGAGCTGGCCGACCGGATCGCCGTGATGTACGCCGGCCAGCTGCTGGAGGTCGGCACCGCCGCCGAGATCAAGCGCGAGCCCGCGCACCCCTACACCAAGGGCCTGCTGAGCTCCTTCCCGTCCCTGCGCGGGCCGCGGCGCGACTTGGCCGGCATCCCCGGCTCACCTCCTGACCTGCGCAACCTTCCGCCCGGCTGCCCGTTCATGCCGCGCTGCGCACATGCCACAGAGGCGTGCAAGGACATCGACATGGGGCTCAAGCCGGTGGGCACGTCGGCTGATCCCGAGCACGTGACCGCATGCCCGTTCGTTCTTCCCGAGGTCCAGCCATGACCGAGCAAGCCCCCACGATGGAAGCGATCTCGCTCAGCAAGGACTTCCGGCTGGGCCGCGGCCAGATCCTGCACGCCGTGCGGGACGTCTCGTTCAACCTGTACAGCGGCGGTGTCGTCGCGCTGGTCGGCGAGAGCGGGTCGGGCAAGTCGACGGCCGCGCGGTTGCTGGCCGGACAGGAGCGGCTGACCAGCGGCGCGATCAGGCTGGAGGGCAAGCCGGTCAGCGTCGGCACGCGCCACGCGTTCCGCCAGTACAAGAGCCAGGTCCAGTACGTCTTCCAGGACCCGTTCGCGTCGCTGAACCCGGTGCACACCGTGCGCTACACCCTGGAGCGGCCGGTCCGGCTGCACCAGAAGGACGCCAATGTCGGCCAGGAGCTGGACACCCTGATGGACCAGGTCCGGCTGACCCCGGCCCGGCAGTTCCTGGCCAAGTACCCGCACGAGCTGTCCGGCGGGCAGCGCCAGCGGGTCTCGTTCGCACGGGCGCTGGCCGCGCGGCCGAGCGTGCTGCTCGCCGACGAGCCGGTCTCCATGCTGGACGTCTCGATCCGGCTGGAAATGCTGGCGCTACTCGACGACCTGCGCAAACGGCTGCGGATCGCGATGCTGTACATCACCCACGACATCGCGTCCGCGCGTTACTTCGCGGACGAGGTGCTGGTCATGTACGCCGGCCAGATCGTCGAGCGCGGCCCGGCCGAAGAGGTCACCCAGCAGCCGCGGCACCCCTACACCCAGCTGCTGATCGCGTCCGCCCCTGACCCCGACAACCTCGGGACCACGCTGCGGAAAGGCGCCGGGGTCAAGCGCGACAAGCCCGCGGAAGGCGCCCCCGGGGGAGACCTCGGCTGCCCGTTCAGCACGCGGTGCCCGCTGGCCGACGACCGGTGCCGCCAGGAGAACCCGGCCCTGACCCAGCTGTCGCAGACCAGGGCCGCGGCCTGCTGGCATCTGGACCAGACCACGAGCTAGCTCCTACCCTTCGCAAACCCGAGAGGAAGCCCCCCGAGAGGAAAGCTATGAAGAGGAGATTGCCAGACCATAGACGGCTCATGACACTGGCGGCAGCGGGGATGCTCGCCGCCGGGGTCGCCGCGTGCGGGTCGAGCTCATCGAGCCATGGCGGGACATCGACGTCTGGCGGCAGCAGCGCCAACGCCCCCGCCCTGGTGATGGAGAGCTCACCCGAGACCTCGATCACCCAGAACTTCAACCCGTACCTGACCACGAGCGCCGCCTACGGGATGGGCGCGACCGGGCTCATCTACGAACCGCTGACCGAGTTCGACCTGGCCAACCCGACCGTGCAGTACCCCTGGCTGGCCACCTCCTACCAGTGGTCAGACGGCGGCAAGGCGATCACCTTCACGATCCGCCAGGGCGTGAAGTGGAACAACGGCACCCCGCTCACCCCCGCCGACGTCGCCTTCACCTTCAACTTGATCAACACCAACACGTCGATCAACCTCGGCGGCATCAAGCTCTCCGGCGTGACCACGTCGGGCAACAACGTCACGCTCACGTTCCCGACGCCGCAGTACGCCAACCTGCAGAACATCGCCGGCACCGCGATCTTGCCCAAGTCGGTCTGGGCCGCGGCCGGTGACCCGTCCAAGTTCACCGACGCGAGCCCGGTCGGGACCGGACCCTACGAGCTGTCCAGCTTCACGCCGCAGGGCTTCACGCTGAAGAAGAACCCCTACTACTGGCAGGCCGTTCCGGTGCCGAAGGTCTTCTTCCCCGTCTACACCTCCAACACCGGCGCGCTGAACGCGCTGTTCTCCGGGCAGATCGACTGGACGGGTAACTTCATCCCCGGCCTGCAGAAGAGCTTCGTCAACACCGACCCGGCTCACCACCACTTCTGGGAGGCCCCCGGTAGCACCAACGCCCTGTTCCCGAACCTGAACAAGTGGCCGACCAACCAGCTGGCCGTCCGGCAGGCGATCAGCGCCGCGGTCGACCGCACCACGATCGCCAACGAGGGCGAGGCCGGCCTGGAGAACCCGCAGCTGAACGCCACCGGCCTGACCCTGCCGACGTTCCAGGCCTGGGCCGGGCCCATCACATCGATGACGAACTCCGCCACGGCTGACGCCGCCTCGGCCCAGAAGATCCTGCAGCAGGCCGGTTACACCAAGGGCAGCGACGGCATCTTCGCCAAGAACGGCCAGAAGGTCTCCGTCACGATCACCGACCCGGCCGCCTACACCGACTACGCCGAGGACGACGCCCTGGTCGCGCAGGAACTCAAGGCGGCCGGCATCGACGCCACGTTCCAGGGCATCTCAGTGGACGCCTGGAACAGCGACGTCGCGAGCGGCAACTTCCAGCTGACCATGCACTGGGCGAACGGCGGCATCTCCCCGTACAACATGTACGAGAACTGGCTGGACAGCACCTTGTCCAGCGGGGCGAACGCGAACGCCGCGACCGGCGACTACGAGCGGCTGAAGGAACCGACGATGGACGCCGCGCTGGCCAAGCTCGCCGCTGACCAGACGACCGCCCAGCAGACCAGCGACCTGGTCCCGCTGGAGCAGTACGTGGCGCAGAACCTGCCGATCATCCCGACCACGACGGCGTCGCAGTGGTTCGAGTACAACTCGCAGCACTACACCGGCTGGCCGACCGAGCAGAACCCCTACCAGACCGGACAGCCGTCCGGCACCAACAACGGGCCCGGCTCCGGCACGGACCTGTACGTCATCCTGCACCTCAAGCCGGCCTGATCCGTTACAGCAAGCGGGCCCGCCCCCAGGTTCACCCCGGGGGCGGGCCACACCCCACCAAAACTGTAACGGTCAGGTCTGGAGGTCCAGACCCCAGCGCCGCCTGATGGCGCGGTCAGCCAGGCTGAACAGCGTGTGCACGGCGATGCCGAGCACCAGGATCACGATGATGATCGAGGTCGCGCTCGCCATGTCAGCCTGATCCTGGTCGGTGGACAGCAGCACGCCGAGCGACGGCTTGTTCGCGATCACCACCAGGAGCTCGCCCGCCATCAGGCTGCGCCACGCGAACGCCCAGCCCTGCCGCAGCCCGGCGACGAAGGCCGGCAGTGAGGCCGGCAGGATCAGGTACCGGTACAGCGAGATCTTGCGCAAGCCCATCATCTTGCCCGCGCGCAGCAGCAGCGGCGGGGTGTAATCAACGCCCGCGATCAGCCCGTTCGCGACCGACGGGGCGGCGCCGAGCACGATCACGAACATGATCGCCGACGTGCTGATGCCGAACAAGATGATGGCGAACGGGAACCACGCGATCGACGGCAGCGTCTGCAGCCCCGTGATCAGCGATCCTACGGCGGCCCGGAGCGGGCGGATCCTGGACACCAGCGCGCCGGTGACGAAGCCGATCAGCACGGCGAGCGCGAACCCGGCGAGCGCGCGCTGCACGGTCGTGCCGATAGCGTGCCACAGCAGCCCGGTCCTGGCCTGGTCCCACAGGTTGGACAGGACCGTTCCTGGTCCGGGGAGTATCGCCTTCTTCCAGCCGGACAGGTGCACCAGCTGCCAGATGGCGAGGACCAGTGCGATCGCCAGCAGCTTGGGCCACGCCGTGCCCCACAGCTTCGCCCCGGCGCGGCCCGGCGCCTGCTTGGTCGGCTGGAGCTGGTCAACCGACATGGCTCGACATCTCCTCACGCAAGCGGTCGGTGATGCTGGCGGCCAGTTCGGCTACCGGCGCCGAGTCGATACGGCGGGGCCGCGGGATGGGCACCGCGAACTCGCCGGCCACCCGGCCCGGGTGGCTGCTCATCAGCACTACCCGGTCGCCGAGCCTTACCGCCTCCCTGACGTTGTGCGTGACGAACAGCACGGTGAACTGATGGCCGTCACGGATCCGGTCCAGCTCATCGTGCAGCAGGTCCCTGGTCATCGCGTCCAGGGCGCCGAACGGCTCGTCCATCAGCAGCACGTCCGCGTCCTGGGCCAGCGAGCGGGCCAGCGCGACCCGCTGCCGCATGCCGCCGGACAGCTCGTGCGGGCGCTTGGCGCCGAATCCGCCCAGGCGCACCAGGTCCAGCAGTTCTGCCGCCCGGTGTCGCCGCTCGCTCTTGCTCGCCCCGCGTGCCCGGAGCGCCAGTTCCACGTTGCCCTGCGCGGTCAGCCAGGGGAACAGCGCGGGCTCCTGAAACATCAGCGCCACCTGCCGGGCGGCCACGCCGATCTCCCCCGCGGTGGGCTGTTCCAGCCCGGCGACCAGCGACAGCAGCGTCGACTTGCCGCAGCCGGACGCACCGATCAGGCAGGTGAACTCCCCCGTCGCGACGTCGAGCGACACGTCATCGAGGGCACGCACGGCATTCGCACCGCGACCGAAAACCTTGGATACCCCGGACAGCCGTACGGCTGCCCGGGCCTGCGTCACTGTACTGGTCATCGGACTACGGACCTTGTACCGCCGGCTCGCCGGCCGCCTGCAGCGCGGTGTTGAGCGGGCCGAGATCGAAAATGCCGTTAAGGTTGCTGACTGTCTTGAGCAGGCCCAGGGAGGTGGCCTGGCTCGCGTCGGCGATCAGCGAAGACGCGTCCGGGTCGTTGGTGAACGTGATCTCCTTGAACGACGCGGCCACCAGGCTCGCCTTCAGCGGCTTGCCGGTGTACGTGGCCAGCTCGGCGTTGGCGTCGCTCTGCGCCGCGGCGTTGTTGTTCTTGATGAAGTCGTTGGCCTTGATCTGAGCCTTGACCAGGTCCGCGACGATGCCGGGGTGCGCGGAAAGGAAAGTCTGGGTCACCACCAGCAGGGTGGTCACGCCGGTCTCGCTGAGCAGCACGGTGCCGCCGTCGGAGACCATCTGGATGTCATAGGGCGCGGGCTCCGAGCCGCCGGCGATCTGCCCGGACTTGAACTCGAGCACCGCGGCCGAGTTGGGCGTGGTCGGCTTGACGGTCACGTCTCCGCCGCCGGTCGCACTGGTCGCGAGGCCGTTCTGCTTGAGCCAGTAGCGCAGCGCCACGTCCTGGGTGTTGCCCAGTGACGGGGTGGCCAGGGTCTGGCCCTTGAGCTGGGCCGCGGAAGAGATGCCCGCCTTCACGACCAGCGACGCGCCGCCGGCCGCCGCGCCGGAGACGACCTTGATCGCGCTGCCGGCGGACTTCTGCCACGCGTTGATCGCGGGGTTCGGCCCGACATAGGCGGCATCCAGCTGGCCGGACAGTATCGCGGTCGTTTCCTGGGTGCCGCTGCTGAACGCGGTCG
>Ga0126381_100005895_pt1 | contig 13526 bp, 8 predicted proteins | sample PanSoiMetPlot_28_FD_96465 | JGI IMG/M metagenome (GOLD analysis project Ga0126381, IMG submission 96465) | Tropical forest soil microbial communities from Panama - MetaG Plot_28 | ecosystem: Environmental > Terrestrial > Soil > Tropical forest > Bulk soil | place: Panama | collected 2016-02-17
CACTTCCACGCCTTCATCAACCCCGGTGAGCGCAACTCCTACGCTGGCGACAACAGCATTCCGCCCGACGGGTTCACCTTCCGCGCTGGGGTCACCACTGTGGTCGACGCGGGCTGCTCAGGCTGGCGCAACTTCGAGGACTTCAAGGACCGCATCATCGATCGATCGAAGACCCGCGTCTTCGCCATGCTCAACATCGTCGGTGCTGGCATGCGTGGCGAAAAGTACGAGAACAACACCGCCGACATGGACGGTGAAGCCACCGCCAAGATGGCGCTCAAGTATCCCAGCGTCGTCGTCGGCATCAAGACTGCCCACTACACCGGACCGGATTGGACCCCCGTCGAGCAGGCGGTCATCGCCGGAACCAAGGCCAACATCCCCGTCATGGTCGACTTCGGAACCAATCACCCCGACACACGCCCGCTTTACGACCTGCTCAACAAGAAACTCCGCCCCGGCGACATCTACACCCACATGTACTCCGGTCTCCGCAACGAGCAGGACCCCGTCACCATGGGGCCCAGCAAGGCCTTCATCGACGGTCGTAAGCGCGGAATCTACTTCGACACAGGCACCGGCGGCGGCAGCTTCAAGTTCTCGCTCGCCGTCCCCATGGTCAAAGATGGCTTCGTTCCTGACTCCATCTCCACCGACCTCCACATCGGCAGTATGAACGGCGCAACCCACGACCAGCTCAACGTTGCCAGCAAGATGATGGCAATCGGCCTCTCGCTCAAGGAAGCAGTCGCCGAGATGACCTCCCATCCCGCCCGCGAGATCAAGCACGAAGAGCTCGGCAACCTCTCCGAAGGCTCCATCGCCGACGTCGCTGTTCTCCGTCTTGAGAATGGTCACTTCGGCTTCACCGACATGGTCAACCGCCGCTTCGACGGCACCCAGAAACTCGAGTGCGAGATCACTATCAAGGACGGAAAGATCGTCTACGACCTCAACGGCATGGAAGCCGATCTCTGGAACGCCCCGGCAGACCCGAACGCAAAGGAAGCTTACAAGTGGACAACGTTCGCTCCCCGCGTCCGCGCACCGAGGAACGACGACACGTCGCGTCACTAAGCTGCAAGACACTGCATCCCCAAAGCAAAAAGAGCGTTCACCCGATCAGGTGAGCGCTCTTCTTCTTTGAACTCGCCGAGAAATCAAACGTATTCAGCACCCGCAGAGTTGACCGCGAGCGTCACAACTCGGCATCTGCTTTAGCCTTTCCATCAGCAACTCCTGTTCGCGCCTGTTTTGGGTCATTGTTATTGCCCGTTGGATTTCTTCACGAGCCTCTGCGAACCTGCCCAGCTTCATAAGCAGGTCTCCCCGGACACTGGGAAGCATGTGGTAGCCAGCCAGGACAGATTCCGCGGCGAGACCATCCAGTGCAGCGAGCCCCGCGGCGGGGCCTTGTGCCATTCCTACGGCCACTGCCCGATTCAGCGCCACAATGGGAGACGGGCTGATCTGGAGCAGAGCGTCGTAGAGAAGGACGATCCGCTCCCAGTCGGTCTCTTCGGCCGTGCTGGCTCGCGCGTGACAGGCCGCGATCGCCGCCTGCAGAGCGTAGTTGCCCGCGCCGCCACCCAGCCTCTGCGCATGCTCGAGCGCGGCCATCCCTCGCTGGATCTGCGCATAGTCCCAGAGAGAACGGTCTTGTGCCAGCAACAAAACCGCCTCTCCCTTTCGTCCGCGACGCGCCGCAGTGCGCGACGCCTGCAGCTCCATCAGTGCCAGAAGACCATGGACTTCGGACTCACCGAGAAGAAGTTCGACGAGCATGCGCCCGAGCCGCAGCGCATCGTCACAGAGTGCCGCCCGCATCCACTCTTCTCCGGAAGTTGCCGTGTATCCCTCGTTAAAAATCAGGTAGACCACCGAGAGTACGGACTCAACCCGTCTGCGCAACTCGTCCCCACGCGGTGTCTCAAAGGGAACATGGGCTTCAGAAAGTGTTCTCTTTGCCCGAAAGATCCGCTGGCCCAACGTCTTTTCCGGCACCAGGAAGGCCCGCGCAATCTCCGCCGTAGTGAGACCGCATATCAGTCGCAACGTAAGTGCCACGCGTCCCTCAACCGCGAGGACTGGATGGCAGGCGATAAAGATAAGGCGCAGCACGTCATCATCGATGACCTGGTCCAGAGCCTGATCCAGTGCTTGGGAGAGCCGCTGCTGCTGGAATTCAAACTCCCGCGCAATCTCTCCGTGTTTTTGCTCGAGCATCCGGCTGCGGCGCAAATAGTCGATGGCGCGCCGCCTGGCCGCGGTCATCAGCCAGGCGGCAGGTTTTTCCGGAATGCCTTCTTCCGGCCATTGCTCGAGGGCCGCGACGAGCGCTTCCTGGGCGAGTTCCTCCGCAATGCCGATGTCGCGGCTCACGCGGGCAATCCCGGCGATGAGGCGCGTGGACTCGATCCTCCACACGGCCTCAATCGTGCTGTGAATGTCACTCATTGCTTGGCGGCTGCCGCGTTCGCCAGATCCTCGAAGCCTTCCGCTGCCTTCTGCACGTCCTCAGGGAAGTCACCCATCTCATGAATCTGACGCACTTCGATGATCTCGTTATTTGACATCGGCGCTCGTTTGGCCCATTCGATTGCTTCTTCCCGCGATCGCACCTGAATGATCCAGTAGCCGCCGATGACCTCCTTGGCCTCAGCGAAGGGCCCATCCGTAACCGTAGCTTTGCCGTCTGAATAAGAAATACGTGCCCCGGTCGAAGGGGGAAAGAGCCCATCGAGCGCGAGCAGTACGCCCGCTTTCTGCAAACTCTTGTTGTACTCCATCATCTTGGCCACCGCCTCCGCGCTGGGGACTGCGTCCGGGGCTGCCTTTTCATACCCTTTGGGGATAACCATCATCATGAAACGCATTGATTCCTCTCCTTGTCATCGATTCCAGCCAAAATTGACTGTTCTATTTACACGTCGAATTTGATCTGCCAATTTCTACTCTTCAAGAGTAAATATCTCGGGCTATTTGGAACGAGCTCCCGCATGGTTCACGTAATTGATGACGAAAGCATAGAGGAATCAATAAAATGCTTGCACCCTTCCTCTGTGAATCACTTCAGCGAACTCACCATCATTTATGCAAGATTTTTTTTCAAAAAAACCTGCTTTTGAAGGCTTCATGGCGTCGTAGCGCAATGGACATTATTTTTGCGAATTCGAGGTCACTGCGAATCGCATCGAGAAGAGGATCTGTCACGAGATACGGATAAGGGAAGAATCCGTTCTCAACGCTCCGGGACAATACGCGCAGAGCGGACGCCTTATCTCCCAGGGCAGCGTACGCTTGCGCGATCTTGTATATCGCCTCTGGATCCACAACTCCGCGTTCACCGATCGTGTTTTCCAACGCGTGCAGGATCGCAATACCTTCAGATGGTTGATGCCGAATTCCAGATGCAAAAGCCCTTCCGATCTGTACTTGAAGCACTGATCGATCGATGTCGAACGCACGATCGAAATATTTAACTGCCTGATCCCAGTCCTTCTTGTAGTACGCGCCAAAACCGCGATAGAAGACAATGAAAGCTACATCGTAGGTCTGAGGCAAGCTTTCGATAAACCGGTCGTACTCTCCAAGATAGAGATATCCATTGGGAGCCGAGCTAGTAAGCTTTACGCCAGGATCAATCTGACGCGCTCGCTCACTCTCCGCGATTGATTCCGCAAGCATGCCCGCAAATCTGTAAGCGTACCCCAGTTCCCAATGAATTTCTGCTTGATTGGGATTTGTCTTCAGGGCCTCGCGCAACAGTGGCACGGCCTGCTCTACTCGGCCCGTGTCCGTAAACATGTTTGCCATGTAAATGCGGGCCTCAAGTTCATCTGGCTGTAGGGAAAGCGCTCTTTCGAATGCTGCCTGCGCTTTACGATAGTGCTCCGCACCGCCGAGTTGAAATGAGGCATTCGCTGCGTACGTTTTCCCTAGGTTGGCCCAGGAGAGGGCGTAATTTGGCGCCAGCTCGGTTGATTTTTCCAGCATTTTGGCAGCCATCACGAATTCGTCCTTTGCATACAGGTCAACGCCGCGCAAGAAGTACTCGTAGGCAACGGGATCCACCGTCGCTTCGGTCCTTAATCGTCCCGCCTCAGATGGAGACAGCGTTAGTTCCAGTCCTTGAACAATCTGATTTGCAACTTTGTCCTGAACCGTGAGGAGCTTGTCATATTTAAGATCAAATGCACCCTTCCAGAGCAGGCTCTCGCTTTTTACATCAATCAGCTGGCAGGTGATGCGAATGTCATCGCCTTCTCGTAGGAAAGTCCCCGTAAGTAGCGTGCTGACATTCAAATCCGCAGCTACTCTCGGAATATCAATTGGCTGGGATTTGTATTTCTGAACGGCATACGAAGGTCGGACAGAGAGCTCGCTAACATAACCGAGTTTCGTAATGACCGCATCCGCGAGCGAGAAACCGAGAAAATCTGTATTGGTATCCTGGTGCAGATTCTGAAAAGGAAGAATTGCAAGACGACCCGGTGGGTGCGGGTGGCGCGCTACGGGCGTTTTGCTGTGGTAGGCGACTAAACCCAATCCAGCCAGTACAACCACGATCAGGCTGAGAATCAGGGGGTTCAAGCGGAATCGGCTGCCGACATCTTCCTCGGTCCTTTGCGGCAGGGGGCCACCACTGATCGGCAGGTCTCTCGTTAAGAATTTACTTTCCAGCGCAGGTGGCTGACTCGGATCTACGACGCTCTCGTCCGGCAATTCCGTAACGGGCACAACAAACCGGTATCCCTTTCTGGGGACTGTCTGAATATACGCTTCACCCGCGGGAGTCTCTCCAAGTTGTTTGCGCAGGGCCGACATGTTGACCGTAAGGTTGGCATCTTCCACGAAGCTGTCAGGCCAGACCTTGCGCATCAGTTCTTCTTTGGTTGTTAGCCGACTGCCGTTCTGAACCAGAACCACGAGTATTTCGAAGGCCTTTGGAGTAAGCGGAACTGGGGTTCCGTCACGCTCAAGCAAGTGGTTTGGTGGATCGAATCGAAATCTGCAGAATTCGTACAAGCATTTGTCCTCTGAGGACTTAGCTCGATTTGCATCTTCTTTGGAAATTCTTTGCGAATCTCTTGACCCGCCCTGAGGACTCTCAAAGCCCGTTTCACTAGGTTGATCTCATTGCTGGTCGTTCCAGGCCCCAGGCTGTACCAGGGTTCAATGCGTACGAGCCTTTTGAATCCGACCCCGTAAAGTCAACTTCTTCCCTCGACCGGCCCTCATGAAACCTCCCTCTTTCTCAAAGAGGGCGAACCGGTTCCGGGCCTTCGTGTCCGGTCCAATTCTATGTCAACGAACGGAGAATGCAATGGGAAACACAACGTTTACGAAGTACTGGAATTCATTTGCCACAGGGGCGATGGTGCTTGCGATCTCTATGGTTTTCGGAGGAATCATCTCCCCCACTGCGGCCGCTGCCCAGAACAAAAAGGATGAGATCAGCTTTGATCTTGTACCAAATACTCAGTTTGTGGATTGCCTTCGCAAGTCCCCGTATGAGCAGCCCAAAGCTCATGCAACGGTGATTCGCGGGAAGCTGAATGACACGCTGATTCTGGACCTGGACGGGATCAAACCTGGTCTCGCCTTCGATCTTTTTACAGTTGAGCGCAGCTCGTTCTTATCCGAGGGCGTACCCGATCCCGCTTTCAAGGGCAGCTTCGGTCTTGCCTGGTATCAGTCGGATGTTGAAGTCGGGAAACATACCGATGACGGTCACGTCCGTATTAAGACGATTCTCCTTGATCAGATCTTCGGCTTTGATCCGGATAAGGCCCTGCCACCGACTAACACGTTCCATGTCGGTTTCTGGTTCAACAATCCGGACGATGCGCTGGCTTGCGGTTTTCCTCAAGGTTCGTTCACACCATTTAACGGAGAGCACCATGCCGGACCTCTGGCAATGATCAGCGTGCCGGATCCGTCAACCAACCTGGGACCGCTTTGCACTGATCCCGATCCTCAACACCCAGGGGCCTGCAACCCCTAACTCTCGCTAGAGGCTAAGAGCAGGGCACGGAGTCTGCTCTTTGCCAATTCTGTCTCCAACACCTAAATGCGCTTCATCGCGCACGAGCGATTCACGAATAGGAGAAACGAATGAATTTCATGATCGACTTCGAGAAGCTCGAAGCACTTCCCGGAGCAAGGCTCGGCCATGTGAATCTTTGGGTAACAGATCTCAACCGCGCGACCGACTTTTATTGCAAAATATTGGGCCTGACCGTCAGCTGCTACGGGCCTGATTTTGGTCTGCCCACTGTATTTCTAGCGTTCGGCGATTACCACCATCACATAGCCCTGAACTGGTTTTACAGTGATTCCGGCGACGCAAAACGCTCCGGTCACAGAGGGCTGAATCATTTCGCAATCGTTTATCCCGACGAGTGCTCTCTGGCAAAGACTGTATCGAGAGTTTTGCACCACGGCATCTCGATCGACGATGCGCGCGACCACGGTGCCTCGCTATCTGCATACCTTCGGGACCTGGATGGGAATGGCATAGAGCTTTATTACGATAGGCCTCGCGTTCATTGGTTTGATTCGACCGGTCATCTGGCAATCAAGGCAGAACCATTCGACGTCAGGCAATGGCTAGAGGACACTCGGGATTGCATTCTTGAGGAGCCTGCTCAGCCGATGAGCGATCAGTATCTGGTGGCGATTCGATGAACGACTATTGATGCATTATCCTCTGACACCTCATTTGATAACTCTTTCCGGAAGGGAAAATCGCTCTCGTGCTGGCCAGACAACTCCTTCCAGCGATATACCCTCAGCGTTGGAGAACCTCTGCTGATATCGTAGAAAGCGAAGTATTTAGCTATGGCAGAGCAGTTCCATCCGATTCGATAAAACAAGATCTCGAGAGAAGAAACCCCGGAGTTCAGGCTCCGGGATTTCCATTTAAGTCTCGTATTTTGAATACCTTGCTTAGAGCATACCTTGCATGGATGTCCAAAGCTAAAGATAACTAAATGAATAGTTTACGCAAGAAGATAAGGGGAGGGTTAGACCTACCCACTCACTAAGCCTTGGGAGCCGCACTGAAGATCTCCACCAGCCGGTCGGCGATGATCTTGTCCTCGCCATCCTTCAGCTGCCACATTGCAAACCCGAACGTGGTCGCGTCCTGGTTGCGTCGGTGGCGCTGCTGCTGTTCCGGCGACGGAGGCGGAGCATCAGGATTGCGCCCCCGCATGCCCATCGAGTCGGCGTTCGTGCTGCCGATTCCTACCGGCTTAGTCTCCGCCAGCTGCTTCATTACGTCCTGTGCCGTGATGTTCAGCTTCGTCTGGTCGATCTTCCAGCTGTAGTGCGGGGTCACGTTGCCGAGCGCATCTGGATTGAACTGGCGTGGCTGCGCAGTCACGCCGAACTTGGCGACGGCTTTTGAAATGACGTCAGCACGCGCGTCGTACATCTTCAGCACCTCGTCGTAGTCCTGGTCGACGAACATCTCCAGCGCCTTCAGCAGCGCGAAGATCTGCTCCTTGCCCACCTTGCAGGCTCGGCCGATACGGTCTTCCTGCGGGCTCATGTTCATCTGCGCCCAGCGGATCAGCTGCTCCTTGCCGATCAGGACGCCCGTCGACTGTGGGCCGCAGATATCCTTGCCGCCCGAGAAGGCAACGAAGTCCCAACCCTGCGCCGGGTACTCCCACAACCGCTCCTTCGGCGGAACGTCAGCCGACGCATCGTTGAAGGTGTAAATGTTCGCCTTCTTCGCGATCTCGATCATCTCCGGCCCGCTCACCTGCCCGCGGTCCGACTGAATATTGATGAAGTGCATCGCCAGCGTCTTCGGGTTGATGGCATTGATCATTTGGTCCTTCGTCTCAACCTCCACCAGCGTCACGCCCGTCTGGCGAACCTGGTGATCGAAGGGATTGCGATGCCCCTTCTGAATAATCACCTCGGTCTTGGGAAAACCCGTCAGATCAGGCACTTTGCTCAGCCGCGGCTCCAGGTCCTCAGTGAGCATGCCCGCATAGGCCACCACAATGCCCGCGGCCACGCCGCCGGTGACCAGCCCGGTGTACCCCGGAGGCGTCTTACAAAGCTTTTCAATGTATCGCCCGGCAGCAACCTCAAGCTCGTTGATCATCACGAAATGCTGGTTACCCTGCCGCATCAGCTCCATCACCTCGGGCTTCATCACCGAGCCGCCAATGACGGTAACGGTTCCGACGATATTGATCAGCGGAGTCACGCCAAGCTCGGCGTAAACATTACCCGTCGAGCCGAGGCCTTTGGTGATTGGTACAATCGGACGGCCATCCACCGACGCCCCCGGCAGTTTGCCATCCTTAGAGAACATCCCCTCGGCATTCAGCTTGCTTGGGCCGAACAGGCTGCCGGCCGCAGCCCCCAACATCGATAGAAAGGAACGGCGGTTCCAACCAGATTTCAACATCATTTCTTGCTCCTTGAGATATCTTGCAAAAACTTATTCCCCGGCAGGAGGAGTTGCTGGCTGCGGCGTTACAACCAAAGCACTGCCAACCAGTTCAATTAGAGAATCACCCGGAATCCACTCCACTGCCATACAAGCACGAGAGGGCGCTTTACCCGGACTGAAGTAAGTCGCATAAATTTTGTTCAAAGCATCGTACTGTGCCTTATGCGCGTCAAACCGTGCCTTGCCTGTGGGCATAGGAACTCCATCGGCGAGAGGCAGACAGATAAAAACCTGCATATTGATAATGCTATCCATATTCGAGCCGGCGCGCTCGACCGACTTCTTCAACGCATCCATCGCCCGCGTGACATGCTTCTCAAACGGATCGGTCACAAGTACATGATCCTCTTTGGGATAGCCATCGTTCGACCCAGTTCCGGAGAAGTAGTAAATGCCATTGTGGATATGCGTTCCCCGGTTCGGGCGGCGCTGGCTGTCAGCTCCAGACGCCTGCGGAGCAGTCCCGGAAGCCCCTGTAGAGGGAGAAGTCTGTTGGGCAAAAGCTTTAGACGCACCGGTCGCAAACGCCACCATCGCTGCGGCCTTGCCGAAGAAACTGCGTCGGGTGTTGATCTGCATGGAATCTCCTTCTTTATTCATACGGATATAAAGGCACAAAGGTCTAAACAAACACCAGGCACTGCGGCCTGGACAAGGGAAAGGTCTTTATATCGCCGGACAGCTTGCCGGTCTTGATATCGCGGGCAATCACCGCAATCGTGTCCGTGTCCTGATTCGCGACGAGCAGCCAGCGATCGCTCGGATCGACCACTAGGTGGCGCGGCCTCTTCCCCCCGCACGATGACTTATCAATCATCGCGAGCTTCCCATCCGGCGCTATCGAGACAGTAGCGAGGAAGTCGTCAAGTCGGCTGGCTGCGTAGCCGAAGCGCCACTTGCTGTCAAACGCGATATCCGAGGGCGCGGCAGGGCCGGTGTAACCTTCCGGTACGATGGATAAATCCTGCACTGTGGTGAGCACCCCACGCTGTGCATCCCAGCTCAGCACATTGATGTTGGGCTTCAGTTCGTTCACGCAATAAGCGATTCGTCCATTTGGATGAAAGTGCAGCGCCCGAGGACCATAGCCCGTCTTCGTCTCCCACTGCGGCGGATCATGTGGAGTCAACTTCGCGGTTGCGGCGTCGAGGCGGTAGACGTGAATTACGTCCAGCCCAAGGTCGTTTACGAGCAGGAACCGGTTGTCCGGCGAGATGGTCACGCGATGCGCATGCGGTTTACGCTGATGTTTCTGCTCGTCCGCTGTGTACTGAAAGAAGGAGACAGCATCGCTCAACTGGCCGTTGCTATTCGCGCGGAACGAGGCAGCGCTCCCACCGCCGTAGTTCGCAGTGAAGACGCACTGGCCCGTGTGGTCAACCGTGATATGGGTCGGGCCCCCACCGTTTGAGGAGACCTTGCTGATCTCCTTGAGCTTCATTGCTTTTCTATCGAATGCGAAGCTGGAGACAGTACCTTGTCTCACTTCGTTGACTGAATAAACAAACTTCTCCTCCGGTCCCAAAGCAAGAAAGGTAGGATTATCCGCCTCAACCGCAAGACCAATCTGCGTGAGTTCCCCTGTGTCAGTGTTGAAACGGTAGCTATAAATTCCTTTACTTGTGCTCGGATCGGCAGTTTGGGTTCCAACCAACAGTAACCGCTCCTGCCCTGAACTTGGTGCGAATGCCCTTAGCCATGAATTTGTTCCTAAAGCCAGCGCAGATGCGCCACCAACGAAACTGCGCCGAGTGATTCTTTGCATCCCTGCTCCTCTGCATGTTTAGACAACAAAGGCCCGCCTCTTGTGAGACGGGCCTTTGCATTTTGTTAGAAGTGGTACTTGAGCGATAGCTGCATCTGACGCGGCCCAGAGCGAACCGGCGTTGCTTGGGCTTCGATATTGCCGAAGCTGGCAGAGGCGACATTGCTGACTGGGTTGCCCAGGTAGGCGCTGTTGAAGATATTATCGGCATCAGCCCGGAAGTTGATCTGATGCTCATGCCAGACGGTGAAGTCCTTGGTGATTGAGGCTCCGTAGGTCTGGAAACCCGGCGCTCGTTCCGATGTCGGGCGAGTGGTGCCGAATGTTCCTAATGCTGGTTGACCATAGGCGCAGACGCCGTTATCAACCCCTGCAGTCGGGCAGGGTGTTGCCGACGGATCGGTTCCAAACCAGTGGCTGTTGGAGCGGTTGGCGATCTTCAGCTTGCGATAGTGATTGGCACGCTGCGAGTTGCCGTTCACTGCTGAGTTGTTGGTGCCGGTGTTGATGTTGACGGGGAAGCCGGTGTAGACAACGCCGGTCATGCCGACCTTCCAGCCGCCGAAGAGTTCGTCGAGGACGGGGGCCATATTGGCGCCGAACATGCGGTTGCGTCCAAAGGGAAGGTCATAGACCAGGTTCCAATTGAGCGCATGGCGCACGTCCTGGCCGGCAGGACCGTACTCCGAGTGCATGTCATAGACATTCTCGGCATAGGCACTGCCTACCGTGACACTGGGAACGCCGTAGAAGCCGACGCTGTTGGTCATCGCACGGCTCCAAGTGTAGTTAGCGGTGTACTGCAGACCGTGCGAGAGGCGCTGACGGAAGGTGGTCTGCAATCCGTTGTAGTTCATCATGGCGTTGGAATCCGTGAAGCGGATGACACCGTTGTAGCCCACACCCGGAGTTGCGTAGAAGGGTGCTGGGGCCTGGATAAGGCACTGGGGATCCGGTTTTGATGTCGCGGCGCTCTGGACAACGCCGCCGATCACGCACGGATTGTGGAGCTGGTTGCGCTGGTTGGCAGTAACCAGATGTTGTCCGGATTCGCCGATGTAGCCGACCTGGATGGAGGCCGTGTTGTTGAGCTGGTATTCCACAGTCAGGCTGTAAAAGTTGATGAACGTTGGTTTGATCTTCTTGTTCCAGACGTTGTAGGTATTTGATCCTGCTGCACCAGTGCCGAAGCCATCCTCAATCTTGAAGAAGTTGCCGGCGGTGGCGGTACCAGGCAGGACTCCACTTAACTGGAACGCGGATTGGAAAGGAAGGTTCGTGGTCATACGCAGGTTCGCGCCAGTGGCTTCCATGAAGTTCTGCAGGCCATATCCCCCGCGTACTACCCAGCGAGGTGCTGGCTGCCAGGCGAAGCCGATACGGGGCATGACGCTGCCATGGTAGGGATCGACGAGTCCACGGCCATAACCAGCAGCCCTGGCCGTCACGCACGGCGCCAGGCCGACCTTCTGGCATGGAGCCGTGCTGTCGCCGTCGATAATGAAGGTGCCGGGGTTATTCGGGTCGATGGTCGACATCTTGTGGTTTACTTCGTAGATCGGCTGTGAGTATTCGTAGCGAATGCCAAGGTTCAAAGTGAGGTTTGGCATGATCTTCCAGTCGTCCTGGACGAAATAAGCATTGCGCCACTGGCGCATTCCGACCGGACCGGCGACGCCGCCGATGCTCTTGAAGCCTGCGCGGTTCAGGAGGAAGTCGGCTGCCGCGTATCCATTTGATCTGTTTCCGTTCGCATCAGTCGTAGATCCGATGGATGTACCGGCGCCGAGGTAGAAGAAGCCGCCGAGGGAGCCGTCATTGCCTGGGTAAAAGTTGTTCTGTTGCTGACGCAGGAACTGAACACCGAACTTGAAGGTGTGGCGGTCCTTGAGCCAGGTGAAGTTGTCCCCGTAGAGGAAGGTGTTGAGAGTGAAATTGGTGTTGGTGTTCTGGTTGCCGAGATTGGTGAATTCGGTACCGTTAGTGGCGAGGAAGCCCTGCGGGCTGGCGGAGTTGCCGAACGCGAGGACAGAGAACCCAGCGAAGGCCTGGTTAATGGGATTGTTCGCTCCGATGCCCAGGACCTTATTGCCATTGAGTCCGAAGACGCCCGTTGGGTCGAGAAGGACAGCTGAGAAGTTCTGGATGCGGGTATAACCTGCGCGAAATTCATTCACCATGGAGGAGTTGAACGTGTGGACTTGATTGATCGCTACGCTGCGCACGGGGTAAGTGGGAGCGGGGGCGAAGCTGGTTGGCAGCGGGTTAATGGTCGTCTGGCCGAAGTCGCCCCAGGTGAAGCGAACAGACAGATTATCTCTTTGCGTCATCTTCCAATCGCCTTTTGCATCCATCTGGTCGCCGTAGTTACGCAGCTTTTGTGTGCCGGTGTAGTTACCCGAAGCGGGCGTACCAGCCTGAGGAGCCGAGTTGGCATGGGGATAGATCTCAGGATGCGCCAGCAGGTAGTTTGCGGCAGAGTTGGCACCGATCGGAATTTTGTTGTTCGGATAAGCAGGATGGCCCGGCGTGGCTCCATCGTAAAGCTGAATCAGCTTGCCAGTGCAGGTTGCCGTAGAGTCTGTAGAGAGACACATCAGGGCTGGATTGAGCAGTTCTGAGAAGTCTCCCGTACGCATCTTGTCTGTCAGCACGGTTGCAGTGGCTGGGCCGCCAAGGTGATAACGGCCACCCTGGTAATCGACAAAGAAGAACAACTTGTCATGGAAGATTGGCCCGCCGAAGGTGCCACCGAAGATGTTACGTGTGAATGAGTTCTTTGCGGTAGGAACGGGACGGTGCTTGTTGAACCACGTGTTTGCGTTGAGGTTGTAGTTGGTGAGGTAGTAGAACGCGCTACCGTGCCACTGGTTGGTGCCGCTCTTGGTCTGATAGAGGATGTCGCCGCCGAGGACGTTGCCGTACTCCGCGGGAGCATTGGCGGAGATGACCTGGATTTGCCCGATAGCATCGGGGCTGGGGTTATAGGCTGAGATGTTATTGAGGTTCTCATCCACCGGTATACCGTCGAGCAGGTACTGGTTCGTCTGCTGACGATTGCCGTTAACCGAGACACTCTGGTTGGCGCTCTGGGGACCGGAGACGGCGGCGTTGCCGGCGAAGCCGTTGGGGTTGGTGCTGATGGCGCCGGGAAGAAACATTGTTAAAGCGATGATGTTGCGTCCAACCAGTGGCGCGTTCTCAATGGCACGCGTATCAAGGGTCGTAGCCAGCGTGGGGTTCTCTGTGTTGAGCAACGGAGCCTCAGTTGTAACTGCTACA
>Ga0126381_100005896_pt1 | contig 13525 bp, 6 predicted proteins | sample PanSoiMetPlot_28_FD_96465 | JGI IMG/M metagenome (GOLD analysis project Ga0126381, IMG submission 96465) | Tropical forest soil microbial communities from Panama - MetaG Plot_28 | ecosystem: Environmental > Terrestrial > Soil > Tropical forest > Bulk soil | place: Panama | collected 2016-02-17
CCGACGGTTGTGCATAACGACTACAAGTTAGACAACGTGATGCTGCGAAGATCCGCGGATAGCATCGAAGTCGTGCTTGATTGGGAGATGGCGACCGTTGGCGATCCGCTGTCTGATTTGGGATTGTCACTTTGTTACTGGGCATGGGCGGAAGCGCCCCAACCTGGGTCCGGACAAACGGCACTTACCACGCGGCCAGGCTGGTACAGTCGAGATCAGTTTGTGGAACGCTATGCCACCAAAACCGGCCGTGATCTTTCTGGCATTGGATATTACGAAGTGCTGGGCATGTTCAAACTGGCGGTGATCCTGCAACAAATCTATTTCCGCTTCCGGCGCGGCCAAACACAAGACGCGCGCTTTCAACATTTCGATGCGCGGGTCAAGAATCTGGTCGAACTTGCATCTTCGTTATTGGAAAGACACGTTTGAGTACTGTCTATCTAGTGCGGCACGGGCAGGCGGGCACACGCGATGCATACGATTCCCTCTCCGACCTAGGAAAGATGCAGGCGCGCCGGTTGGGCGAGCACTTTCTCTCCCAAGGCATCAGGTTTACTTCCGCTTGCTCGGGAGCGCTCACACGCCAACGCGAAACGGGGGAGGAAGTGAGGGCAGCCTATGCTCGTGCGCGGGTGCCGTTCCCGGCGATTGAACTCATTCCGCAGTGGAATGAATTTGATTTGTCGCGGGTGTACCGTGAATTGGCGCCATTGCTGTGCGCGGAGGATCCCGAGTTTCGGCTGGAATTCGAGAAAATGCTCGAGCAGGTTCGCCGCCGCGATGGTGAACCTGGAGCAAAGGTTCATCGGAGATGGCTGCCTTGTGACACCCAGATTGTGAAGGCATGGATCTCGGCCCGCTATCCGTACACTGGCGAAAGATGGGATCAATTCTGGAAGCGCATTGCGTCTCGCCGGCTCGAGGTTAGTGGTACTGAAGGGCGCCAACAAGTAGTCGTCTTTACTTCGGCCACGCCCGTGGCAATCTGGACGGGACTCTCACTGCAAATTCGTGATGAGCGAGTGATGCAACTCGCAGGGGTTTTGTACAACGCCTCCTACACAGTATTGCGTTGGCGCGAAGGGCAACCTCGCCTTTTTACCTTCAACGCGGCGCCACATCTTGCGACGGACGGCCTGCGGACGCACCGATGAAAGAGACGCTTCCTGAACCCGTTCCAACTTATAAATAGTACCGCAGCACCCACTCAGCAACACAGCATGGTTTATCAGCGCCTTCTGACTCGACGGTTGCGTCCAGCACCACTTCCAACGCGCCAGGAACTTCCTCGGCGGAGCGCAGCGTGAAACGGCCGCGGATTTTGGCTCCGGCCAACACGGGCGCCGGAAAACGAACCCGATTCAATCCGTAATTGATGCTCATCCGAACGCCGCTTCGAATCTGAAGTGCTTGCCGCAAGAAACCGCTCAGTAACGCCAGGGTCAGGAATCCGTGGGCGACTGTGGTTCGGTAGGGCGACTCGCACCGGGCACGTGCTTGGTCAAGATGGATCCACTGCTGATCGCCGGTGACTTCGGCAAACTGCTGAATGCGTTCCTGGGTGACCAGCAGCCATTCGGTAACACCGATCTCGCGACCTACTAGTTTCGTCAGAGCTTGTGGTGACTCAAGGAGCATGATGAGAATCCGTCGGAAGCGATGTTTCTAGGGAGGCCCGACTACGGCCGTGCAGCGGTCCATTTCTGAAGCTCCAGTTTGGCCACTGCTTCGGTATGAACTTCGTCGGGGCCATCAGCCAAACGCAAGGTGCGCACATTTGCCCATGCCGCTGCGAGAAACGTATCTTGGGAAACCCCAGCCCCACCGTGCGCTTGGATTGCGCGGTCGAGCACGGCCAGAGCGACATTTGGCGCCACAACTTTGATCATCGCGATCTCCGCCCGCGCCCGCTTGTTTCCCACCTTGTCCATCATGTACGCCGCTTTGAGAGTCAGCAATCGAGCCTGCTCGATTTCCATGCGTGACCTGGCGATGTCAGCCCGGATCGTTCCCTGCTCCGACAACGGCTTGCCGAAAGCGACTCGTATCTGCACCCGCTTACACATGAGTTCGAGCGCACGCTCAGCGACGCCGATACAACGCATGCAGTGATGGATGCGTCCAGGGCCTAATCTGCCCTGGGCAATTTCGAAGCCGCGGCCTTCGCCAAGCAGCATATTTGAAACGGGAACGCGGACATTCTCGAAATGAATCTCGCCGTGGCCGTGAGGTGCGTGGTCGTATCCAAATACGCTCAGCAAGCGCACAACCTTGACCCCGGCGGTTTCCAGTGGGATCAAAATCATCGACTGCTGCTGATGGCGGGGAGCCGCGGGATTGGTTTTACCCATGAAGATGGCGATTTTGCACCGTGAATCCCCGGCGCCTGATGCCCACCACTTGCGGCCGTTGATTACATATTCGTCGCCTTGGCGAACAATACTCGCTCCGATATTAGTCGCGTCGGATGAAGCAACTGCAGGTTCGGTCATCGTATAGCAGGAGCGCATCTCACCTGCCAGCAGCGGCTTCAACCAGCGCTCTTTCTGTTCTGCTGTGCCGTAACAGGCGAGCACCTCCATGTTTCCGGTGTCTGGTGGCGAGCAATTGAATACCTCCGGCGCCATCGAGCTGCGGCCCATAATCTCGCACAAGGGCGCATATTCAAGATTGGTTAGTCCCGCTCCATGTTCGCCGTCCGGCAGAAAGAGATTCCACAACCCGAGAGCACGAGCTTTTCGCTTCAGTTCCTCAATGACGATGGTGGGCGACCATGGATTTTGCGCAACCTCCTCCCGAAAGCGCTGTTCATTCGAGTAGATGTGCTCGTCCATGAACGCCTGCAAACGGCTTTGCATGTCCATTGCTCGCTTGCTGAAGCCGAAATCCATGCCAATCGCCCACCTTCCCGACAACGTCGCGCCAGATTATAAAGGGCGGCATTTGTGATGGTCACTATTATCTTAGAGCTACTATTGTCATTCTGCAGGCGCCTCTATCTCCTCATGGCGATGGGTTCAGAGCAGGCACGACTGACGGGGCCTAGGCCATAGAAGCAGAACAAGCGCGCACAACTCTTGTCACATTTGTCCTGCGACGAGAATCGGAGTAAACTGTTGCGATTCTACGCAAGGTGTGAAGTTCCCCCAAAACACCTCGCCTTTCGGCTGTGCGGTAGCCGTATCTATCACACCAAGACAAAGAGAAAGTCGGACGGGAGATCCATGTCGCGCTACTTGTTCTCCGTTGTTCTGCTCGTAGGTCTGTGTTGCCTCCTAGAAAGCTCCACCACTGCACAAGTTTCGCTTGCGGAGCGAAACGTGAACATGGTTTCCGGCACGGACTGGAGCACCGGCGATCCTTTTTTGCAAAGGCAAAATGAGCCGTCGATGGCGGTTTCGACCCGCAACAACCTGCATCTGCTGGCGGGGAACAACGACTATCGGATGGTCGATCTGCCGGGGCTGCTGGGGATTGCCGAAAACGGGGACGCATGGCTTGGCGTGTTCAAGTCATTCGACGGGGGCCTGACCTGGAGCAGCACCATGCTGCCTGGCTTTCCGCTGGATTCCTCTTGCACCGTAAAGGGATATTCGCCGCTGTGCGGCTTTCAAGCAGCCTCCGACCCGACAGTCCGCTCTGGCCCGGCCGGCGTGTTCTATTACAGCGGAATCGCCTTCAACCGTACGCCGGCAACGAATGCTCTGAGCGAGGTATTTGTGGCTCGCTTTATCGACAATAACAATCGAGAAAATGGCGATCCGACGGCGAAAGCCAGCCTAACAAATCTGACGCCCACCGATCCGATTCGGTATCTGAGCGCGGCCGTCATTAGCAGCGGGACATCGGGACAATTCCTCGACAAGCCTTGGTTGGCAGTGGATATGCCGCGGGGAGCCAACACTTGCAGGATCAACTTCACAAACCCGGACGGTACGCCTGGAACCCAATCCATTCCTTCCGCACGCGTGTTCATCGCGTGGAGTAATTTTACCGGCACGGGTGGAGTCAGCAAAATCAACGTCGCGTATTCCGACGACTGTGGCGCGACCTTTCCGAACTCCGTAAAGATCAGCCAGACAAATAGCGTAAACCAGGGAACGATCATCGCCATCGATCCGAGTGTACCCGCATCTTCGCCGGCGACCGTTTATGTTGCCTGGCGGCGTTTCGCCAGCGGCGGACAGAACGACGCCATGGTGATTGCGAAATCTACCGACGGTGGGGTGAGTTGGGGCCAGGCGATCGATGCAATGGACTTCCCGGTTTCTTGCGCAACAAATAACACCGCACCAGGTTGTCAATTTGACCAACTGGACAGCAGTGGACGCTTTCGCAGCAACGATTATCCGACGCTGGCGGTGGACGCAACTGGCCGAGTGTATGTTGCAGCATCGCAGAGGAACGCAAATGGCGACGCGCGCGTAGTGTTGACAATGTCGGCAGATGGCGGCAACACGTGGTCGACGCCGCAACCCGTGGACAACGGCCCGGTTTATGACGACAACGGAAATCCGCTTACGAATCTCTCCGGTCGCGGTCACCAGATTATGCCCTCCCTCAGTTTTAACGCCGGGGAGCTGAGCCTGATCTATTACGACTTGCGTGAGGATCATACGATTGGCGTTTTCAGCCCCGCTTTCGATAGTAACGGCGATGTAACGGGCTATGGTGAGACGCGTGAACCGCTAGACGAGCTGTTGACAAATCCCGCGAGCGTATTCACTTCGTTCATTGATGACGCGACGCTCTCCGTTCGCCGGCACACGATGGACGTTCAAGGCGCGGTGGCTGCGCCGCCGCCGGCCGGTCAGACGACACCGCCCGCCTTCAATACATTCCGGATTTCGAAGTACTTTGAAGGTTTCGATCCGAACACGAATCAGGCCGAGCAACTCACAGACAATCCACCTGATTTACCGATCTTTACCGAAGGCACGCTGGCGTTTATGGGCGACTACATTGATGTCGCCGGCGATCCTCCGTTTGTCATTCAAAACGGCCAGTGGCAATTCAACACCAGCGGCACAAACCCACAAGTATTTCACGCGGTGTGGACAGACAACCGCGATGTGGTTGAGCCTCCGAATGGAGATTGGTCACAGTATGTGCCGCCTTACTCCTTGTCCAATCCGACGACGCTGCATCAAAGCGTTTTCGCCAGCGGTTTCGCTTCGTCTCAGACAACGCCGCAATGCGCGGTCAACACAAATGATCAATTCATCGGCACGAGAAATCAGAATATTTACACGGCAAGAATCGAACCGCCTTTGACACTCATTTCGCCGAGTAATCAGAAACCACTCGGGTATCAATCAGGCTCAACCACACAATTGTTGGTGCGGGCGTTTCCTTTCTATGTGAGGAATGCGACGAACTCGACTGTGTTCATCCGGCTGACCGCAAGCCAGCCACCGAATGGCAGCACATCCTTCTTGCAGACCGGCACGCAAACAACGCTGGATCTGAGCATTGCCGGGGATTCAACGGTGGCACGCTCAGTGTTTGCGCAATCGAGTAACGTCAATGCAACGTTCTCAGTGAGCGTAGTACAGATCGCCGGAATTGGCGGCACGGTTGTGCCGAATGGTTTAACGAGTTCGATCACCTTCAATCCCGACCCCAATGCGCCGCAGATTATCAATCCGGATGGCCTGCTAACGCAGGACCCATCGATCACTCAGGGCGAGGTCTACACGCCCATTATCACTCCTGTGATAGAACCGACGTCGCTGACCAACCTGACAACGCCCCTGACGAATTCCACCATTATCAGTCCATACGTCCAGAATCCGGCAATAAAGACCAACCCCGCGATCAAAACGAACTATCCGGTATCGAACCCGGCGATCAAGACCAATACAGACATCAATCCAGCGATCAAAACGAACACCGCGCTGAACACAGCGATCAACGATCCGCAAGTGTTCAATGCTTCGATTGCCACAGCACAGACGGCGAATCAACCGATTACGGATGCCATCTACGAAGTAACGAATACGGGCAACACCACAGCGACGTATGTCGTGAAGCTATTCAACAGCGATTCGACGCTGAGCAATCTGCCACGTCCTTTGTGTTTAGGAAATGCAACCTCAAGCTGTACGTACATCCAATTGCTGATTGCAAAGCAATACCTGACGAACTCGAATCAGGGTTGCAGCCTGTCCGTTCAAAACAATTTCGTCACCTTTACGAACGTAAATCCGAATTTCGTGACCGATCCTTCACAGTTGGGGAATCCGATTATTACCGATCCGGACACGGGGAATGCAACGGTAGCATTGGCTCCCAACGAGACCGGATTCGTGATCCTGCGAACCAACCTTTCGCCCACCGAGATGCAGCAGTTAGTGGACGTGACGGCGCCGGTTGTGGTCGCCCATGCCGCCAATACTGGAACGGTAAATCCGCCCGCAACGCTGGCAATTACAACTAATTCCTTGGCTAACGGTATTGCGAATCAGACTTATAACAGCGCAGTTGGAGTCTTCGGCGGCCAAGCGCCGTACACGTTTTCGATCACAAGCGGCGCATTGCCCGCCGGCGTTCAGCTCAACGCCACGACGGGTGCGCTCACGGGAACCCCGACGACCACCGGGAACTATACGTTCACCGTCAACGTGACCGATTCTGCGCCTGTGGCAAACACCTTTGTGCGGACCTTCACGGTCAACGTCTTTGCGCCGCTGATGATCACGACCGCATCGTTACCTTCCGGGATCGTGGGCAACCCGTATTCGCAATCGGTGCTGACAACCGGCGGCAGCGGATTGAACTATACGTGGTCCGGAACCGGGTTGCCTTCCTTCCTGGCGATCGACCCAGCTTTGGGAACGATATCTCTGGTCAACGGCCAGACCGCGATGCCTGGGACATTTACCTTTAACGTTGCAGTCTCCGATCCCGGACCACCCTCACAAAATGCAGCGCAGGTCGTGAGCTTGAACTTTACCGAGAACACATCGCTAGTGATCGCGGCGTCGCCGAATCCGGCGCTATTCGGAACGCCAGTCACAGTATCGGTAACGGTATCGCCATCCGTAGCAGGAACTGGCGTGCCGACAGGATCTGTTGTAATAAACGATAGTACTGGCGCAACTTGCACTGTGAATCTGGTCGGTGGCTCGGGAACTTGCAGTCTCACGCCACTCGCGCTCAGTGCTTCGGACACTGTAAACGCCACGTATGGCGGCAGCTCACTTTTCAACGGCAACACAGGTTCAACGCCGCTGGTCGTAAACCAAGGAACCACGTCGCTTGCGTTAGCGCTGACCCCAACCTCTTCAGTGGTCGGGCAACCGGTGCAAGCAAATGTGACCGTCACTCCGTCAGGTATGGTTCCTGCCAGTCCTTCAGGAATTGTGTCAGTGAGCGATGGAGCCGGGAGTACGTGTACCGCTACACTCGGCACTGTGACGCAAGGCCAGCCGAGTACGGGCAGTTGCACGCTCGTGCCAAGTTCCACCGGAACCAGAACGGTGCAAGCAAGCTACGCGGGCGACACGAAGTTTCTTGGAAGCAACACATCGGCGCGCTTGCCGGTGACGCAGGCAGCCACGTCCACGACCGTCAGTTCACCGCAAACCAGCGCGGTCGTCGGGCAAACCATCACCGCGAATTTCCGTGTCGGGGCCAATGCGCCGAGCACGGGCACACCAACACCCACCGGTACGGTAACTGTGACCAACTCGACAGGAGGAACATGCACGGGAACGCTCTCGAGCGGCTCCGGAAGTTGCAACCTGATCGTCGGGAACTCGGGTCCGAGTAACCTCTCGGGGACGTATTCGGGAGATGCGAATTATTCGGGCAGCAGCAGTTCTCAAAGTTCGCCAATCACCATTGGTAAGGCCGGCACCAGCACAACGCTGTCAACGCTGCCAACTACGACCGTGGTTGGGCAGCCTTATTCTGTCAGCGTGAAGGTGAATCCTGCTTTTGGAGGTGTGCCCACCGGTACGGTTGTTGTGTCGGACGGCAGCAACACGTGTACCGTAACGCTGGTGAGCGGTAGTGGGGCGTGTTCACTCGCGTCAGTGGCCGCTGGCCCACGAACGATTACCGGCGGCTACAGCGGCGATGCCAACTTCAATGGCAGTTCAGGCACTGTAGGCCAAACCGTTACTGCGGCAAACACGGCAACGTCAATCACCGCGACGTCACCAAACCCATCGGTGCCAGGACAACCGGTTACCGTCAAATTCGCGGTGACCCCGGTTGCTCCCGGAATCGGCACTCCGACAGGGAGCGTCACGGTAACTGCCAGCACTGGCGAGTCGTGCTTGAGTTCAGCTGCAACAGGCAGTTGTTTGCTGACATTCGCGGCTGCAGGATCGAGAACGCTGACCGCCAGTTATGGCGGAAGTGCAGACTTTGCAGCGAGCACTTCAGCTGCCGTCACAGTAATGGAATCGGTGGCTGACTTTACCATCACTGCGTCGCCTGCGACCCAGACTATTCCTTCCGGGCACCAGGGCGTATTCCAGATCACGTTGACACCGGTCGGCGGTCTGACGGGGAATGTAAACCTCAGTTGCAGTGGTGCTCCACCGAATTCTACTTGTACGGTTTCTCCGACCACGGTACGTCTCGGCTCAGGTGCGGTGGCCACGACAGTAACCTTGAGCACGGCGATGAACGTCAATCACGGAACCTTCGTGCTGACGTTCACGGCGACGCTGGGCAGCGGTAATCCGGCGACGGGAGGATTGACTCACACCACTCAGGTCGGCCTGACGGTTAAGTGATCTGAGGGACGTTAGCGGCCGAGGTAAAGGACCGACATCGGAGTTAGCGGGGGTTGACGCGCTTCCGGGCGTCGGTCACAAGTGGGCCAGTGCCGTTTGCTTGTATAGCCAGGAAAGAACGGTAGGAATCGAACGCGGCCGGACTCTTCAATGCTTCCTGAATTCGTCCCATGTAGTAATAAACCGGTGGAAACAGCCGCAACGTGGGAAGATCGTCGAGGTATAGGGCCGATGCTTCACCGCGGCGTTTGAGGCACGTCTCGATTTCGGAACTGGCTTCGGGGTACATTCCTGCTTCCAGGAACGATCGACCGAGCAGAAAGTGTCCCACCCAGGTATCGGATTTTTGGCCGACGTCTTTGAGAATGGATACCGCGTCTTTGACCTTACCGCGGTCGAGCGCAATTTCTGCTTCCAACAACTTGCCGTAGAGTTGCGGCTCGGAGTTGATGCTGGAGTCCAATTGCGATGCAAGCGATCGAGCCTTGGCGTCCTGGCCAATCTCAGAAAGAATCGTGCCTGCGGCGTGCAGGGTAGAGGGCTGCTTGTCCAGTGTGATGGCCTTTTCCGCGGCGGCGGCTGCCTCCGAGTTGCGCCGTGCAACAACGTAGGCCTGACCGAGCATGATCGACTTGACGGCTGCTCCGGCGCTGTCTTTATTCTGTACGTCCTCTCGGAGACCGCTCTCAAGGATGGGAATAGCGTCGCTTGGTTTACCTTCGTACAAAGCAATGTCAGCGAGGCCCAGTTTCGACAGAGAGGATCCGCGGGGCCCTAGAGCGGTGAGTTTTTCATAAGTCTGGCTGGCTTCTTCGACCTTACCCTGTCCCATCTGCGCCATGGCGAGGGCACCGAAGGCGGCACCATCCAAGTAGGAAGGATCCTGCTGCATGACTTCCGCGGCATACTTCTCACCAGTTGCAAAGTCACCGGCATAGACGGCAAACAGAGCAAGATTGTTGCGCTCAAGAACCGACTTGCCGGCATATTGAACGGCGAGACGGCCCTCCTGCAAAGCCATCGGGAAATCTCGCAGCTCGAAGTAGGCAAGTGCCATGTTGGAATGAGCTGACGTGTCATTTGGAAATTGCTTCACCAATGCGCTGTACTGCTGAATGGCTTCGCGCGGCTCGTGTTTGAACAAGAAGTATTCGGCGCGCGTTCGATATTTCTCACGATCGCTCATGCGATCGATCCGAGCCATCGCCATGTCGTAGTACTTGCCAGCATCTGGCGTTTTCCCCACGTTGTTTTCCAAGTTTGCCAGCGCTGCGTAAGCACGGCCCATGTTCGGATCGAGTTCAATGGCCCGCTGGTAATACTTGGCCGCCTCTTCGTACTTTCCCAGATCGGAAAGATCGCGACCGACGGCGTATTGATGTGCGGCTTCGAGAGAACCAGAACTGAAAGTCGCCATCTGCAGCAACTGCGCCGATTCAGGCGTGACGTCGCCTAGGCCTTCGCGGAGTTTGGCGGCGAGCACCGCTAAGGCATGGAGTACATCGTCCTTATTCTGTACCCGAATGTCGTCGGTGGAGATGACCTTGCCAGTCACGGCGTCAACGGCGCGCGCCGCGATCTTGTATGCCTGCCCCTCTGGTGTGATGGAGCCACTCACGACGACGCTAACCCCCTCCCGCTGGGCCACTAGTCGAGCGAGCGACTCATCCATCGAGGCCGAGCCCGGTTTCAACTGCACCGCCGTTTTCCGGGCATCGGCACGGCTATAGCTGGTTATGAACGATGCCCCTTCCAACGCTAGGTTGAACGCGGGCTCGAGAGTACCATCGAATACTCCGTCGGAAGTACTATTCTGAAAATCCGCGACGAGAACGGAAATTGGAGCGTGAGTGGCGGAAGTTGCACTTGGCTTTCGACCGGTGTACCAGGCCATAATGCCGACGATGGCAAGCAGCAAAACCGCAGCGAAAACGATTTTGCCCCCTGGCAGTTCTCGAGCGCGGTTGAGTAGCAGCCTCGTGGAACTTGCGGAGACTTTTGAAAATCCACTTTTGCCCTGCCAGGCACGAAGATCTGCGAGCAATTCGCCCGCATTTTGATAGCGCAACGCGGGTTCCTTTTCCAAACATTTACTGACGATGTTGCTGAGAACTCCCGGAATGTTCTTGTCGATATCCGACATTGGAACGGCGCGTTGCTGAGTGCGTTTCAGCAGACTGGCAATGGCGCTGTCGGCCTGGAACGGCGTGCCTCCGGTAATGAGTTCATAGAGAATCAAACCAACTGTAAAGATGTCAGACCGAGCGTCCACCTCTTTCGCCTGCGCCTGTTCGGGAGACATGTATTCCATGGTTCCTAGCAACATGCCGGTGCGAGTCATCCCATCGCTTGCGATGGAGCGTGCAAGTCCAAAATCCATGACGTGCACGCATCCGTCGATTCCGACCATGATGTTGCCGGGCTTGAGATCGCGATGAACGATGCCGAGGCGGTGGGCCGCTTCCAGACCGCTCACAACCTGCTCCATGATCTGGACCGCCTCGACTGGGGAAAGCTTGCTGCGACTCCGCAAGACATCACGCAGGTCCTCGCCCTCCAGGTACTCCATGGTGATGAACTTCAAACCATTGGCGTCACCCAGGTCGTAAATACGAATCACGTTGCGGTCGGTCACCTTGCTGGCGAGCAGGATTTCCTGTTTGAACCGCTGCAAAATGTCGGGATTGCCGGCGAGTTCCGGGCGGATAACCTTCAACGCGACCGTGCGACCAAGTTCTCGGTCTTCGGCCTTGTACACCGCGCCCATGCCACCTTCTCCCACCGTTTTTCGAATTTCGTAGCGACCACCCAGGAGGGTACCCGGCGACAAAGTTGGCAATTGCCAAGTGGAACCGGCAGGGGTCGCGCCGTTCGCAATGGCGCCGGTACCGCCAACCAGGATGGTGGGCAATTCAGATGTCTCGGATGGTGGCGAGGGGGAGGAAGAAAGTTCAACTACAGTTGGCGCTTCCGCGGGCGGTGGACGGCGCCCGGCGGCCGCCCGAATCATGGGATCTTCGGTGGCGTGTGGGGTTGGCCGATGCGTTTCGATCGCGATTGTCGGGGCATCGGCGTCGGTTCCATCTTTGCTCGTTCCATTGCAAATTAAGGTAGGGGACTCAGACCCCGCTCCGGAATCTGACACGGTTGAGCTCTGTGCTCGCTTTTCCAAGCGCATGTTCTCCGGCGGAATTCGGGTAATTTTTCCGAAATCCGGAGCTTTCGGATTGCTTTTGTCGCCCATTGTGGTGCTGAGGAAGCGGAACAAAACGACGGCCTGGGATCTCCGCCGAATTGAAAGAATCTTAGCATTAACGGCTGGAACACGAAAGGCATTGTAGACGGGAGCCCAGCCGAGAATTTTCTCGGTAAGGAACTACAAAGCTTCGACGGGCACACCCAGTCAGGCCAGGAAGGCGTTTACGCTCACTGAGTTTTTGGCTTGTTTGGCCTGCATATCGGGCAAGGTCGCAGACGATGGAGAAGCTTTTTCCAGAACGGCCAGCTTTGCTTTTCGACTTCGTGCTCCCATCGAGGTCCAAAGACTTTTTTTTGAATCTCTGGATTGCTGATCCCCATGGTGCAACCTCCTACGTCTGCTGCTGTAGAAACCCGAACGGTACCGGTAAAATCAATCCTTGTATTCGCGATCGGGAAAGCAGCTATGGCAGAGGCTGTTTACCCCCTGCCCTGCATGTCTCTACTGTACTCTCCCCAGGTGCAGCGGTTGCAAGTCCGCCCATCGTGCGGACGGTGCGACCGCAGCCGATGGACCCTTACGACTGCAATTACGGAAAGGGTACCACAGCTTGCACTTGGTTCGAGTAGGAGCTCTCTAATCCACTGGGGTCCACCGCGGTAGTGGCGTAATAGTAGGTTTGCCCCGACTGAACTGTGTTGTCGCTATAGCTCAGGGAAGCATCCAGCACGGAATTGACTTTCGAGAACGGCCCTGACGCCGCCGTGCCGCGATACACGTTATATCCAGAGATAGAGCCGGACGTGCTCGCATTCCACGACAGGTCGACGGTATGCTGCGTCGTGGCCCCGGAACCGCTGGCCGTTTCCAACGCCGAAGTCGAATTGCTGGTGAAGAAGGAAATGCTTGCTGAAGTCGTCCCCGTGGAAGTGGGCGCGAAAGTCAGCGTGAAAGGTGCGCTCTGACCAGACGCCAGAGTGATCGGCAACGTAAGTCCGCCGACAGTAAAAGCAGAGTTGCTCGAACTTGTCGATGACAGCGTTACGCTTCCCCCGTACGCAGTCACGCTGCCGCTCTCGGTCTGGGTCGTTCCAATCGTCACGCCGCCGAAGCTCATCGATCCCGGCGTCACGGCAAGCGTCCCAGTTGTGGTCGTACCGCCACCGCTCAGTGAGACGTTCAGCGTCGGGTCTGACCCGTTTGAAGTCAGTGTAAGCGTGGTATTGTTGGTTCCCGACGTGATCGGCGAGAAGGTTACCGACAGATTCGCGCTCGCACCTGCGGCCAGATTGTAGGGAAGGCTCACTCCACCGACGGTGAACCCACTGCCACCGACAGTCGCCGCGGAAATCGTCAAGGTCGATCCGCCAGTATTCGACACGGTGAGCCCTTGCGTTTGGCTGGTGCCCACAGGGATACTCCCGAGATTCATACTCGGCGGGGCAGTCAGATACCCGGGTCCACCAGTCCCCGTTCCTGAGAGCGGAGCGGTCATGCTGGCCCAGTGGCTGGTGTTATGACCGCCCCAATACGCCCCACACGAAATCGCAATGCTGCCGTTGCTGGTTCCCGC
>Ga0126381_100005897_pt1 | contig 13523 bp, 12 predicted proteins | sample PanSoiMetPlot_28_FD_96465 | JGI IMG/M metagenome (GOLD analysis project Ga0126381, IMG submission 96465) | Tropical forest soil microbial communities from Panama - MetaG Plot_28 | ecosystem: Environmental > Terrestrial > Soil > Tropical forest > Bulk soil | place: Panama | collected 2016-02-17
AAGACTCGCTGCGGCTGCGAGATGAATGTGATTCCCCCGAGAGCCGCAAGACCGGCTCCGGTTTTTGCACTGGTCTTAAGAAAATCGCGACGCGTCACCGCCGAATCGTTGTTCATAGCTCCACCCCTTCTACTTGGGACTTTCGGCTACGTATGATAACTCCGTCCCGTGGCCACACGAAAGGGGCGACCCAGCGCGACCAGCCACGTGGGGCTCGCGGATTTCACAGTTCAAACTCGTGAAAGCCAAAGCGCACAGCGAAGAGTCCGGGCGTATCGTCATCGAGCCGGTGCAGCGCGAGGGTTATGATCTGACCCAGCTTGTGAAGGGGATTGCTCGTGAGAATTTGCATGACGAGGCGGATTTCGGCAAACCTGTTGGCAAAGAGGCGTTGTAATGGCGCAGTCCTATGTGCCCGACGCTGGGGACACAGTCTGGATCAGCTTCGACCCACAGACTGGACATGAACAGGCTAGGCACCGGCCCGCGGTTGTATTGAGCCCCGCCGCCTACAATGCCAAGACGAGTTTGATGGTGTGCTGCCCGATGACGACACAGATCAAAAATTATCCCTAAAGTGTGATTGCCGGCCCGAGCCCAAGCGCGTGATCAGGTCAAGAGCCTCGATTGGCGCAAACGGCGGGCTAAGCGCAAAGGGATGATATCGGGGACCGAACTGGCGGAAGTGCGCGCCGCCCCTCTTGCTTGAGGTTGAATGCGCCAAGGCTAGTTCCCCTGTCGTTTTGTTCGACCTGTCAAAAGTGACAGGTGTCATCTTTCGAAACGTAGTTACCATTCTCCACCAGCGAAGACGCCAGGTCTTACGTCGATTCTGTTTCTTGGATTTGCCGGATCCGCTTCTTCGCTTCGATTCGCTCGCAGACATGCATGCGCCTTGCATCCAATCCCGTCGAGTCCAGGGGGGTGGAGTGTCCTGCGAGCACGTGGGACGTGTTTCGCTACGAAATCTCGCTATGGAGGGAAGTCAACCATGCACTTGAGCACGTCCTGGAAGCTTCTCGCGGTTTTGGTTGTTTGGCTCTTTCTGCTCCCGTCCATAACCCCCGCACAGCATTACAAGCAGACAAATCTCGTCTCTGATTTATCTGAAGTGAAGCCGGTTACGACGGACTCCAACCTTGTCAACCCTTGGGGTCTCAGTCGCAGCAGTACCAGTCCCTGGTGGGTCTCGGACAACGGTTCGGGATTCGCAACTCTCTATACCGGCGCGGGCGCGATCATTCCCATTAATGGCACCGGCACAGTCACCATTCCGCCGCCAAAGAACGCCTCCCCTGGCACCACTGCCACTCCCACCGGCACGGTTTTCAACGGCAGCCCTGACTTTGTCCTTCCCAACGGCAACCCCGCCCGTTTCATCTTCGTGACCGAAGACGGAACGATCTCCGGCTGGAACGGCGGTCAAAACGCTCAGCTTGTCGCGGACAATTCGAATAATGGCTCGCCCAATGGCGCGGTCTATAAAGGCGTGACCACGGCCGACATCAATGGCAAGCGATTCCTCTATGTCACCAATTTCCGCAAAGGTCGTATCGAGGTGTACGACACGCATTTCATGCGTGTGCACGTGGACGACGATGCTTTCGAGACCGAGGGAATCCCCGACGGCTTTGCTCCCTTCAACATCCAGAACATTGGTGGGACTCTCTTCGTTACCTATGCCAAGCAGGATGCCGCAAGACACGATGATGTTGCTGGTGATGGCCTCGGCTTCGTTCTTTACTTCACGCCGTCAGGCAGACTCATCGGCCACCTCGAGCATGGTCCGTGGATGAATTCACCCTGGGGCGTGGTCTGGACTCCGCGCGATTTCGGCGAATACAGCAATTCCATCCTGGTGGGAAATTTTGGCAGCGGAAAGATTGCGGCGTTCAATGGCTTCACCGGAAAGTTCATCGCGTTCCTGAAAAATGCTGATGACACCGACATGGTCATTGACGGCCTCTGGATGATCGCGTTTGGAAACAACGCGAACGCCGGCCCCTCGACGACATTGTTCTTCAGTGCAGGAATCCAGGGTGAATCGCACGGCCTTTTCGGCACCATCACTCCCGTCGACGGCCAGGACGGTGACGAACAATAGACCTGGCGCAGTTCGCTAGCTGAGAAGGTCGACGACTACACAAAACTGAGCGGTTGACCGAGATCGCAAGAAAAATCTCGCTCGACACGTACAGCTGTGCTGTCGCCTTCTTTCGCCGTGATCTGGCGACATGTCGAGATGGATTTTAGAAGCCCTCCTCCCGGCTGGGATGAAACTACAAGTATTGGCATAGAGAACAAAATTCAAGAAGATTGATCTGGCCGCAGGAGCGGTTCAAATCCGCACGGTCGCGCCGCTTGAGCGTCACCGACGATGCCAAGGTGGTCGAGTCGTAACCCAGCGTCCCATCACCTACGGCTCCCGGCTAGTCTGTCCAACGCTTTACGGGCTCGCCTGCGTGGCTCGTGAGCAGTTCGGACTAAGTCCGCAGTGCTTTGTGATTTAGTTGTTCACTTAAACGTGCCTTGCAGTTTACTTCCAGTGCATTGTCATCCCGCCAGAAATGCGCGAGAGTGCGCGGCATTACAGCGCAGCTTCAGGTGAAGGGGCTCAAGCTGGGTGATCTGAAACGGCGCTGAATTGGCAGACAGGAGGATTCCATGATGAAAGCCCTATGCAGGATAACAGGGATGTTGGCGCTAGCCCTTTTGGCGACTCAGGCCCTGCGAGCCCAAGAGCCCGTGCTCGCGAATATTCCCTTTGCATTCACTGCAGGGAAGATGGCGCTCCCGGCAGGCGAATACCGGATCGAGAAGTTGGCAACGGGTACGGATTCGCTGCTGCTCATCCAACGCACCGACTACAGTGCATGCATGGTTGTGATCGCGAACGCGACCGAGCCGAACAAGGAACAAGATCACTCCAGGTTGGTCTTCCGTCGCTATGGCAAACGCTATTTTCTTTCCCAGGTTTGGGTAGCAGGCAGTTCACGTGGAAGAGAACTGCCGCCATCAGCCAAGGAGAAGGAACAAGCTTTGCAGGCTCGCACCGACAAGCCTGAAGAGGTCACGATCGTTGCTCGCCTCATCCCGCCCAGGCCCTAGTGCCTCTCCACAACGAGGGCAACCCCACGGGAATCCGGAAGAAACCCGCTCCGGATTCCCGCTTCTTTTTTTGGATTACCTCACGTCCCTAGGCCAGCGTCCATCAATCCTCCGCAGAAACTGAGAAAGTCTCTTTTGAGCGGCCAGGATTGGGGCGACTTTGTATCCTAGCTGAGCGGCTTTCCACTTGAGCTGGTGAACCTGCAATTCGCGGTATTTGAGTTCGTAGACGGTCGCTCCTTGGTCTGCGTATTTCATCCCGTAGCGCAGGATGCGGTAGACCAAGCGGGCCAGTTTGGCCGCCATGGCCTTGATGGCCATGGGAGCCCCCAAGCCTGGTTCGGAGTCAGCGGAACTGTGCTCCGAGAAAGGCCAAAAAGAACAGCATCTCCCCTTGCTTACCGAGTGGAGAGGTGCTAGCCTCGGTTACCGAGGGCATAACGATGAGCAAGCCTGCGGATCTCGTGCAGGGCACGTTGGACATGTTGCTGCTGAAAATTCTGGCGCTTGAACCGATGAACGGCTTCGCGGTCAGTCAGCGGTTGAACCAGGTGTCTGGCGAGGTGTTGCAGGTGAGCGACGGATCGCTGTACCCGGCTTTGCACAAGCTGGAGCAAGAGGGTTGGATCACCTCCGAGTGGAAAACGTCCGAATATGGTCGGCGCGCGAAATACTATTCGCTGACACGGCTCGGGCGGCGGCAACTCGAAAGAGAAGCAGACAACTGGGGCAGGCTTTCGAGTGCGATTTCGCGGGTTATCAAGCTTGAAGAGGCGTGAGCGTCGAGAGCGCGAAAAGGATGTGGGACATGCGACCGGGGCACTGGGTGTACACGATTTCTCTGCGGTTACGGTCGTTGCTTCGCTGGGCGCAGGCGGACCGGGAACTGGACGACGAGCTGCGCGACCACCTCGAACGAAAAACCGAGGAATACGTTGCGCAAGGGATGGCGCAAGCAGACGCGCGCCGCCGCGCGCGACTCGACCTTGACGGTATCGAGCAGACCAAAGAGAAATGCCGCGACGCGCGCCGCGTAAATTGGATTCAGGACCTAATTCAGGATGTTCGCTACGGCCTCCGGACACTGCGGAAGTCGCCTGGCTTCACCGCTGTCGCGATTGTCACGCTCGCTCTCGGAATCAGCGCAAATGCTGCCATGTTTACGGTTGTATATGCCGTGCTTATAGAACCGCTCCCGTATCCCGATACAGATCGTTTGATGTTTCTGGCAGCCGGGGACCGAACGGGCGCGGCCATCTCGTTTTCCTATCCAGATGTTCTCGATTGGCAGCAGCAGACGCTTGTGTTCGAAAAGATAGCTGCTTATCAGTCCTTCGGCTTCACTGTGACCAGCGCCCAGGAGACGACGCGTCTCCCTGGCCGAGCCGTTTCAGCAACCTTCTTTTCCACACTTGGAATCGCGCCAGCTGTAGGCCGAGATTTCCTTCCGCAGGATGACCGGCCGGAATCGCAGCCTGTCGTGATCATTACCGATCGAACATGGCGTCAGTTCTTTAACGCTGCTGACATTGTTAACCGGAATGTAACGCTGAACGGAAGAAGTTTTGCGGTCATAGGCGTCTTACCGCCACATTTTCAGCTCTACCAAACAGGCGAAATCTTCGCTCCGATCGGTCTCGGTTTGCGTCCCAGTGCGCGCGGTGAGCGCAAAGGAATTTATGCTATTGGTCGCCTGCGACGCGATGCCACTCTGCAACAGGCCCGAACGGAGGCGAATATCGTCGCCGAGCGGCTTGCGAAGCAATTTCCGGAAATGAACGGAGATGTTGGTGAATTGGTTGAACCCTTGGACGAAAACTTCGTTGGTAAGACGAAGCCTGTCTTGGTGGTGCTGTTCGGGGCCGTTACTTTTGTTTTGCTGATTGCCTGCGCCAATGTGGGAAACCTGCTGCTGGCGCGTTCCCTCTCGCGGCAGAAAGAGATTGCCGTACGACTGGCACTCGGAGCGAGCCGTTTACGTCTATTGCGGCAAATCGTGACTGAGAACCTACTGGTCGCAGTGGCGGGCGGTGGGCTCGGATTCGGCATCGCGATGTGGAGTCTGAAGGCCGTCAATACTCTGCTTCCAACCGAGATCATGCGCGTGAAACCACCTTCTGTTAATGGATGGGTGCTCGGGTTTACGCTTTTGGCATCAGTGATCACAGCCATTCTATTTGGCTTAGCTCCCGCACAGCAGGCAATTGGAAAGGCCAGTACTGGCAAAGTTCATATCCGGCTTAAAGATGCGTATTGGGGAACCGATGCGGGAGCTCAGCGCCGTTCGTTGCTCAATGCTCTGGTGGCTTCGGAGGTCGCCCTCTCCCTCGCACTTCTGATTGGCGCAAGTTTAATGATCCGGACGCTGCTTTCGCTGCATGGCGTCGATCCCGGATTCCATGGAGTTAACGTACTCCATACTCAAATGGTGCTGGCTCCATCACAGTACACTCCAGATCGGCAGGTCAGCTATTTTGAACAAGCGATTGAGCGAGTCCGTTCTCTTCCCGGCGTAATTGCAGTTAGCGCGGTAATGTGCCTGCCTCTGAGCGGTGGTTGTTGGTCGAATCCGGCAGAGGTTGAGGGTCGATCGGAACTCCTCATTCAAAAGCAATCCGAAGTCAATTTCAATGCAGTGGCACCGGATTATTTTCGGACACTGGGCATTCCGTTATTAGACGGGCGGGATTTCGAACAGCGCGACAGTAAGGATGCACTCCCGGTGGCGATTGTCAACCACTCGTTTGTACGGAGATTTTTTGCCGGCGAGGATCCTATCGGCAAACGGATCCGCGAGCGATCACTGAAAGCTCAAACACGTTGGGCCACCATCGTGGGTGTAGCCGGAGATGTTCGGCGTGACAGTTTGGATTCGCCAGCGGATGCAGAAGTCTATTTGCCCTTCAGGCAAAGCCCGATTAATTTCATGTCACTTGTTGCCCGCAGTGCGACAAATCTAGCGGGCTCGGCAGCGGCAATCCGAACAGAGCTGCATTCGCTTGATCCTGCAGTGCCGGTTCAGACGATCGGCACGATGGAAGAGTTGCAGGTGGCAGGACTGGCTACGCGTCAATTACCCACCATACTTCTTGGAATATTCGCTGCACTGGCCCTCACCCTCGCATTGATCGGGCTTTACGGAGTGATGTCTTATTCTGTTTCGCAGCGGACGAAGGAAATTGGAATTCGAATGGCGTTGGGGGCCCGACGGAGTGATGTGCTTTGCTTAATAATCAATCAAGGAATGACACCCGTTTCGGTTGGTCTCATGGTGGGTCTTTGCATCGCCATTGCTTTGAGCCGCACACTGTCTGGTGTGCTGTACGGTATCAAGCCCACTGATCCCTCGACGTTTGCAATCGTAACGCTGTTCATGCTGATGATCGCGCTCCTAGCCTGCCTGGTTCCGGCCCGACACGCCAGCGGAGTTGATCCTTTGGTGGCTCTGAGATGGGAGTAAAGGAGGATCGTGGAATAGAACCTGAACATTGGCTGTTCACGATTCCGCTGCGGCTGCGCTCGTTGTTTCGCGGGGCACAGGCGGATCAGGAGTTGGACGACGAGTTGCGCGACCACCTCGAACGAAAAACGGAGGAATAACTCCGCATTATGTTCAACCTGTTTTCGCCCTGGCTCGCCTCCCAACATTCAGCTAGACCAGCGATCTCCTGGTGACTCGACTTTGATCTCGACCACCTTGGTCCCTAAGTCGGAGTGCTTGGCGGCCACTCGGATTTGTCCTGGCTTGTTCGCCACCGTCCTGACCCAGACCGCGCCGACGCCTCCGCTCTCCGCGAGAACGAATGGATTGTCACCAACGATGACTCCCGGGCCGGTCAGTTCAAGTGATACGTTTCCCTCAGCAAACGCCCGTTCGGCCCCAAACTTGTCGACAACTCTGAAACCCAGGCGAGTCGCGTCCGCACCGTCCGCCGTCAAAACGCTATCGTCAATCGCGAGAGCGAGCTGATCGCCAGAAGTGTCTGAAGAAAAGGATCGCGACAATACCAGACGGTTCCCAAGATATCCGTCGATACGGAGTTCAGGGCGCGCCGATCCATCGATCTCGAGATTGGCGAAGAAAGGCGCATGCTTCAGGTGAGGAAAGCTTGCCACATCCGGATATACCGTCGAGTGTCGCTGATCGGCGACAAATATCTCCAGCCGCTCGCAGTTCGAGAAGATCGGTGCCTTGTTGCCCGGGCCCTTGGGAGTCCGTGGGCCGAAATCCCAGTAGAAACTCGGCTGAATGACCGGTCGAACTTTGGGATCGGCTTGCGCTTGGTAGAACGACGCGCCCAGCTTCGGGATCCGAAAGATATCGGCGACCCCGGGGGTCTTCACCGTGTTATGGGAATTAATCAGACTTACGTAATCGAATGCGCACCAAGCGATCACGCCGCAGATGCGCGGCTTGTCTGCCGCGCGGCTGTGTGCCTGCGCGTGTCTTACGGCCTGCATTTGTTGCAACGCCACATCGCCGGCGCGCCGGTACTTGATCGCAAATCCTTTACCCTGGGTGTAGTCAAACTGGCCCACTGCCTCGGCCAGCATGTATGGCACGCCCAACACAGGATCATCGATCCCCACGCTGCCGTCGGAAGTTGCATGATAGTCATCGAATGCAAAGACGTCTTCGTGCCACTCCTGCTGCCAGTCTTTGCGTGAGGCCGATGTCATTGATCCTGACGTCGGCCGCGAGTTATCGAGCGACTTGGCTAGCTCGGTTGTGCGGCGGTACAAGGCAACATCATTCGCTGATTCGTTTGCGCGCACTCCCCAGATGACGACTGCCGGATGATTGCGATCGCGAATGATCATGTCTCGAACGTCGCGGACCAGGAGCTTTTTCCATGCGTCGTCGCCCAAGTACCCCCAGCCGGGGATTTCTTCCCACACCATGAGCCCAAGCTCGTCGCATGCATTTAGAAACGCTTCCGACTGCGGATAATGCGAACAGCGAACGATATTGCAGTTCATTTCTCGGCGAAGCGTTTCGGCGTCATGGCGCATGACCCGCGGCGGCATCGCGCCGCCAACGTACGGGTAGATCTCGTGCCGATTCAATCCAAAAAGCCGCAGCGGCCGCCCATTCAGGAAGAACCCATTCAATTCGAACCGCGCGTCGCGTAATCCAACACGGACGCGGTAATCGTGAACAGGCTTGCCATCCACGAGGAGCGTCGCCACGATGTCGTGGAGATTCGGCGTATCCACGTCCCACAGTGTGACATTGCCAAGATTGGAGAGAACGAGGGCGACATCGGTTTGACCCGGCTTATCGAGCTGCACCGCCTTTCGCGCACGGGCAACCACGGAGGATCCATCCCTCAGTTCAAGCTGGACCTGGACCGGCTTGTCCGGGATCGTGGCCGCATCGAGGCTGCATAGGACTTCAATCCGCCGATTCGGATCCAGCACCTGAACCGGTTTCGCGAACACATCGCAAATGAAGATTTGGGGCACCGCCTTCAGCCATACAGAGCGATAAATTCCTCCCGCCTCGAGATAGTCCACACGTTTGGCTCCGAGCGGCGAGCCCTCAGGAGGCACATTGCTCCAGCGGGAATCCACGGTCACGTCCAACGTGTTCTCTCCGTCTTTGAGCCACTCGGTGAGTTCGTACTGAAATGGAAGGTAGCCACCAAGATGCTGGGGCAGGTCTTGCCCATTGATCGTCGGCGTGGTACCCACCATGACACCGTCAAATTGCAGGAAGATACGTAGCTGCCGCAGTTCCTGCGGCAGCGTGAAGTGGCGGCGATAAATCCACAAGTCCTGCCACGCAGCCGGGTCCCAGTTTTGCCACGAAAGCTTGGCGACACAGTGAGGCAAGGTAACCGGCGCAAACCCTGCGTCGTCAGATTTCGCGGCCCCCATAAAAGAGTTCAGCCTTTCGCCGAACAACCAGTCTCGATCGAACGCCAGTATCCGGCTCGCAGCGCCGGCATCCTCCGGCGGTCTGGCTGGTGCTGAAATGTCTCCCCAGCGCAATACTGGCGCGAGCGCCAGCGCCGAGCAGCCTATAGCACTCGTGCGGACGAAGTCCCTGCGCGACAGAGCACAGCGTCTAGGTAAGCTCTTGTGCGATCGGTCGAGAGTCTCCGGATTCATGGTTGGACCGGTAAGCAAATCGAAGAACAACCCATTATCAGAGTCAGCCAGCCGCAGAGCTGGTGTAAAAGCGTAAGGTGGCAAGATAAGGTCGAGAACACGCCGTAATATGCGGCCAGGCGCACCCTTTCTATTCAGCACGAGTTCGGGAGCTGGCTGCCGATCCGGTACCCGGCTTGAGCCAGACTGGTTGGATAAACGCGCCGTCACCCGCAGAATCCCACAGTGCAAACCGCACCCAAGATTTACCTGTTGCCTCAAAGGGAATCACGAAATGCTTTGTCCCGAAGGGTGGCAAGTCCGTCGCCGAAATGATCTGACTCTGAATGTTCTTTCCATCTCCCCAAACCACCTCCGCAAATTCAAGCGGGAATGTCCATTCGACGTCCGCCATGATCGTCCGTTGGTTTCCGCGTCCTTCCACACCAAAGGATTTTATGAGGATCTCACCTGTTGTCACGAAATAGTCGCCGTCGCGAAGTGCATGCAAAATCGGAGCCCAGTCTTCATCCGGACCTGGCACATGATTGAGCTTCAAATAATTAACAGGGAAATTTGGGTAGAGGTCGTCTTCCGGGCCCTTGCGATATGTGTCGATATCGGCAATCAAATATTTGGGCCGGAGCCCCGAATTGGCGTACAAGTTGTTCATTGTGTCCACAGCGTCAAAGCAGCGCCACTCGCATAACCGCTTCTCCGATAGATCCATTCCCATTCCCGGCTTGAACGCCACTCCCAAGTAACGATCGTTTTTGGCCCATTCCTTTTCGAATATGGCGTCGGGAAAACCCGTCGTGCCCTTCGTCCGAGGATGTGCGTGATACCAGTACGCGCCCTCCGCATCCATCATCGTCTGGACATCGGCGACGCTACCTGTGTGGTACACCAGTCCATAAACCGGATCTGTTTCCTTGAACGGTTGCCCCTCCTTGCGCACCTTCGACCAATACACGTTTTTGGGCCACAGAATGTTGTAGTGACCACCAAAAAAGGTGCTTGGTTCCTCCCATGGGAGCACGAGGAAATCCTTATCGGAAGCTCGCCGACTTCCTTCAAAGTAATCCTTCTGGTCCTTGAAACGTGGGCCATCTGCATCGGTGCGGTTCAACTCAAAATGGAAGTCGCTCAGCCCGATGATGTTTAAGCCAAGCGCTTTCATTGCTGCCAGGTCCTGAAGGGGCGCGTCCAAAGATAACGACGCCCGCAGACGATCCGTAAATCCTAGGTGGAAATGATTCACGAACGTCTTGTAGTGCGGGATGGGTTTGAACGTGTCGTTATGCGTAAACGCCAGCACCGACCGCCGAGTCAATTCGGACGGATCCGGACTCACGTAGAAATATACCGCCATCCGCTGCCATGTACCGGGAGGAGCGTTATAGAGAGCGAAGTTGGGGACGTATTCTTGGAGTTCCTCGTGATCCGCTTGCCGGACGCCAATGCTGTACTGCGTCTCGCTATCTTTCCGATACCAAACGTAGCCGAGGTTTGTTTCAACCTCACGGGCGAAGAAAAATGTGTGCGGAGGTGTGAACGTTGCCAGTGACCCGGCCCTGCCTTCCGCTACGAGAATGCGGTTGCGGGCCTTCAGGGGCACGATCGTCTGGTTCGTTACGCCGCCGAATTCGTATTGCTGCACATGACCGCCGGTGTCTTCCCACGTGACCCGCGACAGCCTGTTTATCAAGAGGCCCTTTAGGCCAGCTTCATACTTGTAGGCTACGGACTGCTCGTCGGTCTCGGCGACGGCTTCCATTCGAATCAGGTTGGTGCCGCGATACATCGTGAAGCGCAGATTGCCGTGAAAAATGCCCGCCGAGAGCCCTGGGAATGTCAACTCGATCCGCTCGCCATCCGTCCTCACATTGCATGATGTGGCGTTGAACGAAGCCGTCGCGCGACGAATTTCCTCGGGCTTGCGAGGGAGGCCAATGTCGCGCGGTCGTTCTCCCTGCCTTATTCCTGGAACTTCTAAAGGTGCATCCCAGAACGCGTACCATTTATTCTTGTTTATCACTTCCTCGGTGATCTCGATTCCGAGTGCGCGAAGTGGCTCTTCTTGCTGCTCAGACATTCGCCGCACGCCGGTCGTGATGTGATACTCAGGCGTCAAATTTTCTCCGACTATCGACCACCGGCCGCTACGTCGTTTCACAGCTATATCGCGGATGCTCGGTTGTCCATTCTGCAGGCCAAAACGGGCGCGTAGAATTGTGCCTTCTCGGCCCATCCATAAGATAATCAGAAGGTTCTCGCGCACTTCGGCTTCCAGACCGGGAGCCGCTTTGTATTTTGTGAGATCACATGCTAACGGCTGCGCGATCAGCCTCGGAGTCATCGAAAGCGCGAGAAGCGTAATTAAGAAAGCTCTCATTGAACCAGGGCAACGTCAGCCAACAATACCTGTTCCTCGCCAAAAGCGTCGCCGTAACAATGTTACGCCCAACCAAGCTTAGCGCCGGCCGGAGTTTTGGCGAACGACAGGACAAGCTCGAACCCATTTGGCCCGCCATTTTCGACCAATTAGGCCGTGAGAAGTTCCGTTCGGATGTATCGCAACTGAGCGCCAGGGAATTCGAATTCATGCACCGATTCGCGAACTTGAGCGAGAACGAACTCGCCACTCAGCCCTACACCAGCGAATTCCGAAGAGAATACTTCGCACGGCTCGTCGAGAAAGGGCTGTTGATCCGCAAAGGAACATGACGATACAGGCTCTACCACCGTCTCTTTCGTGAGTTTCTACAGCGAACCGAATGAACCAGCGCAAACCAAAGTGGGAGCCATCAGCGCCCGGACACGGTGGCAAGCTTGCGCCGTGTCCCGGCGTCCCTTGCATTACCTACAGGGTGGAGTCCATTCCCTGGCCCCTTCGCCCATTAACCCTTCCCTTTGATGGCCTTCCATTTTCCTTACCCATTCCCTTTCGCACCCACAACGACAACTTGATCTTTGTGAGGCGAAGGCGAAATGCCGTTTATCGCGTAAGTGTTGTAGACTTCATCGAGCTCGCCAAGAGGTTCCCATGCTCCATCGATCCGTTTACCTACTTTTCGAGCTGGTTAGCGTGCTCTGCTATGGGCCTAGCTAGCGCACAGAGGCAGCAATCTCAAGCGACTGACAATTCTTATGTACCAGCAGAGGTGCCTGACACGTCCGCAGGTTTCCAATCGCAAGTAGATGAATTAGTGCGCGTTGCTAAGACGCGCGATCAAGCGAACTGGCAAATTGCACTCGCAACGTTTTTCTTTGCCTAACACGGATTCCTGGTTGCAAGCTAATTTCGCTCCGGAACATCTTGCCCAACTTACAAGCGACTACGCGAAGGTTCGAGACGGCCAGTTGGGGCGCTTGTCCGAGGTCATAGCGCATAACCAGGACGCACCCAACTTCCGAATTCATGTGGCGCCATCAGAAATGCCTGCCCCTCCTTCGAGCGAGCGGCCCGAATCCCAGCTTCCACTCCCATTGCGTCATGTGCGTGTCCAAAACTTTCGGTTAACAGTTATCGCCGGTTCCGGAACGATGCCTCCTTCGTGGGTTAGCTCTCTTGTCTATGCAGATGGTCATTTTCGCGTCGTCGGAGGTACCTATCCTTTCTGGGCCGAGGCTCTTCAGCAAATAAGGCGTCCGCAGGGGCCATTCACTGTCAATGCCGCTCGGATCCTTCACAAGGTGCCTCCGGAATACCCGAAGAAAGCGCGGAAGGCGCATGTGGAAGGTGTGGTGCGGCTGCATGCGATCATTGGTAAAGGCAGCGACATCCGTGACCTTGAGGTCGTTTCAGGCGATCCGCTGCTCACACATGCTGCCCTCAAGGCGGTCCGACAATGGCGGTATGAACCAACCTTGCTGAATGGAGAGCCAGTCGAAGTGGACACCACGATTGATGTGATCTTTGCTCTCAACCATTGATCGACACGACTAAAATAAGAACAGTTCCTCTGCGCGCTAGCCTGTTAGCTGTCCGTGGCGAATTCGTACCAGGGCGTTAACAAGTCGGCTCTGCTTCGTAACAACTCGTGTTGGTCGACCTTGGAGGAACTACTCATCCGGTTGCGCTGGCTCGTGACGGTCTCGCCCATGCATGAATCTCTTGGAACTCGTCCATCATTTCTTCATGCCGCCATCGGTGTCTGCGTCCTATGGTTCGCCAAAGCTCTGGCTCTGGAATCAACGACATAGCGGCCGGAGTTTTGGCGGCTATTCCTTAATGTTTGTCCGACGCCGAAAGCGCCTTTAGTACCGCCTGCTGTTCGTCGCCCGCGCGCACCAGCTCATAAAACTGTTTGAGCGCCGCA
>Ga0126381_100005898_pt1 | contig 13519 bp, 7 predicted proteins | sample PanSoiMetPlot_28_FD_96465 | JGI IMG/M metagenome (GOLD analysis project Ga0126381, IMG submission 96465) | Tropical forest soil microbial communities from Panama - MetaG Plot_28 | ecosystem: Environmental > Terrestrial > Soil > Tropical forest > Bulk soil | place: Panama | collected 2016-02-17
CGATCGCCTACGGGGCGGTGTGGACGTTGCGGTTCGGTGGATGGAACTCGGATTTCGTTATGCGGGTCACGCAGAGCTTTGGGTTGCGAGGCTTGCCTAGTTGGGGAGCGCTTACGCTATGGCTCTTGTTCACGGCCACGACCGGGTTGATTCACTGGTTGTCAACGGCACTCGGCGAAGAAATCGGGTGGCGAGGTTTTCTAGTACCCGAGTTGGCGAAGCAGATGTCATATACGCGGCTGAGTCTGCTGAGCGGGATCATCTGGGCCGCGTGGCACAGTCCGCTGCTTCTGTTTGCTGACTACAACGCGGGAACGAACCGATGGTATGCGATGGGCTGCTTTACGGTTCTGGTCGTCGCAATAAGCTTCATCTTCGCGTGGCTAAGGTTGAAGTCTGAAAGCCTGTGGCCTGCGGCTGTGCTGCATGCTAGTCACAACCTGTTCGTCCAAACTGTATTCAACAATGTGATGCGCAATACCGGGAGGACGCTGTTTTTTGATACGCGAGCCGAGTTCGGGGTGGCGCTGGCAACCGTGAGCGTCGTCTTCGCCCTGTATTTCTGGATCAGAAGGGAGGAAGTGGAGCAAGTGCCGCGAGCTCGGTCGATGTCCTCAGCCGCGGCTTTCCAAGCTCCTCGACCTGACGGATAATTCTCATAGTTCTAAAGCTAGGGCGGCTCTCTGCGCTGGGTGGCTTCTTCTCTAAGCGCACGGCAGTCGATTGTACCCACCGCGTACCTGAGATCAGCGATTCGAGCGATTGGACTGCATCATCGAAGCAGACGACAGGGCGCTCCGGTGCCAATTGGCAAAAAAGCAAGGTGCCACACCGGCATTCTCAAGAACAACCACCCGATCACTGGACTTCGTGGCTCTTAGTGACTTGTCAGCGTGGGCTGGCCGTCCCAACAGTCTAGCCGTGCATGTTGCATCCGTCCCGTTCTCACCGTCAAACCCTGATCTTGGCTTCACTTACCCGCACATTCTGCGGCGATAACCAGTCACACCGCGATCACTCCTCTTGTACCCACAATTCATTGCGGAATCATCGTGCGTGCATGTGGATTTTCGACCGCTGAAGGCTCTCGTGAGGAGCCCAAGACCCCAATACACAAGACAAGTACACAACGAAAAACACTGGCCGCGCTTCTACGCTGCCGTCATATCGACCCTGGCCCAGGGGTCTTGAGCGCCCGTTCTCATTACTCATGCATCGCCTGAATTATTTTCATGTTCACGGCATGGTGTGATCGATCTCTGGTCCATACCTGACCGGAAAACTATCGTCACATCGCTATTCCGCACGTGCGAACGATGACCAACGCAATGGGAAGCGAAAACAAATGAGTTACCTATATATGCGCTACTATATGCGCTACCGGTGGAGTAACCTGGTTACGACTGAAAGCCGATGCGCCGCAACAATCGCTGATAGCGATTGCTTGCGCGAAGGGAATTGAATCTCTGGTCGACATTGAGATGATGGAGCGGGACACCATGTTCCTCCGCTTTCTCGAGCCAGTCGAGGGCTTGATCGTTCTCGCCGAGTCCTACGTAAATCAGCGCAAGCTCAAAAGGCGAAACATAGCGATGTTCAGATTCTTGGTACAGTTCGCGGAGAATCTTGCGCGCTTCGGCTTTCTTGCCCGATGCGGCATACGCGTGCCCGACGTCGGCTAGCGCCCCGGCCTTGCCATACATCGCTATTGCGTCCGCATACATTCCCTTGGCTTCATACACCAGTCCCAGGCACTGGAGTGCCTGGGAGAAATCGGGACCAAGCTCCAAGGTTTTGCGCTGCTCCGCAATCGCCATATCGTACTGGCCCAGATAGAAATAAGCGCTCCCCACACCGGCGCCGGCGGCAAGGTTAAGCGGGTCCAATTCCAGCCCTAGCTTTCGTTCGGCTAAATTCGCGGATTGCTGACCCAGCGCTTCGAGAAAAAAACCATGCCATAGGTGCGCAGTTACATAGCTGGGGTTAAGTTCGATGGCCCGTTTGAACTCTTTCTCAGCGCCCGCCCAATCGTATCGGTTGAAAAGAACCGTGGCGAGGGCGTTGTGCGCCGCGGGAAGCGTGTTGTCGAGCGCTAGCGCCTTATTCGCCATCTCTTCCGCTTTTGCCAAAGTTTCCCTAGGCGCGCGATATCCCAGCACCGCCAGCGGAATATAGGCCTCTGATTCCGCCGCGTATGCGAGTGCGAAGTCGGGATCGATTTGCAGGGCGTGATCATAGTGGGAGATGGAGCGTTCCAGAGCTTCTTCGCTCCTCTGCTCCCAGAAAAACCGTCCTCGCAGATACTCTCGATAGGCTTCCGGATCTACTTGCCGGAGGTGCGCCGGGCCAGATCCGTCCTTTGGTGCGAAATTCGCTTGCACCGCATAGGCGATCGTCTCCGCGACTTCCCTTTGCAGTGCAGGCGTGTCACGAAGATCTCGCTCATAATTTTGCGCCCACAGGTGGCGGTCGCTAGGAGCGTAAATCAGTTGGGCTGTGACCGACACCCGATCACTTGCACGTTGCACACTGCCTTCCACCACAGCGTCGACATTCAGCTCGCGCGCGATCTGGGGGACGGGTTTGCGGGTCTGCTTGTATTGCATTGCCGAGGTTCGAGAGATAACTCGAACGACGTTGGTCTTTCCCAGCTCCGTCGTCAAAGCCTCGGTCATTCCGTCAGCAAAGTAGTCTTCGTCCGCATTGCCGGTGAGGTTCACAAACGGCAGCACCACAATCGATTGGATGGGGGGATCACTGGAGCGGGCGAACAGGCGCTTTCGCACGTCACGAAACCCAAACAGCCCAACCGCCAAAGCGACCAGGGCGAGGAGCAAACTAGCGGTCCCGACGTGCAGCACGTTAGGCCTGGTGCTTTGCTCTTCCAATTTCGTTTTCGCCTGCCCATTCTCGACGGGCAATGGAACGTTTTCTTGGGGCCATTCCACGGGTGCGATGAAGCGATAGCCATAACGGGGGACGGTTTCGATGAAGCGAGGATTTTCGGCCGAGTCTCCAAGCGCATCGCGCAGTCGTTTCACCGCCGTGTTCACGCCGTGCTCGAAATCGACAAAGGTATCTGCCGGCCACAGGTTCCGTTGAAGCTCATCCCGTGTCACCACCTCGCCCGGTTTTGCGATGAGAGAAACGAGAATATCGAAGGGCTGCGACTGAAGTTTGATTCGGATCCCAGACTTGTGCAGTGAACGCGCCTGCAGGTCCAGGTCGAAGAGACCGAAGCGGGCGATCCGCCGGCGTGTGTTTTCGGCTTGCACGGAAACCACCCCCCGGAGTCTACCATCGGAAACAAGATATCTGACCCGTCAACCGTCCATCTTTCAGGTTACCTGCGCTCCTAAGTCTTTAAACCACAACGAGTTCCTGTGTTACCAAGGCTCTACCCTGGTGTGCGCTCCCGTGCATTGTCTGGGCTGCGGAATTTGAACCAGAGTGCCTGCCCATGCGCGATCGACCAGTGGACGTTGCCACTCGGCCATCCGCCAAATCACGGAGGAAAATGCAATGACGAAAAAATGCCTGCACTCACTGTTTGCCTTGGCGATCTTTGCGGCCATGGCGCTTGCGCTGACATCTATGCGCGCCATGGCTGAAGACAGCAATAGTACGAAAACTCTCACCTTGGACGTCGCCATTGATGGCTCGACGCTGGCCTTGAATAACAACGATCCCTCAAATCCAGCGGATCCAGTCAAAGGAACAACCTTTACCGTGACGGGCAAGATATTCCCGGGAGGAACTATTCCCGCAGGTATCACTCCGTTTGATCCGAATCAGCCTGGCAGCATCGGCACATGGGTGTGTTCCGGAGTCTTTGTCGCAGATGCCGTCGACATATTCGGGGGCAAGGCAAAAATCGCTTTCCACACCAACCAAATTTTCATGTTTTCGGACGATGACAATGCGCTGTTCACGGAGGGCCTGGAAGGCTCTGTGGGAACCACAACGCATCGGATTGTGGCTGGAGGTACGGGCATGTTCAAGGGCTTGGTTGGACAAGAGCGCCAGGAGACCATTGGACTCAACCTCAACGGAAAGGGCCTGTTCGACCTCCGTTTCACCTTCCGGTTGAAATAAAGCGATTCGGACCAATTGCCTTGGGGATCGCACAAGTGTCCGGAACCTTGGAGGTCCCCTCCCCTTGCCTTCGACCCACGGTCAGGTTGCTGGGCGTCAGAAACCATCAGAGAAAGGCGGAGAGTCAATGAAAAACCGGGGAAACGGTCGAGCAGATTTTTGTAGTGCCTTCTTGGGAGTGTTGGTAGGCCTCCTCGGCGCCGCGGTTCCCGCGTTCCCACAATCACCGAATGTGGTGATTCAGTGGAACAATGCAGTCCTGCAGGGAGTGCGCGATGCCAAGATTGGACCGCCGATGGTTGCACGCGCACTCTTTATTGTTCACAACTGCATTTATGACGCCTGGTCGGCTTACGACCAGGGGGCTGCCGCAACCGTGTTCGGTAACACTCTTCGCCGGCCACAATCCGAACGGACTCTTGCCAATAAGAACCAGGCCATCAGCTTTGCTGCTTATCGCGCCGCAGTCGATTTATTTCCCCACGACAAAATCCCGGTCTTTGATCCTCTGATGGCGAGCCTGGGGTACGACATCAACAACCAATCCATCAACCCGGCAACACCGGCCGGAGTAGGTAATATAAGCTGCCAGGCAGTGTTAGGCATCCGCCACCACGACGGCTCCAACCAACTCGGCGATCTGACTCCCAGTGGGGTGGCCTATGCAGACTACACTGGCTATGCTCCCAAGAATCCTGCCACCATGGTTCCGCTCGGGCCGGGTTACGACTATTCCAGCCTGGATCCCAATCTTTGGCAGCCGCTAACGTATTTCGATGGGACTGTGACCGTGACCCCGTCGTTCGTCGGGGCGCAATGGTATAAAGTCACGCCCTTCGCGATGAAGTCGGGAGACGAGTTCCTTCCTTTTATCGCTCGCTTCGGGCCTGCGCGCTATCCGTCGCAGTCCTATCTGGAGCAGGCGAAAGCTCTGGTTGCCATGAGCGCCAGTCTCACCGACACGCAAAAGATGATTGCTGAGTACTGGGCGAACGGTCCGCACACAGAACTGCCGCCTGGCCACTGGGATTTGTTTGCACAATTTGTGTCGGCCAGGGACCAGCATACTGTGGATGACGACGCCAAGATGTTCTTCGTTTTAACTGCAGCCATCCACGATGCCGGCATTGCCGCCTGGACTACCAAATCGCGGTTGGATTCGGTCCGGCCTGTGACGGCGATTCCTTTCCTCTTCCATGGACAGGCCATAATGGCCTGGGGAGGACCATTCGCAGGGACAGTGGCGATGGATGGCGGAGCGTGGATTCCCTATCAGCCTTCGACCTTTCCCACGCCGCCTTTCCCAGAATACATTTCGGGGCACAGTACCTTTAGTGCGGCCGGAGCCGAGATTTTACGGCGCTGGACGGGCAGCGACGACTTCGGTGCTTCGGTCAGCTTCGAGCCTGGCAGCTCAACCGTCGAACCGGGTGTGACACCGGCAACGACCATACGGCTTGAATGGCCAACTTTCACCGACGCCGCCAATCAAGCAGGAATTTCGCGTCGCTATGGGGGCATCCATTTCGAAGCAGGGGACCTCGTCGGCCGAGCTACAGGCAGGTTGGTCGCTGAGAAGGCGTGGGTGAAGGCGCTTCGATATTTCCGCGGCGACGCAGACAATCCGCCTCCCGCCGACCACCGAAGGTACGGTCTCCCTTGCGGTGTCACCGGTGGGTTCGACCCCCACTCGCTTCCGCCATTTATTTTTAGTGTTTACGAAGATCTCTGGCGGAGATACTTCAGATTTCCTGCTTAGCAACGCAGCACCGTGGTAAAGACGTGATACTTCGTGCGGTTTTGGCGCGCCTATCGCATCTTCAACTCTTTCGTCTAGCTCCCGAGCAAGAGCGCGTCCAGTCCCTGGAAAGAGACTCCCGGAATATGGGTGTGATGATCTTCGGCGAGGCCCGGTCATTCAGGCAAATCATCGAACGATTGGCCGAACTCGAAATAGAAATAAATCAATAGTTCGCGCCCTGCAACCTGACAACCTTGAAAACAGTAAGCGACAAGTAGCAACGCACCGCGCTTGCCCAAACATGTCTATGGTTCGGACTCCGCGATCAGCTGTGTATAAACCTCACGAGCATGGTCGTAGGCTGCTTTGGCTTCAGGAAGTTCTTTTTTTGAAATCTTGGGAGACTTCTGGGTCCAGCACTGGTTGACGCTGGCGAGAGCCCACTGAGCACTCTCACGCGAAGCGCGAATGGGTTTTCCGTTCACCAGAACAAAGACCGGGTTGGTGTGCGAGGACCCCAATATGCGCACGGCCAGCCAGCTGCTCCGCTCGATTGAGACATCAAAACTTACCGACTGGATTGTTCCATCAGCCAAAACACTCTTGCGCGCGACCGGTCTCCCGTTCATCACAAGCTCTACTGGAACCTCGCGAGTGTTGCCGATACGTGCACGCTCGACATGCCAATACGGCGTTTGATCAATCGGACGGTCGTGGATGCTCTCCGCCGACTTCGGGGCATGGCGATTGTCCAGACTGTTCATCCAAAATTGCCCACCGCGATCAGACGGAATGCTGTCGCTGTTCAGAGGAGTTAGATTCAGGTAAGCTGCGACTTTCAGTTCGGCATGTACCAGCGCTTTTCCAGTTAGCTTAACCTCGCTTGCTCCCGTTCCCATCTCCACTTTGTTCACGGTGAAATCCATCAAGTGACTTCTACCGTCAGAAACATAGCTTCGTCCGGCGCGCAAGGCCTCAAGCCATGCGCTATAACTAAGCGGTCCGTCGATTTTCGCGTAAACGCGCCCCTGGCCCACGCGCGCATCTGTAATACAAGGAAAATCCGTCTCACCCGAAATGCGCGTTCGGAATCCAACATTTAGGGTGTGATACCAAATATTGAGTTCCCAGAGATAAGGCGTATCCATCGTGGAAATGAAATCGACTGCTCCGGGGTGGGTGACGTCCACGATGTATTCGTTGGCGCCGATCGAATCGAATGCTGGGACCTCGTAGTTGGGTAATTCCTGGGACTTCACCGCAAGCCCGAACCCGGAATGCGCAAACCCGGTCAACGCTCCCTGCGATTTCGCCCAACGCAAGACCGGCAAATCCCACGTGGGCCACTGCTCGATCCGCACACAATGCGGATAACTCTGATCGGTCAGCCCGAGCAATACTAAGTGTCCGGCATGACTTGATGGGAATCCCGAAACCTCTAGGTCGTAATGCATCAGCTCATTTGGCCTTGAAAGAGGATCATCCTTCCCGCTGAAAAACTGCTTCTGGTAGTAGTAGCAGGGACCCCAGGTCAGCACGGCCCCAACGTTCAGTTTCTCGCCTTGGATTTGGCGCACCATATCGTCGGGCCGCACACCTTCAGTCGGATTCTGGTAGTGAGAACAACCCGCTGCGTGCACATGATGGTCGCCGGAGTACCAATGGTACTTCGGCGGATTGATCCAACGTTGCATCGCGAACGAAACTTTATTTGGGCCTGACTCACTCACTTCAATCTGCTTCGTTTGAGGCAGATATTCAGGTCCCATCGAGGCGGTCACCGTGTAATGACCGACCGGAACCTGAACAGTGTCGCCATCTTGGCGATAGATCTGCGGCTGAAAAAACAAATCAGGAGCCAAACGCTTTATTGGATTCGGATACAGCCGCCTCAAACTGTCGCGGATAGTAAATGCCGCCACGGTTGCAGCACCGTTCTCATCGCGAACGGCCAGGCGCAGTGGCAGTGCCGGCAGCGCATTGAATAATATCGACATCTCGTTGCGAAAGCCGATGTCCTGTGTACCCTGGCCCACATTGAATCCGATCACCGCGGAGCGCTGGCCTCGATCCCGGCTGTAAATTGCCAATATTCGGTATTCCAGGGGCAGGCCGGAAAGCTTTGGCGACATTGGGTCTTTGTCGTAAAGTTCAAGACTCATCCATCTGTCTCGGGCGTCGCCAGGTACGACTACCTTCGGCGGCTCTGGGCTCGAATCCGCCTGGACAAAGACCGGAAGTGCATTCGGACTTTCTACTACCAAGGGTGCCGTCACTCCTGCTTTGTTCACGACTTTAACCAAGAAAATGCGCGTTCCTCCCTCGTTGAGTTCAGCCTTAGCCGGGCCTTGCTGCACTTTGACACGGCTCTCTGGATTGATCTCGATAATAGCCAACGTGTAGTGGTCGAGGGTGTTTTCTAAACGCGACACCGCAGAAGTCTCATCCGCCTCTGCAATCGACTGGTTGATCGCTGCCTGATCAGTCTGACTCAGAGGCTGCCCGAGATAGGCAAGCGTGGTTTCCACTTGCCGCACTTGTTGAGCGAAGGGTTGAAGGGGAATGCGCGTCTGCGCAGCGACGGGCATCACAATCAGTGCTGGGAGCACTGTCAGGAGAGTCAAACTCACGAGATTGGAAATACATGCCGTCGCGAACGAACTCCGGTTTTTCATTAGCTTGAGACCACCTCCGACCGCACTATTTTGTGCCAACTGAAAAGCTTCTGCAAACCTGCATAAGCCTAGCTTCGCGCTCGGCTTCTTCTAAGTCGTGCTTGCAAATGGTCCGGTTGGCTGCCCGACCACGACAAGCTGGCCGTATTGCTCCTCGAGCCCGATCCCGGTCTCCAGTCGCATGTCCGTTGACTCTAAACTGGTTTGGCCGGACGGTTCCCCTGATTCAGATTCGATGAGCGACGAATTCTACATATTGGGAATTCCCAACTGGCAATACCGCCAATTGCCAATTGCTCGGGTGAACAAGAGCCGAACCGATTCCTACCCATCACGGCGTAGGATTAAAAATTTGGTCACTCCCGTAACGTCTTGTTTTCGTTGACTTGCAACTCCGTGAAATCTAACATTCGCATCTACTGGACCAGGTCGTGATTGGCGAGACCATTTCTCATTATCGAGTCACCCAAAAGTTGGGCGAGGGCGGTATGGGGGTGGTCTATAAGGCTGAGGACCTCAAGCTCGGCCGCCAGGTGGTCCTGAAGTTTCTGCCCGAAGAACTTGCCAAAGATCATCAGGCGCTGGAACGCTTCCAGCGGGAAGCCAGGGCAGCCTCCGCCCTAAACCATCCAAACATCTGCACTATCTACGAAATCGATGAGCATCAGGCACAGCCTTTCATGGCCATGGAATTCCTGGAAGGGCAAACGTTGAGGACGGTGATCGAAGGCAAGCCGCTCAACACTGAGCGACTGCTGGAGTCGGGAATTCAGATCGCCGATGCTCTCGACGCAGCGCACGCTAGAGGCATTATCCATCGCGACATCAAGCCGGCGAATATCTTCGTCACCCAGGGTGGACAAGTCAAGATACTCGACTTTGGGTTGGCCAAGCTGGTTCCGGAGCTGCGCCGGACGGCGGAAGCGGTGGGCGTTTCTGCGGCCCCGACGATCGCTTCAGAAGAATTACTCACTAGCCCAGGGTCGACTGTGGGCACGGTGGCGTATATGTCTCCGGAGCAGGTTCGCGGCGAAGAACTTGATGGCCGCAGCGACTTGTTTTCACTTGGAGTGGTGCTCTACCAAATGGCCACCGGTCAGCAGGCGTTTACCGGGAAGACTTCAGGCGTAATCTTTCACGCCATCCTAGAGCGCACCCCGGTGCCGCCGCGAAACTTGAACTCGTTTGTGCCCGCGCGCTTAGAAGAAATCATTAATAGCTGTCTCGAAAAGGACCGCGAACTGCGCTGCCAGACAGGGGCCCAGCTGCGCGCCGAACTGAAGCGGCTGAAGCGGGATGCGGATTCAACGCGCAGGGCAGCGGTTCTCGCTCCCGGGGCTGGCGGAGCTGATCTCGGCGACACCTCGCCTTCGAGGCCGTCATTTGCGGTATGGAAATCGAGAACCGCACCCTCAGGAGCGGCGCCTACAATCGTTCAGCACAAAACGCGATTGCCGTTGATCACAGCCGCATTCGTCGCAGTTGGTGTCGGGGCTTTCTTTCTTGGACGCATGCAGCAACCTCCGGCGGCCCTGCTGCCTGCCTATCATCAACTTACTTTTCGCCGTGGAATGCTGCGGTTAGCTCGCTTTGCTCCAGACGGCCAGACCATTGTGTACAGCGCAGCTTGGGACGGGAACAGCAGCGAGGTCTTCTCTACGCGCGCTGGTAGCGTGGCCTCGCGTTCCTTGGCATTAGCGGGGGCTGACATCCTGGCCGTCTCGTCCCTGGGAGAAATGGCGGTCCTGCTCAACCCGCGTCAAATCGAACCATGGGAATACGCAGGCACGCTGGCGCGGGTGGCACTGGCAGGCGGCGCGCCGCGGGAAGTTCTCGAGGATACACAATGGGCGGACTGGGCCCCGAACGGTGAAGAGTTGGCGGTAGTGCGCACAGTAAACGGCCGCACCCGTCTCGAGTACCCAATCGGCAAAGTGCTGTATGAGACAGTGGGCTGGATCAGTCATCCCCGCATTTCGCCCCAGGGCGGCCGCATAGCTTTCCTCGATCACCCACTGCTCGGAGATGATAGCGGATCCGTCGCGGTTGTGGACCTCGTTGGCAAAAAGCAGACCCTATCCACCGGCTGGTCAAGTATTCAAGGTCTGGCGTGGTCGCCGGCTGGGGAGGAGATATGGTTTACCGCATCGAATGTCGGCAGCGCTCGCGGACTTTATGCGGTAACACTGATGGGGAAACTGCGTCGGGTGACTCAAGTTCCCGGCGTGCTAAAGCTCCACGATATCTGGCGCGATGGGCGCATGTTGCTGGCGCGTGATAATTGGCGCCGCCAGGTGGTCGGCTTGGCCTCCGGCGAAAACACAGAACGGGATTTGACTTGGCTCGACTGGTCCGTACCCACCGACATTTCTGCTGATGGCAAGATTTTTGTCTTTGACGAAGAAGGAGAGGGAGGAGGCGCAGCCTACTCCGTTTACGTCCGGAAGATGGACGGCTCTCCTGCGATTCGGTTGGGTGAGGGTCGGGCAATGGGTCTCTCACCCGATCAGAAGTGGGTCATCGCAACTAGTGTAAGTTCCCCAGGGCAAATGTCTCTCCTGCCCACCAAGGCGGGAGAGCCAAGACAGTTGGCGAACGACGTCATCAATCATTTCTGGGCACGCTGGTTTCCCGATGGAGTGCGCATACTCTTCGGCGGCAATGAGCCTGGGTACGGGGTGCGGCTTTACGTTCAAGACCTAGCGGGTGGGAAGCCGCGGCCAATCACACCGGAAGGGGTATCGGGTTTTCCTAGCTATGTCGTTGCTCCTGATGGCAAAGCCACTGCGGCCATCGGTCCCGACGGGCAGGGATATCTGTATCCAGTCGAAGGCGGCGAGCCACGTCCAATTCCGGGACTCACGTCCGCGTACGCACCAATCGCTTGGAGCGCAGATGGCCGCTCGCTTTACATCTCGGGCGGGGGAGAGCGGCCCGCCAAAGTTTACCTGCTCGATATTGCCACCGGTCAAAGGAGGCTGTGGAAGCAGCTGATGCCTTCGGATACAGCAGGCGTGGACCTTATTTTCCCGATGTGGGTAACGCCCGACGGCAGGGGTTATGTCTATGGATATCGCCGCATCCTTTCTGATCTTTATCTAGTGGAAGGACTTAAGTGATCTTTGGCAGCTTCATTTCACGTTACAGCCAGATTGGGCATCGGCGCCGTGGGGACTACATAGCCTGAGAAATACAGCCTGGAAATTGGCAGCATCTGCAGGTCTCTTGCAATCACTTTTCACGGGACAGCCGACAGAATGGCAGAAGATCATTATCACGGAGTCCACCGCAAAAAGAATTTTTAGGCCATACTTTTTCCGCCCCTATTCCAGTCTCAAGCACCAACCGAAAAATGGGAAATCTGCCGTGATAAAAACGTGATAGTTCTACGTTCATAACCGATGACATTGCATCAAAACGCATCAGAACGCGATTTTGGTAAGCGGTTGAAGAATCAGTTATAGTAGAAATTTTCATAACGGATCAGAACACCTCTGGTGATCTTCAAAACCGGCGGGTGGCACCTAGCGGTGTCGCCGGTGGGTTCGACCCCCACTCGCTTCCGCCATTCATTTTCCTGTAGGTTACGCGCGGTCGCGCGGCGATTTTAGAGCGGCATGGTCATCCCCTGCGAAGGTTAACGTGATGGAAGCGTGATAGGCGCGGCAGTGCCGTGCACAACTCGAACAAATGGTCAAGATCAGAAAAGAAGATGCGCAAGGGCTCGCCGTCGACTGTGCCGCGGTGATCCGTTTAAATCAGCAGAGGACCTGCCTTTCTGTAACCTACCCACCTTGCGATCATAAGGCGATATGTGGGATCCACGGTTTGAACGGAAAGGCTCAGACCAGTCACCCGAAGTATTCGCTCCAAGTGGCGATTTTTCCTCCAACCAAATGCACAAGGATAGCGTCATGGGTCGTCGATCTCTTGCGGTCTCTCTTGCGAGTGACGGTCCAATCCCATTGGATAGCCAGCCGGGTCCCGTCCTCGGAAAGAAACATATCGTTTACGGTGACCTTCAGATCAGTGAAATTCTTAAAATAGTCAAGGATCGCGCTCTGCATGTCCTTCTTGACCACGTGGCCTCCGGGAGAGAACAACTCTCCGTTCGGTAGCCAATCGTCGGCAGCGATGGCAAAATCGCGCTTTTCCCACGCTTGTACTTGACGGTTCACAAGCGCGCGCACATGCGCGCTGTCGTTCTTGGCTTGCTCTGGCAGGCTCATTCCTTTCTTCACCTTCCGTCAATCGTAACAACCCGACCTCGGACACGGGGATTTTGAGTGGTAATCGAGATTTATCTCAGCTTCCAACGGGGTCCATAACAAGCGAGCCCTTCAACGCGTACACAAACGCTCTTCACCGACAGTCAAGCGTTGCCGTATACGGGAATTGCTGCTCCGGTGATCTCTTTGGCCGCATCGCTCGCCAGCCAAAGCACCAGACTGGCAACATTGCTTGGTTGAACCCATTTCGAGAAATCTGCATTAGGCATCGCAAAACGATTCGCAGGTGTGTCCATCGTGCCAGGCAAAATCACGTTTGCCGTGACGCCCGCATCTTGGTTCTCGACCGCAACTGTCCTCATCAAAGACAGCATCGCGGCCTTTGAAGCACTGTAGGCGCCGACTCCTGCTCCGGGCTCGGTCGCGGCGCGGCTGCCAATTGCGAGGATGCGACCGCTTCCCGACCGACGCAGTGCTGGTAGTGTCGCACGAACGATGTGAAATACAGAATTGAGGTTCGTGTTTAGCATTCGCTGGAAGGTCGCATCATCTGTATCGGCAACCGATTGGCCGCCCGCGAAGCCGCCAACCGTATGGACCAGAACGTCAAGCGCGCCGAACCGCATCACGACTTCGTCGAGGAGTGCCTTGGCTCCTTCGCGCGACGACAAATCAGCGGGTAGCGCAGTGAAATTCGCACCTTCAAATTCCTCTTGCCGGATCTTTCTCGATGAGCCAATAACGGTCGCTGCAACATTGAGAAACGCTTGAGTGACGAA
>Ga0126381_100005899_pt1 | contig 13519 bp, 11 predicted proteins | sample PanSoiMetPlot_28_FD_96465 | JGI IMG/M metagenome (GOLD analysis project Ga0126381, IMG submission 96465) | Tropical forest soil microbial communities from Panama - MetaG Plot_28 | ecosystem: Environmental > Terrestrial > Soil > Tropical forest > Bulk soil | place: Panama | collected 2016-02-17
AATGATTTTGGGCGGTGGGGGACAATTAACCGACCGCAGCGGTCCCTGGGGATTCCCGTACGCGATCTTCACATGGTTCTTGCTAGCGAAGTCTGCTCGGCTGAAGTGTGTTGTTCTGAATACCGGCGCAGGACCGCTGATTAATCGATTAAGTAAGTTCTTCATCACGCGTGCGCTGCTTGCGGCAGACTATGTATCCTTCCGGGATGAAGAATCACAGGCCCTTGCACGAGACATCGGTTTTACAGGGCTGAGCCATGTATTTCCGGATAATGTATACGGGCTCGAAATATCGGACCTTTGCAGTGATAGTCCCAAACGACACGGTCAGCCCCTCGTTGGCATCGCACCCATGCCTTATCCCACCGACCCACCTTTTGACGCCAAAAAAGACAAGATCATCTACGAGGAGCTTATTGCCAAGTTAGCGACCTTCGCTTCGCTCCTGTCTCGCAGTTCATACCGGTTAGCGGTTTTTGGCACGGATATTGGTGCTGATCCAGCAGCTATTCAAGACTTACGGACAAAATTGGAAGCTGACTACCACATCTCTACACCCTTGTATGAACCGATTCAATATCTTGACGATGTATTGCTCAGGATGTCTGCGTTTGACTATGTTGTAACGTGCCGCTTTCACGGCGTTGTTTTTGCCCACTTATTAAACAAGCCCGTCCTCGCTATCGCCCACCACCCGAAGGTGACGAGTCTCATGAATGCGCTCGAGTTGTCAAAGTACTGCGTGGATATACGCACTTTCGATCCTCGCTCATTGATGGACAAATTCGAATGTCTGGTCAACGACAAAGATGAAGTGAAAAGCCGCATGGCCTCGGCTCTCAAGAAATATAAATCACGTCTCAGAGTTCAATTCGACGAGATGTGGCCGACTAGAGTGGCCGATTCTCTTTCCGCCGTGAGTGCTCGGTGAAAGACTTTAAAGAAAAGACCATTCGCGGCGGTCTGGCCAGAATTTGCGCTCAGGGAATGGAATTTCTGCTGCGTCTAGCTGGCCTTATGGTGCTGGCACGACTGCTTACACCAACCGACTTTGGCATCGTGGGAATGGTAACGGCTTTTACTGGCTTCCTGACTTTGTTCCGTGACTTCGGACTCTCTTCGGCCGCAATTCAGAGCAGCAATGTTACCGAGGAACAACTTTCAACATTGTTCTGGATCAATGTTGCGGTGGGCGCGAGCCTGGGAATCATCGCAACTGCGTTCGCGCCCGCCATTGCAGCTTTTTATCATGACCGGCGTCTTATCGCCGTAACCGCCGCATTATCGGCGGGATTTCTTTTCAACGCGGCAGGGGTGCAGCACGGCGTTCTTCTTCAACGCGAAATGCGTTTTACGATCGTGGCGCTGATCAAAGTTATCGGTTTGATCCTTGGTACTGGGGTTGGCATTGGCGGGGCGCTCGCCGGCTACGGCTACTGGTCGCTGGTTGCGATGTCAGTCACCTTCCCGCTAGTGATCACAATTGGGAGCTGGATGGCAACCGGCTGGCTTCCGGGGAGGCCACGCCGGCGATGTGGCATACGTTCAATGATGCGTTTTGGCGGAATTGTAACACTGACTAGTCTCGTCGGATATCTGGCTACAAACTTGGAGAAGATCCTCTTGGGCCGCTTCTGGGGTCCTGACGTGCTTGGTCTGTACGGAAGAGCCTACCAGCTGATCAATATTCCAACAGATGGCCTGAATTCATCGGCGGGCGAGGTCGCATTTTCTGCTTTGTCCAGGCTGCAAGACTATCCCACTCGGCTTAAGAGTTATTTTCTGAAAGGTTATACGCTGGTCTTGACTGTAACCCTCCCTATTACCGTGACCTGCGCGCTTTTTGCCAATGATCTAATTGCAGTTTTTCTTGGTCCGAAGTGGATGCCCGCAGCACCTCTTTTTCGTCTGCTGGCGCCCACAATCCTTGTGTTCGGAATTATTAATCCATTGAATTGGTTGTTGCCTGCGCTTGGGCTAGTCGGTCGCGCTTTGAAATTGGTTGTCGTTTTCGCCCCCATCATAATTGTTAGTTATATAGTGGCGTTGCCGTTCGGGCCCAAAGGAGTGGCTTTTGCTTATTCAACAGTTATGTTGCTGTGGGCGGTTCCCGCAATTAGATGGGCGGTGCATGGCACCGTATTTTGCCTCCGGGACTTTTTGACTGCGATAAGTAGGCCCTTGGTTTCAGCTATCGCGGCCGCTAGCTGCGCCGTTGGGGTTCGCCTAGTGTGGGGGCAGCCGTTATCTACTCTGCCGAGACTCGTGCTGGAAGTTGTCGTTTTTCTTGCGACTTATGCCGGTTTGATATGGTTCGTTACGGGACAGAAATCACTTTACATCGACCTACTCCGGGGAGTGAAGGGACGTCGATCTGAGGCGGAAGCAACGACTTTGATTCCGTCAGGGTTATAGAAACTTGCCCAGAATCGTGCAGATGATCTCCTCCAATCGGATTTGACCGTCAAGATGGCATTAAGAGCGCGCGAATTCCCGACCGCTGAAATCGGAGGGCTGCTCCTGTTTGCGCTTCTGACATCCGCAGCCCTTTGGTTCTTGTCACGCAATTCTCGACCCAACCAGACGCGACTCGAATTGCATGCACCCCTTCCAATTCCAAATGGCCAACATGCAGGCTATACAACGAATTTCTCTATAGGTGAAGACCCGATTTCCGAAGGAGGGAAGTGGATCAACGGTAAAACAGTCGGTGTTGATTGGAGCGACGTTGCAACGATTCCCGGCCTCGCCTATGGCACCGAATCAGGGAAAGAAATAGGCGACAAGGCGTATGACGACTCTACGGCCCTACTGGGCGGTTCGTGGCAGCCACATCAAACCGTTGAGGCAACAGTTCGTAGCGTAAACCAGAACGAGAACGTGTTTGAAGAAGTAGAATTGCGCGTGCGCAGCTCTCTCTCCGCGCACAAGTCAACCGGATACGAGGTTCTCTTCCGATGCATGGCTGGTGCGCCGGCCTACGCATCCATCGTTCGGTGGGACGGCTCATTGGGTAAATTTACCTATCTTACTCAGAAAGAAGGTCTGGAATATAAGCTTTCAGACGGAGATTTGGTCAAAGCCACAATCGTGGGCACTGTGATTACGGCTTATGTTAATGACAAGCCGATATTGCAAGCCAGCGACGGAACATACACAAATGGAAGTCCCGGTATGGGTTTCTGGCTGAAGAGAAGATCTGGTGTCCGCAGTTGGTTCGGGTATAGAAGTATCCGGAATGTTGATTACGGGTTTACAAGATTTGCCGCCTGGTAGCAACCAGAATCCTGCGTGTTAGGAGCTATCCAAGGTCACGTTTCATACGTTCGATGATCATTAATGCTGGTCTCAGTCGCGCGGGATTAAGATAGTTCTCACTAGCAAGCCTTCATCGCACTTCTGGCCTTAAACGGTGAAGTTGAGTTGCAGGCCGCTAGATATCGCTAAAGAACTATAGGACATTTCTGCGGTGGTCTCGCACTGCGCATTCGGGATGCCGAAGAGACTCCGAAGCCGAAAATGGCGACGATCAGGGGAGACACCATCATCACGTATATCAATGGGTTGAGAATTACAGCGCACGGAAGCGACCTATGCGACGGGCGCTCTGGTGCCGGTCCTACCTTGCGACGGAGGTGGAACCAACGCGTATTCTCACATTTTTAGGCAACAGACGATCCGTTGCTCACCGTTTGTTCCTCCACCGCGATTCAAGATGCGTTCGCACATGCAGGAACGTCATAGAACTTATACACAATGGACTGCTTCTCAGCCTCTCTGGGGGTCCAAAAAAGCGCTATGCCGACCGGCGTCGAGTTTTCATGCACGTTTAACCGCATCTCGTGTTGCTTGCGAAGTTCTATAAGCTACACGTGGACGCCGCAGACAATGGCTTGCCCCTGCAGCCAAGGGACAATTCTGACGAAAGGTGAATTCCCGCCGCCAAGCTGATCGGTGACGGGTCAGTGGCGAAGCGTTGCGGACATTAGTTCGCGGCGGCTCACGCAAGTGGGCACAACATAAACAACAAGGAGTATGTTATGAAAGTGGTACTTTTTTGTGGTGGATTGGGGCTGCGCATCCGAGATGCTGAGGATATTCCCAAGCCTATGGTGCAAATCGGATATCGACCAATCCTGTGGCATCTTATGAAGTATTATGCCCATTACGGGCACAAAGACTTCATCCTGTGCCTGGGCTATCGAGCCGATGCCATCAAGAACTACTTTCTTAACTACAATGAATGCACTTCCAATGATTTTGTCTTGTCTGGCGGTGGAAAGAGGCTGGAGCTGTATAATAGCGATATTCACGACTGGCGTATTACTTTCGCAGATACTGGAAACGGGTCGAATATCGGCCAACGGCTCAGGGCGGTGGCAAGATACCTCGAGGGAGAAGAGGAGTTTTTGGCCAACTACAGTGATAACCTCACGGACTTACCACTTCCGGAACAACTCGAACATTTTCGGGAACATGGAAAAATCGCGAGTTTTCTCTGTGTGCGGCCAAGCCTTAGCTATCACTTGGTCTCATTGCAGGAAGGGAACAGTAGCCTGGTGGCGGCAATTCAGGCCATCAATGATGGCGGCCTACGGATTAATGGAGGTTTCTTCATCTTCAAGAAGAATATTTTCAATTATATACATGAGAAGGAAGAGCTTGTAGGTGAACCCTTCCACAGGCTGATCAAGGAACGGGAATTGATTGGCTACTCCTATAACGGCTTCTGGGCGAGCATGGACACTTTTAAGGACAAACAGTACTTGGAGGGATTATACGCGGGTGGCGTTGCCCCTTGGGAGGTCTGGAAGATCAATGGTAATGGCAAGTACGAAACTTCACAGCTAAGTGAGGCTGCATGCGTCCTTTGAGTCTCAGAAATGGTAGTGCCCTTCCCCTTCAGATTTTGTGCTTAGGCGCTCATTCGGACGATATTGAAATTGGTTGTGGCGGGACAATCCTCCGCCTTGCCCAGCAATTCCCAGATTGCGTGTTCCACTGGGTTGTGTTCAGTGCCGTTGGCGTCCGGGCGGCGGAAGCCGAACGCGCCGCGACGCTCTTCGTGGGCAGTAATACTATCGAGGGGCCTTTGCTTAAATCATTCCAGGATGGTTTCATGCCTTTTGTCGGCTCTGAGGTCAAAACTGTTTTCGAAGAGCTGAAAAAGGAGTTCTCCCCAGACCTCATTTTCACACACAATCACAAAGACGCGCACCAGGACCATCGCTTGCTCGCCGACTTGACGTGGAATACGTTCCGGGACCATCTGATTCTGGAGTACGAGATTCCGAAGTACGACGGTGATTTTGGACGGCCCTGTGTGTTTGTGCCACTCGATTCTGATGTGTGTCGCAAAAAGGTGGACTACCTCATGGAGTTGTTTCCGTCGCAGCACACGAAGCACTGGTTCCAGGCGGACACATTTTTCTCCCTCATGCGATTGCGCGGGATGGAATGCAACGCCCCTAGCGGATACGCCGAAGCCTTCTACTGCCACAAGCTGGTACTGTGAAGAAGCAACCGACCTATCCGTGTCGTTTCTCTAACGGTACAGGTATAACGTTCCGGTGATAACGTATGCACGTTCGGGTTGAGGCTTTCGGGGGGCCTTCGGATTCCGCAATTATCAAACCGGTGATTGCTTCCGATGTGGGCTCTTTCATGCTTTTCACGAGGTGGAATAAGCGACGTCAGCAAATTCAAGAGTTCGCGAACTCGCGCAAGTCATGGGGAGCCGTGGGCGAGAAAACACGCTAGGGTTAGACACGCGTGCGGCAGGCGGTTAGATGATGAATCCGTTGGTGTCGATATTGATTCCGGCATACAATGCTGGCGAATGGGTGGCCGATACCATCCGCTCAGCCCTAGCGCAGACCTGGGAACGCAAGGAAATCGTCATCGTGGATGATGGCTCCAGCGACGAGACACTGCTGATTGCCCGGCAATTCGAGTGCGATTCTGTTCGTGTGTTCACGCAGACACACCGTGGCGCCGCGCCAGCCAGGAATCGGGCCTTCCTGTTGAGCAAGGGAGATTACATCCAGTGGCTTGATGCCGATGACCTTCTTGCGCCCGACAAGATCGAGCGGCAGCTTGCGACGGTGCAGGAATGTGACAGCCGGCGAGTAGTTCTTTCCTCGTCGTGGGCCTATTTCAATTATCGAACGCATCGCGCACGCTTCGTCCCGACGTCGCTCTGGCAAGACCTTTCCCCAGTCGAGTGGCTTTTGAGGAAGCTAGGACAAAATCTGCATATGCAGACTGCGACCTGGCTGACAAGCCGGATACTTGCGGAAGCCGCTGGGCCTTGGGACACGCGCCTCCATGTGGATGATGATGGCGAATATTTCTGCCGTGTGCTTTTGGCCTCGCGAGGCACCCGGTTCGTACCGGAAGCGAAGGTTTTCTATCGCATTACTCCCTCGACGCGGCTGAGTTACATTGGCAACTCAGAAAGAAAAAAGAACGCTTTGATAATGTCGATGAGATTGCACGTTCAATACCTCCGATCGCTCGAAGAGAGCCAACGGGTGCGAAAGGCTTGCTTGGCGTATTTGCAGAATTGTTATCCGGTTTTTTACCCCGAACGGTCGGACATTGTCGTGGAGCTGCAGAAGTTGGCGGCGCAACTGCAAGGTCATCTGGACGAGCCGCGACTAAAGCGGAAGTATTCGTGGATGAGATCCGTGTTTGGATGGAAAGCTGCAAAATGGGCGTCTACAGTGGCTCCCGAGCTCAAGGCTTCGTTTATCAGGCATGTTGATAAAGCGATCTATAGCCTTGAAGGGACCCAGCAAACCAGGAAGCTCGCGGGTCAGAGCTCAATGAATGCACAGCCGTGTCATAGCAGGCAAGCGAGAGTCAGTCGGCAACTTGTTACAGGAGAGCTGGAAGCTCGAAAGAAGCTAACTAAAAATATCTAATTGTAGTATTGATGAGATTTATGATGCGGGACTAAGCGCCGGAGCCCTTGGAGGTAACCTGCTTGGCGCCGGCTGCTGCTGCTTAATGCTATTCTTCGCGCCCCGGAATATCGCGAAATTCTAAGGACACGATTACGAAAGCTGCTATGCGTTTTGTTTAACTTTTCGAGTGGTGGCAGCCACATCGTCGTTATGAGCCGGGACGAGAAATATTACAATCACTCAGCGTTGTGCATGATTCATGCGCAATCTGATAAGGCGTGAATTCTGAGAACTGCACCTGATCGCGTGTGAGGGGGCGCAACTTGGGAGCGTGTAGAGCGCGATCCGCTATGGATCAGGCAGGGGCAGCAACGAAGGAAAAGTCAGTGGACTCGAGAACGCAAGTCGGGGCACCTCCGGTCTTCCGTATCACCCCGCCAAAAGGTTGGTTTGATCTCGACCTGCGCGAATTATGGAAATCGCGGGAACTCCTGTATTTTTTCGTCTGGCGGGAGATCAAGATCCGATACAAACAGACCGCGATTGGAGCCGCCTGGGCAGTTCTACAGCCACTTTTAACCATGGCTGTCTTTACGCTGTTTTTTGGAAGACTTGCGAAGATGCCTTCAGACGGCCTACCCTATCCGCTCTTCTACTATTGTGCTCTTTTGCCATGGATGTACTTTGCGACGAGCCTTCAAAACGCTACGAATGTCATCGTCGATCAACAGAGGGTTATTACGAAGGTGTTTTTCCCGCGGCTTGTTCTGCCCCTGGCGGCTGTGGCCGCCCCTCTGCTGGACTTTGCCATAAGTTTCGGTTTGCTGGCAGTGATCATGGTCTATTACGGCACCTACCCAAGCATTTCGCTACTACTGCTGCCTTTCTTTGTCATTCTTGCGATCGTTACCGCTCTAGGTATCGGGCTGTGGCTTTCCGCTCTCAATGCCATCTACCGAGACTTTCGCTACGTTGTGCCCTTTTTGGTCCAGTTCTGGATGTTCGCTTCGCCAGTGGCCTATCCGAGTAGCCTGGTTCCGGAGAAATGGCGCTGGTTGTACGGAATAAATCCGATGGCTGGGGTCATTGAAGGTTTCCGCTGGACGCTAACCGGCTCCGGCAATCCTCCGAGCAGCCTTTTGGTTGCATCCTCGGCGACCGTACTGCTTCTGACCGTAGGGGGAACGCTCTACTTCCAAAAAATGGAAAGTGTGATCGCGGATGTCGTATAGCCAATGAGTGACATCGCCATTCGAATAGAGGGGCTCGCTAAGCACTATCGCCTCGGCGAAAAGGAACCGTACCTAGCCCTACGTGACGTGCTTCCTCGAGGCCTGCGTACCGTTTCTCAGCTCCTGGGCAAAAGAACCGCATCTGCCGAGCCTAACAGCAGGGACATTTGGGCGCTTCGAGATATCTCCCTAGACATAGCGCAAGGCGATGTCATAGGAATTATTGGGCGGAACGGTGCGGGCAAAAGTACACTTCTTAAGATTCTAGCTCGAGTAACAAGGCCCACCCGAGGATTCGCGGAAGTCCGGGGCCGGCTGGGCACGCTTCTAGAAGTCGGCACGGGTTTTCACCAGGAGTTGACCGGTCGCGAGAACATATTCTTGAGTGGTGCCATTCTGGGTATGAGCAAGGCCGACATTCGGCGGCGCTTCGATGAAATTGTGGCCTTCTCGGAAGTAGACAGCTTCCTCGACACTCCGATAAAACATTACAGCACTGGCATGCTGATGCGCCTCGCATTTGCTGTTGCCGCTCATCTTGAAACCGAGATTCTACTCATCGACGAGGTTCTCGCCGTTGGAGACACGCTTTTCCAGAAGAAGTGCCTGGAAAGAGTGGGGGAAGTAGCCCAACAGGGGCGCACGGCCTTATTCGTGAGTCACAGCATGGCGGCAGTTGCAGCCCTTTGCCGTCGGGGCATTCTTCTCGAACATGGCCGGGTACAGGCCGTGGGGCCAATCGCCAACGTGATGAACCAATACCTTTCAGCAGACGATGGTACCGCGGAGACCATCAACCTGCCACCACAGACTCAGCACCAAGGAAGCGGCGAGGTGCGGGTTACGGCGATTGACCTCAAAGATCGATTGGGCCATGCCTGCCGCCATTTCGAGTATGGCGATGACCTTTGCTTCGATATTAGCATTGAGTACCGTCATCCCTCGCCGCCGCTACACTGCAGTGTGGATATACGCACGCTGCTCGGAGTTCCAGTTCTCCATCTTTACAGCATGGATGACCCCACTTGGGCTCCGGTCAAGGTGGAATCAAACAGTCTAGTAAGATGCGTACTCTCAAACTGCGATCTATACCCAGGAACTTACCTGGTTTCTGTCTGGCTAGGCCCGAGCCCGTCTCGCGGAACTGAGCTGGTGCGAGATATTTTGCAGTTTCACGTGGATCAAGGGAGTCTCCGTCGACGCGGCTTCGATATGACGTGGAGCCATGGTCTCGTTCACAGAGACAGTTCGTGGGCTGTGTTAGCCGAATCAACAGCCGCGCAGTCGCAGGTTCCACAATTAGCGTCGCATCTCCAGGGGCTATGATTGCGAGAAGAGAGCTCCCCAGGGAATTTCGAGAGTGGAATTCGAAATGGGGATCACCCTACGGACGAAGGCGCAGCAGCCGGCTAAGGGAAGCCCTCCTGGGTGACAGGGATCTCCCGCTGTGCATCGAGGCTAGATGGCGTGGCCCATTTGGCTGGCAACCGAACAACTCGATTCGGATATTCGAATATCCTTGGGCTTATCACGCCATTCGTCGGCTGGGAAGCGCGTTACGAGTGCTCGAAGTAGGAGGGGGCTTATCTGGCTTGCAGTTTGTGCTGGCTGCGGAGGGAGACCGTGTGCTCAATGTTGAGCCAGGCCAGGATGCCCTAGGATGGAATTACCACGCCGATGTGCATCAGCATTTGTGTCGTTCATTCAATGCGCCGGTGGAGCTATTCACTAAGAAAATCGATGCGCTAACCGCGCCGCCTCACTCGTTCGATGTCATTCTGTCGGTCTCCGCCCTCGAGCATTTTTCAGACGCCGATCTCGCAATGCTGGCAAATGCAATTAAGCGATTGCTGAAGCCGGACGGCGTCGTAGTGATGACTATCGATTTGTTCCTTGACCTTAGGCCTTTCTCCGAGCGCGAAGACAATGGGTGGGGGCGAAACATCGATGTGAAGCAATTGCTCGAGATGTCGGGACTCATGCTTGGGGACGGCAATCCGGCTGAACTGTTCGGATTCCCGGAATTCAAGTCTGCTCAGATCATGAGCAATCTTGCCACCTATCTAGTTGGCGAGCAGTATCCGGTACTATCTCAGTGTGTCGTAGCTCGAAATAAATCCCGGTAAGTAACCGTGCTGGTCGATAAAAAGTGCTCATTGCGGATTGGAGACCATAAACGGTTGAAATGGTAATCGATAATTTTGTGCGTGATCACATCTCGGTCCAGGGCTAGGCATTTGCCCACAAACCTGATTCGCCCAACGTTCAAGTTAAGCCAGGAGGAGTGAAGCCAAGACACCAGGAATTCGATATTCGATAGAAAACTGCAAACCGGTCACCTTGAACGGCGTTGACACCAGCGAAGCAACTTCCCCAGCATCTTGGGGGTACGTACTTAGATTCGTTCTGGCCCAGCCTCTTTGCTAGGTGCTTACATCGCTTTCAGCAGAACCTATAAGGTATGAGTACAAGAAGCACTTCACCGCGGATTCTATACATTTCGGAAGGATGGGCGTACAACCCGGTCTTCGGTTCGCAGGTGCGCTGCCTCAACATGCTCCGTGCTCTGGCCGAGATCGGGACCGTGGACGTTGTAATGCTTGGCGAGCCCGACGCCGGCCTTGATGCTATCTTCAAAGTGTGTCGTGATGTTAGGTTCGCATACCCGCTTGAGATCTGTTCAAGACCCAACGGATTGTGTGCAAGGCTCAAATGGACATTTGACGCAAGCACTCACTATCCGGATGGTCGCAAAGTAGTGGACGGTGGGGTGCACCATATCACTCGTATTCTGCGGGAATTCGATTGTATCTGGTTCTTCAAGCAGCGTTGTGCGGACATGTTTCCCAACATGGCTTGGCCGCGTTCGGTCATGGATATCGACGATGTACCGAGCACTTATGAGCGCGCAGCATTACGGATAGGTGGACCGTCTGAACGCTTGCTGGCGCTTCGTCGCTTATTTGTCTGGCGGCGAAGGGAAAGATTGCTGGGACACCGATTCAGCGTGCTCACAGTCTGCAGTGAGGAAGACAAGGAATACTTGAGGCGCATCGGAGTACATACTCGGGTTCATGTCATCCCGAATGGATACGAAAAGCCCCCTAGCGAACCGCTGCGCAATCCGGTAGCACCCCCACGAATCGGCTTCATTGGAAACTTTGGTTATTTCCCAAACCGGGAAGGGGTAATTTGGTTTTTGAAGGAGTGCTGGCCCTGGGTCAAGCGCGAGGTGCCTCAAGCGCGATTGAGACTGATTGGACAAGATAGCAACAAGCTTCCAGAGGTTCGTGACCCGGACGTCGACCGACTCGGAGCTTTATCGGACCCTGCAGAAGAGATCAAAAGCTGGTATGCCATGATAGTCCCGATTCGCCTCGGGGCGGGTACCCGCGTGAAGATCGCCCACGGTTTCAGTGAGAAATGTCCAATTGTTTCAACTACGATCGGAGCACGTGGCTACAACGCGGTGGACGGACGCCAGATGTATCTCGCTAACTCTGCTAAGCCGTTTGCTCAGGCCTGCGTCAGGACCATAGACCAACCTGAAGAGGCAGCTCAAGTGGCCGAACGGGCGTGGATCGAATTTTTAAACAAGTGGACGTGGGATAGCATTCGCCCTCGCATTTGGGCTGCCGCCGAGGACTGCCTCCGGTTAAATGCCTGTCGCCAGTGATAAAGGCTAACTCCAAGGGTGAGTAGATTAGCCATAGGCTGGAAAAATAGACGAGGAGGAATGAACTATGAGTCGTTCTGTTTTGTGCCATCCTCGGCTTACGAGTCCTTGCCGCGTAGGACATTCCGAAGCCGATGGTGCAAATCGGATATCGGCCAATTCTCTGGCATGTCACGAAGTACTACGCAGGAAGAAACTTCATTCTGTGCTTAGGATATCGCGCCGATGTTATCAAGCATGAGTTTTTAAATTAAAACGAATGTGCCTCCAATGTCGTTTTGTCAGATGGCGGGAAGAAGTTAGATGTACTTAATAAAGATATCGATGACTAGCGGATTTACTTTCACGAGACAGATGAGTCAGTTGCAAACCAGGTCAACAGCCCAAAGCAGTAGAGAAGAACCTTGAAAGGAGCAGAAGAATGTTTGGATAACTATAGTGACCGGGCTGACCGATGTACCGCTTCCGAACCAACGGGAACATCTCCACCGACACGGGAAGATTCTAGCTTTCTCTGATATGCCACCGAACCTGAGTTATCACATAATGTCGTTAGAAAAGGGCGAAGGCAACCTAGTTTCGAAAATTCGTGCAGTTAACAACGGTACGGTGTGGATTAAAGGTGAGTTTGTCATCTTCAAGAAGAATCTTCGATTACATCGGCGAACGCGAGGAGCTCGTAAGCGAGCCGTTTCAGAGACTCGTCAAGCAAAGGCAGCTCATCGGTTACCAGTACGACGGATTTTGTGCGAGCATGGATGCCTTTAAGGACAAGCAGCCTGCTAGAGAGCCTTTGCATGAGTGGTAGGGCCCAAGGGAAGTGTGGAAAATGAACGACGACGGGTGATGCCACGGGGATCCCGGAAGAACAGCGGCAGTCGTCGATGCCAAAACTGCTTTACGGAACGAGACCTAGTGCGTTCTCTAAGTCTGTCCTGCAATCCGACATTCCCGCTCAACATCTTGTGCCTAGGGGCACACTCCGATGATATCGAAATCGGCTGCGGCGGAACAATTCTCCGCTTCGCCCAGGAGTACCCAAAAATGTGTGTTCTACTGGGTCGTCTTCAGTGCTATTGGAGTAAGGGCCGTTGAGGCGTATCGTGGCGCCGCCTTGTTTACCCGCACGAGCAGTATCGAAGGTCCATTTGTTAAGGCGTTCTCGGACGGAGTCATGCCCTTCGAAGGCGCCGCGGTGAAGGCTGTTTTCGAAGAGTTAAAACAGCAGGTCTCTCCGCATCTGATTTTCACACATAATCGCAAGGATGCTCACCAGGATCATCGCCTAGTAGCGGAGTTGAACTGGAACGCATTTCGGGACCATTTGATTGTGGAATACGAAATTCCAAAATATGCTGGCGATCTCGGCAGGCCAAATTTACTTGTACCTTTCGAATCTGAGATATGCGAAAGTAACGTCAGTTACATTATGGAAGCATTCCATCCCAGCACTGCGAAAAGTGGTTCGTAAAGATATATCTTTGGCTTTTTTTTGCGCCTCCGCGGAAATGGAATGCAATGCCCTCAGCGACGTGGTTTTGTATGAGAGACCAGCTAAAGTCAGGTGGCCTGTATTCACGGAGTGCTCGTTGAGAGAATTTCTTGCATTACGGTTCAAACTATACTTACCTATAACTACGGTTGTGCCGATGAACTGGTTCGACTTTAGCGAAAGGCAAGTGCTACTTGGGCGAGCAATAAAG
>Ga0126381_100005900_pt1 | contig 13519 bp, 9 predicted proteins | sample PanSoiMetPlot_28_FD_96465 | JGI IMG/M metagenome (GOLD analysis project Ga0126381, IMG submission 96465) | Tropical forest soil microbial communities from Panama - MetaG Plot_28 | ecosystem: Environmental > Terrestrial > Soil > Tropical forest > Bulk soil | place: Panama | collected 2016-02-17
CGATGACCGCCCGGGTTTCGTCTGTGATCGCCTCCGCGATTCGCTCGGCTGTCGGGTTGTAGCTCGACGAAGAAATATCCACGAACTTCGGCCGCAGACTCTCATCTAATATGACGTTGAGCAGAGCGGAAAAGGTGAACGAGGGCAGGATGACCTCGGCGCCGCGCTCAATGTTCAATGCCCGAATCGCGAGTTGCAGTGCCGAAGTTCCAGAGTTGACGGCAACCGCATATTGGCTCCCGGTATAGTCGCAAATGCTTTGCTCGAACTCGCCGAGCTTCCGCCCCATGCTCAGGTACGGCGTCCGGAGCACCTCGACAACGGCTTCTCGATCCCCTTCCGTAATCTCTGGCCTAGCCAGCGGAATTCGAATCTTCATAGAAGCTCGGCATGCTTGAACAGAAGTTTGGGCGCGGGCGGGGCTTTGAGCAGAACGTCCGTGATGATGCCGGCGGCATTGCCATCTCCATAGGGACTTTTGAGGCCATGAATCGAGCGCCGGAACTCCGGCGACAACGCCCTCTGAACGGCCTTCCGAATCGCTCTTCTCTCGGCCGGCACATCGATCACATTGGCGGCGTGCTCTCGGCCGGCTTGCCGGATTCCGACATTCACCACGGGGACTTCGAGCGCGGTGGATTCAATGATCCCGCTGCTCGAATTTCCGATCAGCGCGCCCACGTTCTTGAGAAAGCTGAGATAGGTGAGGGGGTCGAGATTGGTGAACACTCGCGAGCCGCGCTGCGCGGCAAAGCTTTCCGCACGCCGAATCAGCTCGCGGCTGCCAGCATCCGCATTGGGATAGATGAAATGGATGGGCCTCTCCAGACCCTCAAGCGCACGAAACAGATGCTCTGCCTCGGCGAGCGTGTCCTCGAGCAGAGTCACGGGATGATAGATACAAACAACCGAATCCCTCCTGAGTTCTAACGCCAGCTTCTTTTCGATCTCCGCCTTCCCGAACAGCTTCTCGCGCTGCAAAAAGTCCAGAGATAAGCTTCCGCTGAAGGTGATGCGCCACGGCTCTTCTCCCATGCTCGCGATCCGCTTCGCGGCTTTGCGGGTACAGGCGAAATGGAGATGGCTCATCTTGGTCAGCGCATTGCGAACCGCGTCGTCGATCGCGCCCACCGTGATTTCTCCGCCTTCCACGTGAGCGACAGGAATGCGCAGCGCCAAGGCTACGGAGGCGGGCGCAAGCATCTCGTAGCGGTCGGCAATGATCAGGAGAAGGTCCGGTCGCAGCCGGTCGAGGGCGTCGGCCAAGCCCAGAGTAGCGACCCCGATGGTCTTCGCCATTCCCACATCAGTATCGGAATCGAGCAGGCACTCAATCCGCGCGACCCGCCGCGAGGAGATTGCCTGAGCAGTGTGCCCGAAGCCGGGCGAGAAATGCGGGCCCAGCGCAATTCCATTCAGCTCGATCGCGGCATGCTGGGCGAGATCCTGCCAGAGCCAGCGCAGGTGCTGATAGTCCGCTCGCGAGGATGTAACCAGGACGATTTTTTTCTTTGCTGCGCCCAAGCCGAAGAAGAATTCTACTGATTTCTTATGTTTCTGCGTAACCGACCCAGGGACGACGACGCTTGGGGAATCGACTTCGGCAGGGAGCATGAGAAAAAGGCGAGAGGCGACACCACTCAAAGTAGAGTTCCACCGACAGATCCCGCTTTGATTTTCGATGCGGCGCGGCCGATGGGGTTGGGAACTTGCCGCGATTTCCTGTACTGGCCCTCGACCCGGGGCCCGGGTTCGTTTGCGGGATGCCCTATTCCACTTAATGGATTGTTAACATGTTTCGTAGCATCATAAAAACCGATGGGCCAGCTCCCTCCCTCAGGCGCCGGGAATTGATAAACTGAAATACCTCAAATCGACGTTATCTCTTTTTCGATCCCGAGCGACCCAACCCGGCGGAAAGGATTCCTATGGCGGTTAGCGACCAGGCGGTACTGACCAGTAAGCAATTGCAGACCTTAAGCATCAACACCATACGCACCCTGTCGATCGATGCGGTCCAGAAGGCCAACTCCGGCCACCCCGGCGCCCCCATGGCATTTGCGCCAGTTGCCTACTGTTTGTGGCAGCAATTCCTGCGCTACGATCCGCGCAATCCGGTGTGGCCCAACCGGGACCGGTTCGTGCTCTCTAACGGGCACGCCTCGATGCTGCTCTATTCCATGCTGTACCTGTGCGGGGTGAAGGCGGTAGATCACGAATACCGGGTTCTTGACCAGCCTGCCATTTCTCTCGACGACATCAAGAACTTCCGCCAGCTGAACAGCAAAACTCCCGGCCATCCCGAATATCGTCACACCTCGGGGGTCGAGACGACTACGGGTCCGCTCGGGCAAGGCGTAGGCAACAGCGTGGGCATGGCCATCGCAGGAAAGTGGCTGGAAGCACACTACAACCGTCCGGGATTCGAGATTTTCAATTACAACGTTTGGGCCTTCTGCAGCGACGGCGACATGATGGAAGGTGTGGGCAGCGAGGCAGCTTCGCTCGCCGGACATCTCAAGCTGCCGAACCTGTGCTGGATTTATGACTCGAATCAGATCACGCTGGACGGACCCGCCGACTGGTCATTCAGCGAAGACGTCGCCATGCGCTTCCGCGGCTATGGCTGGAATGTGACCCACGTCGGCGATGCCAACGATTTGACGGCGCTGGCGGGGGCGTTCCAGGAATTCCTGGCAAACCGGAACAGTCCTACTCTGGTGATTGTGAATAGCCACATCGGCTACGGGGCGCCCCACAAGCAGGATACGAATGCGGCGCACGGAGAGCCGCTGGGCGTCGACGAAGTCCGGCTCGCAAAGAAATTCTACGGCTGGCCGGAGGATGCGCAGTTTCTGGTCCCGGACGGCGTCCGGGAAGATTTTCAGGAAGGCATTGGCAAGCGCGGCCACGAGCTTAGCTCGCAGTGGAATGACCTGTTTGGCAAGTTCTCGAAGCAGTTCCCCGATCTGGCCGATCAAATAGAGCGCATCGAGCGCCGCGAGCTTCCGGACGGGTGGGACAAGAATCTGCCGAGTTTTCCTCCCGATCCCAAAGGTGTGGCCAGTCGAGAGAGTTCCGGCAAGGTCTTGAATGCGGTGGCGCAGAATGTGCCCTGGCTCATCGGGGGCGCAGCCGATCTGGCAACCTCCAACAAAACCACCTTGAAGTTTGAGGGGGCTGGCGACTTCAAAGCGGGAAATTATGGCGGACGCAACTTTCATTTCGGGGTTCGCGAGCACGCGATGGGAGCGGCGCTGAACGGCATGGCGATCTCGAAAGTGCGCCCGTTCGGGGGTACGTTTTTCAATTTCACCGATTACATGCGCCCCTCCATGCGCCTGGCCGCGATCATGGAAATTCCGACGATTTATGTCCTCACCCATGATTCCATCGGCCTCGGCGAGGACGGCCCCACGCATCAGCCCATCGAGCAACTGGCGTCTTTGCGCGCTATGCCGAACATGATTGTGATGCGCCCAGGAGACGCAAACGAAGTTCTCGAGGCCTGGAAGACAATCATGCCGATGAAGCACAACCCGGTCGCTCTGGTGTTGAGTCGACAAGCGTTGCCGACGATCGATCGGACCAAGTATCGGCCTTCCTCCGGTGTGGCAAAGGGCGGCTACATTCTTGGCGATGCTCCCGGTGGTAAACCCGAACTCATTCTGATTGGCACCGGTAGCGAGCTTTCTCTCTGCGTGGCCGCGTACGAGAAGCTGACCGCCGAGGGCGTTCGCGCGCGCGTGGTCAGTATGCCCTCGACCACCATCTTCGACCGCCAGGAAGAAAGCTACAAGAAATCGGTTCTGCCTCCCGAGGTGAAGGCGCGAGTGTCGGTCGAGGCCGGATCGGTGTTCGGCTGGGAGCGTTACGTAGGAACCGAAGGCGCCATCATCGGCATGACCAGCTTCGGCGCCTCGGCTCCGGCAAAAGATCTGTTCCAGAAGTTCGGATTCACGGTGGAGCACGTCATTCAAGCCGCCCAAGAGGTTTTGGGGAAGGTGAAATAGACACATCCACAGGTTGGAAAATTCGGTAAATTGCAGATCTCCATCCCGATCTGCCGAACTCGAAAATTCATGAATGGAGAAATTGCGAGGTCCTATGCAGCCAACTGGAGTTCTCGATACCGCGAAAGCAACCAATCCACTCAAAGACCTCCTGAAATTTGGCCAGTCCGTCTGGCTTGACTACATCCGCCGTGATTTGATCACCAGCGGCGAGCTCAAGCGCCTGATTGAAGAAGATGGCCTGCGCGGGATGACTTCGAACCCCGCCATTTTCGAAAAGGCCATCGCCGGCAGCACCGACTACACCGATATTCTTGCCTCGCTGAAAAATCGCGAAGACCTTGACGCCAAAGCGCGATATGAGATCGTCGCCATTCGCGACATTCAGGACGCCACGGACCTGCTGCGGCCGGTCTACCAGCAATCCAACAAGCGCGACGGTTATGTCAGCCTGGAAGTCTCTCCCTACCTCGCGCACGACACCGAAGGCACGATCGAAGAGGCACGGCGGCTCTGGAAAACGGTGGATCGGCCGAATTTGATGATCAAAGTTCCGGGAACGGCCGAAGGCATTCCTGCTTTTGAGCAGTTGATCGGGGAAGGCATCAACGTCAACGTCACGTTGCTGTTCTCGCAGGACGTGTATCAGCAAGTCGCAGAAGCATACATTCGCGGCCTGAACCGGTTTGCCGCCGGTGGTGGAGATGTGAGTCGCATGGCCAGTGTGGCTAGCTTCTTCATCAGCCGCATCGACAATTCCGTGGATTCGGAAGTCTCCGCTCGGCTGAAGTCGGCGAAGAGCCCCGCCGAGGAGCAACCGTTGAAGAGTCTGCTGGGCAAAGTTGCGATTGCGAACGGCAAGCTTGCGTATCAGCGGTATTTGAACATTTTCTCGGGCCCGCGTTGGGACACGCTCCGCGCCCGGGGGGCACAGACGCAGCGCGTGCTCTGGGCCAGTACCAGCACCAAGAACCCCGCTTATCCGGACATCCTCTATGTCCAGGACATGATTGGCCCGGACACGGTCAACACCATCCCTCCCGCCACTTTTGACGCGTTTCGCGATCACGGCCAGGCACGCGAGACATTGACCGAAGACCTCGACGGCGCGAAGCAGACGATGGAAACGCTGGCCGCGGTCGGCATCTCGATCGGTAGGATCACCGACCAGCTCACCAGTGATGGCGTGCGCCTTTTCGAGGAAGCATTCGATAAGCTGCTGGCTGCGGTCGAAAAGAGCACGCAGGGCGCCGCTCCCAAAATCAGCCAGCAGCGCTACACGGTCCCCGAGGCTCTGGGCAAGCAGATTGCGGAAGCTGCCAACGACTGGCGCGCCGGCGGCAAAGTTCGACGCCTGTGGCAGCGCGATGCCGCTCTCTGGACGGGCAGCGACGAAGCGCAGTGGCTGGGATGGCTCGACGTCGCCGAGAAGCAGCTTGAGAAGAAAGATCAATTCGAGCGCCTGGCCGAGGAGATTCGCAAAGAGAACTTCAGCGACATTCTGCTGCTCGGCATGGGTGGCTCGAGTCTTTGTCCGGAAGTGCTGGAGAAGACATTCGGCCAGACCCCGGGTTTCCCCCGCCTCCACGTGCTCGACTCCACCGATCCGGCGCAGGTAAAAGCCTTCGACAAGAAAATCGACGTGGGCAAGACTCTGTTCATCGTCTCCAGCAAATCGGGAAGCACGCTCGAACCCAACATCTTCATGCAGTACTTCTTGGATCGGGTAAAGCAGACGATAGGGGCGGACCAGGCTGGTTCGCGCTTCCTCGCCATCACCGATCCCGGCTCGAAACTGGAAAAAGAAGCTGAGGCCGAAAAATTTCGGTACATCTTCCACGGCGTGCCGAGCATTGGCGGACGCTATTCGGCTCTATCGAATTTCGGAATCGTTCCGGCGGCGGCGATGGGCCTCGATGTTGCGAAGTTCCTCGACCGCACCGAAGAAATGGTGGAAGCCTGTGCGCCCGCGGTCGCGGTGGAGAATAATCCCGGCGTGATGCTAGGAATTGTTCTCGGGGAGGCTGCGAAATCGGGACGCGATAAAGTGACCATCATTACTTCGCCGGCGATCTCCGATCTCGGAGCTTGGTTAGAGCAGTTGCTGGCCGAGTCCACGGGAAAGCAGGGACGCGGAATCATTCCGGTAGATCGCGAGAACCTGAACGCCCCCGAGGTTTACGGCAAGGACCGGGTGTTTGCCTACCTGCGTTTTGAGCCTCGACCGGACGCCGATCAGGACGCCAAGGTCGCCGCTCTTGAGAAAGCCGGGCAGCCCGTGATTCGCATTGCGGTGCAGGACACCTATGACCTCGGCCAGGAATTTTTCCGCTGGGAGATCGCGACCGCGGCAGCCGGATCGATTATTGGGATCAACTCCTTCAATCAACCCGACGTCGAAGCGAGCAAGGTGGAAACCCGGAAACTGACGAGCGAATACGAGAAAAGCGGCTCGCTTCCCGCGGAGAAGCCGGTTTTCGAGGAGAACGGAATCAAGCTGTTCGCCGACCCGAAGAACGCTAGCGCACTGGGAAAGGCGGATTCCCTGGTAGCTTATTTGCGCGCGCATCTCGCACGAATTAAGGTTGGTGATTACTTTGCGGTGCTCGGGTACGTCGAGATGAACGATGCGCATGCAGCTGAGCTCGAGTCGATTCGCCACCTAGTGCGGGATCAGAAGCACGTGGCTACGTGTCTGGGCTTCGGTCCGCGTTTCCTGCACTCGACCGGGCAGGCTTACAAAGGTGGGCCGAACAGCGGGGTTTTTCTGCAGATCACCTGCGACGATGCCACGGATGTTCCGGTGCCCGGGCAGAAATACACGTTCGGCGTGGTGAAAGCCGCGCAGGCGCGGGGAGATTTTGAGGTCCTCGCAGAGCGTGGGCGCCGGGCGCTGCGGGTCCATATCGGCAAGAATGTGGATGCCGGACTCGCTCAGCTGTCGAAAGCGATTCGTGAAGCCTTGAGTTGATTTCTGCTGTCGAAGCGAGTGTGCTCTGCCCTTAGAGCTGGGCAGGCTGGAGCGGGAAGACAGAGGGAGAACCACGGAGGAAAACATGCGATTAGGAATGGTCGGGCTGGGAAGAATGGGCGCCAACATGGCGCGCCGGCTCATGCGCGGAGGCCATGAGGTGGTGGTCACCGACCTGAGCAGCGAGGCGGTAAAAGGCATGGCCAAGGAAGGCGCGCTCGCCTCATCGTCCCTCGACGATTTTTGCTCGAAGCTCGGCTCCCCGCGAATTGCGTGGCTGATGGTTCCTGCGGGGGGTCCGACAGAATCGACCGCGCAGGCCATCGCGCAAAGGATGGGGTCCGGCGACATTCTCATCGACGGCGGCAATTCCTATTTCAAAGATGACATCCGCCGCTCGCAGATGTTTGGCGAGAAGGGCATTCATTACGTCGATGTCGGAACCAGCGGCGGCGTTTGGGGCTTGGAACGCGGCTACTGCATGATGATCGGCGGTCCGAAGGACGCGGTGGCGCAGCTCGACCCCATTTTCAAGACGCTGGCTCCCGGACGCGGCGATATCGTTCGCACACTGGGCCGGGAAAAGCTCGGCGGCACCGCCGAGGAAGGCTACATCCATTGCGGACCGTCGGGGGCTGGGCATTTCGTCAAGATGGTGCACAACGGCATCGAGTACGGCATCATGCAGGCCTACGCGGAGGGCTTCGACATCTTTCGCAACGCCAATAAGCCGGAGTTGCCGAAAGAGCAGCAGTACGATTTGAATTTGGGGGACATTGCCGAAGTCTGGCGGCGCGGCAGCGTGATCAGTTCCTGGTTGCTGGATTTGACAGCCATGGCTCTAGCGGAGAATCCTACGCTGTCCGAATACTCTGGATACGTTCAGGATTCGGGCGAAGGCCGCTGGACCATCGAGGCGGCCATCGCCGAAGCGGTTCCGGTCGATGTGCTCTCGGCGGCGCTGTTTGTGCGTTTCCGCTCGCGCGAGGAACACACCTTCGCTGAGAAGATGCTTTCCGCGATGCGGCAGAAATTCGGCGGACACCTCGAGCCGGTGATCGAAAAGAAATCTGCGTAGAGGGTACCCCATTCCAGTTGCGTTCTTCGACTCAGGTGGGCGAAACCCAGGTCGACGGTTCGGACAAGGAGAATCGAATGGCCCAAGCTGAAGTGCTTCCGCGGACACCGCCCGTTCCGGGTCGCGCCGCCGATCCCTGCATTATGGTGATCTTTGGCGCGGCCGGCGACCTGACCCGCCGCAAGCTGATTCCTGCGCTTTACAACCTGGCGAAAGTCGACCTCCTGTCGCGCGATTTTGCCATCGTCGGGGTGGCGCACAATGCCATGTCGGACGACCAATTCCGCCAGAAGCTTTCCGACGATATCCACCATTACGCCGGCAGCGACATCGATCCCGAGATCTGGAACTGGTTCAACCAGCGGCTGTACTATGTCACTGCCGAATTCGATGATAAGAACCTATATGAGCAACTGAAATCCACGCTCGCAAAGCTCGACAAAGAGCATTCCACTCACGGCAATTACTTCTTCTATCTGGCCACCGCCCCCAGCTTCTTCGGGCCGATTGTCGAGCAACTGTCTGCGGCAGGTTTAATGGACGAGAAAGACGGCTATTGGCGCCGGGTCATCGTCGAAAAGCCGTTCGGCCATGACATCGATTCCGCGCGGGCGCTGAACCAGCGTCTGTTGAAGTACGCGAGCGAGAAGCAGATCTACCGTATCGATCACTATCTCGGAAAAGAAACCGTCCAGAACATTTTGGCGTTTCGCTTTGCCAACGGAATTTTTGAGCCCATCTGGAACCGCCGTTACATCGATCACGTGCAGATTTCCGTGGCCGAAACCGTCGGAGTGGAGCAGCGCGGCAGTTACTACGACACGGCGGGCGCGCTCCGCGACATGGTGCCGAACCACATCATGCAGCTGATCAGCCTGACCGCGATGGAGCCGCCGGTCTCGTTTGAAGCCAATGCCGTCCGAGATGAGCAGGCCAAGGTTCTCCACGCCATTCAGCCGCTGAGTTCCGAAGAAGTCCTGACCCGCACCGTCCGGGGACAATACGGGCCGGGGATCGAGAACGCGCACCGAGTACCGGGATACCGCCAGGAGCCCGATGTCCCCCCCGATTCGCGCACCGAAACCTTTGTTGCCATGAAGCTCGCCATCGACAATTGGCGCTGGGCGGATGTTCCCTTCTATCTGCGTACCGGCAAACGCCTGACCGCACAGAACACGCATATCACCATCCAATTCCGCCGCGCTCCCTTTGTTCTGTTTCGCGACACGCCGGTCGAGAACCTCATGCCCAACCAGCTCGTGCTTCACATTCAACCGGAAGAAGGAATCTCGCTGCAGTTCGCCGCCAAAGTTCCCGGCCCCATCATGCGTCTGGGCGCCGTCGACATGAACTTCGAATACGCCGACTACTTCGGCACCCAACCCAGCACCGGCTATGAGCGCCTGCTGCACGACTGCATGATCGGCGACCAAACGCTCTTCCAACGGGCGGATATGGTCGAGGCAGGATGGTGCGTGGTCAGCCCGGCTCTGGATGTCTGGAAGGCTCTGCCTCCGCGCAATTTCCCCAATTACCCTGCCGGCGGCTGGGGACCGCGCGAGAGTGATGAACTGCTCGAGCGCGACGGCCGCCATTGGAGGAATTTCGAAAAATGATCCTTGCGGGCGACATCGGGGGCACCAACGCTCGCCTGGCCCTCTACGAGGTTAAGGAGGGTCACTACGACCTCGAAAAACTCGCCATTTTCCCCAGCCAGCATTACTCCGGGCTGGATGATATCGTGGCGGAATTCGTGAGGACATCGGGCATTCAGCCGGCGCAGGCATGCTTCGGTATTGCCGGACCTGTGACGAACGGCAGAGTGGAAGCCTCGAACCTTCCCTGGGTTGTGGAGGCGCACAAGCTGGCTCTCGAACTCAATCTCAACGAAACCATCCTGATCAATGATCTCGAAGCGACCGGCTGGGGCATCGGAGCTCTGTCGTCGAGTGATCTGGTTCCGCTGAACAAAGGGTTGGTGAAGGAGGATGTCCCGGGCAGTCAAGCCGTCATCGCTGCCGGCACCGGGCTCGGGGAAGGCGGGCTTTACTGGGATGGCAAGCGGCATCACGTTTTTGCCTCGGAGGGAGGCCACTCGGACTTCGCCCCGATCGACGACATCCAAATAGAGCTGTTCCAGCATTTGCGGGCACGCTATGGAGGGCACGTCAGCAACGAGCGCGTTCTCTCCGGACCGGGACTGGTAAATGTTTTCGAATTTCTGCGTGATACCGGCCGCGGCAAGCCGCCGGACTGGCTGGTGGCCGAAATGGTGGAAACGGATGCGGCGGCGGCCATCTCCCGTGCCGGTCTCGCCGGCAAGTGTCCGCTGTGCGAGCAGGCTTTGGATATTTTCGTTACCGCGTTCGGGGCCGAGGCCGGCAATCTGGCCCTCAAGTTTAAAGCCACGGGCGGGGTCTTCCTGGCGGGTGGGATTGCTCCCAAAATTCTTCCCAAGCTGGCGCAGCCCATGTTCCTCACAGCCTTCCTCGCCAAAGGGAGATTGCGGCATCTCATGGAAATCATGCCCATTCAAGTCATCACCAATGACAAGCTCGCTCTGCTCGGTGCGGCGCGGTGCGCTTACGTGGAAGCCGCAGCTCAACCGGTATGAGCGTCACGCCTCAGGTTCGCGTTTTCCCCACCCCGGCTGAGTTGTCCCGCGGCGCCGCGGATGCATTCTGCCAAATTGGCGAGCAGGCGATTCGCGATCGCGGGCGTTACACGGTTGCGCTTTCGGGAGGTAATACTCCGCGTGGCTTGCATCACGAACTGGTCACCAAGGATCGAGCCCGCCTGCCTTGGGAAAAGGTCTTCTTCTTCTGGGGAGACGAGCGGCATGTACCGCCGGATTTTCCCGAGAGCAACTATCGCATGGCAAAAGAGACGCTGCTCTCGAAGCTTTCGCTTCCCGGGGATCACATCTTCCGCATGCCCGGAGAACTTCCTGATGCCGAACAAGGGGCAGCCCTTTACGAGCAGACCCTTCGCGAGTTCTTCCGTCCCGCGCGGGGCGCATTCCCCAGGCTGGATTTCATTCTCCTTGGGCTCGGCCCCGAGGGCCACACGGCATCCCTGTTTCCCGACACCAAAGCCCTCGAAGAAAACCGTCGCTGGGTTGTGGGCAACTGGGTTGGGGTCCACAGCACCTGGCGCATCACCTGTACCTACCCCGTCCTCAATCATGGAGCCAACGTGATGTTCCTGGTCGACGGCGGCGGAAAAGCGGAGATGGTGAGAACCGCGCTTCAGGATCCCTCGGCTCGTCTCCCTTGCCAGGGAGTAAAGCCGGCAAATGGCGAACTGATGTGGTATTTGGATCAGGAGGCGGGGGCGAAACTGTAACTTTCTCCAGTTCCTCGCTCCGCATTGCGCGCGAGTGCGGCGTTAAAACACTGGCGCCAAGTTGTGCATTTTCTGGTACAGCTTGCGGTCGACCGCACGGAGAATCTCTTCAAGGCTTGTGCCGGTTACGTACCCAGCCATACCCCAGGTGAACTCGAGGCGGTAGCTTTTCCGGTTGCCCGCGTTCCACTGGTCGACCGCCTTTAACAACCGCCCCAGGGGATTATCGGCTTGCTCCTCGCTGGTGTCCGGCATCACCACCAGAAACTCGTCGCCCCCGTGGCGAAAGATCAGATCGCCACCACGAAACACGTTCTTCAGCAGCCGGGCAAACTCCGTCAACACGCGATTGCCTTCCATGTTTCCCAGTTTGGCGTTCAACTCGCGAAATCCGGTCAGGTCGATAATGAGGAACGCGAGCGGCTCGCCATTTCGATTCGCGCGAGCCAGTTGATGCGAGATGAGCTCATTCAGCGCACGCCGGTTGAGCAGCTGGGTAAGCGGATCGATCAGCGAAAGGCTCTCCAGACGCTCATTGAGAACCAACTCGCTGATCAGGGCCTTGCGCGTGGCGTTGAGAGCGACTCGTTGCGAGAGCAGGTAGATATTGAACAGTACGACCAGGCAGATCAGCCCAAAAAACAGCTGCGGAAGATATGCCTGCTGCACGTGAACGACCCGCTGGGCCCAAACCAAGTTCGGTGCTATCAGGGCAAGGAAGCCGCCAGTCAGGACGAGTATGATCAAGCTCACAATCGACCAGAGCTGCAGGTCCCGGCTGGATAAGTTCTGAATTTGTCGCTGGATTTCCTCCGCTCGCGCCAGCATTGACGGTTCTTCCAGCCTGACCTCGGACATCCGTTCCCCTCCGCAAAAGGGCCGCACGATAACTTAGTTGTAACCATTTGTAAAGGATTTCGGCCCAAAAAGCCTGCGAAATCCAACGCTTGCGCGTTACCCTCGTAAGTGGATCCTTGCCCATTGGTCTGGCCATGGCGAAGGCGGGTTCGAGCCGCCCTCCCCCCTTGGTGATTACAATCGTCGCGTGACCCTCGGCGAGGCTTTGAAATTGGCCATTCAGTCGCTTAGCTCAGCAGGCGTGCCCTCGCCCCGCATGAATGCCGAGCTTCTGCTCATGTTCACTCTGAGCTGCGACCGCGCGCACCTCTATGGCCATCCCGAACGGGAGCTTACCCAAGAAGAGCAAAGCCGATACTCCGAGGCGCTCGGGCAGCGCTCGACCGGCATTCCCGCCCAATACATCACCGGCCATCAGGAATTCTGGGGCATGGACCTGATCGTCACCCCGGCCGTGCTAATTCCCCGACCGGAAACCGAGCATGTGGTCGAGAAGGCCGTTGCCCTGGCGAAGGACAAGGCAAAGTTGGGCGGCGAGGCCGCGGGCGGCTCGCCCGCCCGAGCCCTGGGCCTGATCGACGTCGGCACCGGCTCCGGCTGCATTGCGCTGGCGTTAGCCAAGGAGCTGCCTCTGGCTGAAATCCATGCTACGGATATTTCCGCTGCCGCCCTAGAAATCGCCCATGCCAATGCCGCCCGGCATCAGCTCGATGATCGCATCCATTTTCACCAGACCGATCTGCTCGGAGAGGTCGAAAACGCGGCATTCGACTTTGTCGTCTCTAATCCGCCCTATGTGGGGGAGTCGGAGGAAGATCAGGTGCAGCTTGAAGTGCGCAAGTTCGAGCCGCGTACGGCTGTGTTTGCGGGGAGGTCCGGTACGGAGGTGATTGAACGGCTCATTCCTCAGGCATACCAGAAGCTGAAACCTGGCGGCTGGCTGGTGATCGAGATCAGCGGCACAATTTCGACCCGCGTGCGAGAGCTTCTCTCGGGCTGGAAAAACGTTCAGATCACAGATGATTTACAGGGGATTGCGCGAGTGGCAGCGGGCGAACGACCTTAAGGCCCTCGCTCGCAAACAGGCAGCGCGGATGCGCTTAGGTCTTCTCGACCGTCGCTGGCAGAATTTCTTCGACATCGACCAGATTCGTCGGATACTGGCCGGTGTAGCAGGCGGTGCAGTACGTAGTCTGATCGCCGTCGCGGCAGGCCTTCTTTAATCCCTCGATGGACAGGTAGGCGAGGGAATCC
>Ga0126381_100005901_pt1 | contig 13518 bp, 12 predicted proteins | sample PanSoiMetPlot_28_FD_96465 | JGI IMG/M metagenome (GOLD analysis project Ga0126381, IMG submission 96465) | Tropical forest soil microbial communities from Panama - MetaG Plot_28 | ecosystem: Environmental > Terrestrial > Soil > Tropical forest > Bulk soil | place: Panama | collected 2016-02-17
ATCGAACATCCCCTCGCCGATCGGCACCGGACGGTCGCGAAAGAGCTGGAGCCCCCGGTGGTTCCTGCTTTGCACGATCGATGGCCAGACGCTGGCGCTTCACGAGAGCCAACCGCTTCGTTCCGCCTGCTTTGTCGGCCGCCGGTCTTGCGGAGATGCGCTTCGTGCGACATCCCCTCGATCGTCGATCGGTAGGGCGAGCCTCGCCGACTCAGGCAGCGTCTTTGTCTTGTTTTCTTCGAATCAGCGGTGTGCGTTTCCCTTCGACAACAGCGCGATTGATAACGACGTCGGCTATATCTTCGCGGCTGGGAACGTCGTACATGACATCGAGCATGATCTTCTCAAACATCGAACGCAGCGCGCGTGCCCCAGTGCCTTTGGTCTGCGCCTGCTGCGCCAGAGAACGCAACGCATCACGGGTAACAACAAGGTTTACTCCCTCCATGGCGAGCAACTTCGTGTACTGCTTGACCATCGCGTTTCGGGTTTCCGTCAGGATAAGCATCAGCTCTTCTTCGGTCAGGGCATCAAGCGCGGTAACGATCGGCAACCGCCCAATAAACTCTGGAATCATCCCGAAAGAGAGCAGATCTTCGGGTTCCGTATTTTTGAGAGTTTCCTGGGCTTCGTTCTGGGCCACGCACACCTGCGCTGAATGGAACCCGAGAACCTTGTTGCCCAGGCGCCGGCTGATTATCTTGTCCAGGCCAACAAACGCTCCCCCACAAACAAATAAAATCTTCTCGGTATTAACCTGGATATACTCCTGATGCGGATGTTTGCGTCCTCCCTGAGGCGGAACGTTGCAGCTGCTCCCCTCCAGAATCTTCAATAATGCCTGCTGTACGCCTTCTCCCGACACATCCCGAGTAATACTGACGTTGTCTGTTTTCCGGCCGATTTTGTCGATCTCGTCGATATAGACGATCCCGATTTCGGCTCTTTTGACATCGTAGTCTGCATTCTGCAGTAAGCGTAGAATGATGTTTTCAACGTCCTCGCCTACATAACCAGCCTCGGTCAAGGTCGTTGCATCGGCGATGCAGAATGGAACATCCAGAATTTTGGCAAGTGTGCGCGCGAGCAGCGTTTTTCCTGATCCAGTTGGCCCGATCAGCAGGATATTACTCTTCTCAATCTCGACGTCTGCATACGGGTCCATCGACAAATCTTTTGTGCCGCCCGCTTGAAGGATGCGCTTGTAATGGTTGTGAACCGCCACAGACAAGACTTTCTTTGCAGATTCTTGCCCAACGACATACTGATCGAGCTGCCGTCGGATGTCCGCCGGCTTCGGAACCCGCAGTGTGGTCGTCTGCCGTCTGGCATCCTCATTGAGCTCCTTATCCAAAATGCCCTTGCAAACGTTGATGCAATTGTCGCAGATATAGACGCCCGGGCCGGCAATAAGTTTGCGCACCTCAGCGTGGCTCTTTCCGCAGAAAGAACACATCGTGAGGTTTGAGGCGCGCGCCATTGTTCTCCTATTATTCGTCCAAAACTCTTAAATCTTAAGAAGGCAAAGCATTGTCGACATGAGCCGGCAATGTCTCTGGCGACACATCTTTGCGCGATTTGACCACCTCGTCCACCAACCCGTACTCCTTCGCCTGTTGCGCGCTAATCCAATAGTCTCGATCGGAGTCAATCTGGATTTGTTCCTCCGTTCTGCCTGTATGATGCGCCAAAATGCCGATAAGCCGCTTTTTCAGTTTAAACATGTACTCAACCGTGCGCTCGACATCGCTTGCCGACCCCTGCGCGCCCCCTGAAACCTGGTGAATCATAATGTCGGAATTCGGAAGCGCATACCGCTTACCCTTCGTGCCTGCTGTCAGCAGAACCGCCCCCATACTCGCAGCGATCCCCACACAATAGGTGGCGACATCGCAAGTCACGAATTGCATCGTGTCGTAAATAGCCAAACCCGCAGTGACGGAACCGCCGGGCGAATTAATGTATAGATTGATGTCCCGTTTCGGATCCTCCATCTGTAGGAAAAGCATTTGAGCGACAACCAAATTTGCTACGTGATCGTCAATCGCGGTGCCGATAAATACAATCCGATCCTTTAGCAGACGGCTGTAAATGTCGTAACTTCTCTCGCCTCTCCCGGTCTGCTCAATCACCATTGGAACCAAAAGATTTTGCGGACCATGATAACTATTGGACATGTGACTTGGATTCCTTATCAGCTGTTTTCGGTTCCTTCGGAACTGATTTCGATGTTAGCATTCGAGGTTAGGAAATCAAGGACCTTGCCGATCAACACCTCTTCTCGCACCTGACCAATCGCCTGCTTTCCCTCAAGCTCCGACATCATCTTTTCGAAACTCATCCGGTATTGGTTTGCCAGCTGTTGCACTCGATTTTTCAACTCTGCGGCGCTGACCTCCATCTTCTCTTCATCCGCGATCTTCGTTAAGATAAAGTTCGCCTTCAAACGCTCCTTCGCATTGCGCGAGGCAGCGCTTACGATATCTTTCTGCTTTTCCCGAAGAAGATCGTCCGCAATTCCTCGCCTCTGGTTCTCCTGGACGATTTCCGACATGATGCGCCGAGTCTCGTCCTTTACGTAGCTTTGAGGCAGTTCACATTCGACACGCGAGACGAGATAATCGATGATCTGATTGTGCTTGAGCGTCTCAACGCGCTGCTTTTTTTCGGAAATCATCTCTTCCCTCAAAGCGGCGCGGAGTTGGTCGAGGGTCAATCCATTGCGTACCTGATTAGCAAACTCGTCATTAACTTCCGGGAGCTGCATACTCTTGATAAGCTTCAGCGTGACGTTGAAATGCAGCGACTTACCGGCAAGGTCGTGAATCGGGTAGTCCTCTGCGACGGAGAGGTCAAAAGCTCGTGTCTCATTTGGGCGCATGCCAATCAACTCATCACTGAAGCCTTTCAGGAAGGCGCCTTCAGCCAATTTGATCCAGAAATCCTGACCACCACCGAGCGTCTTCGGGACCTTCGGAAAAACTTCCAACAAAGGCTGGCCGCCGAGTGATACAGCGTAGTCGATAATCGCAAAGTCGCCCAATTCGAGGGCCTTATCCTCGACGTCGGAAAATGTGGCGCGGCTCTCCCGCAAATTTTCAAGGACCTTCTGAATTTCCTCTTCACTAACCTGTAAAGCGGGAATTTTCACCGGTATACCCTTGTAGTCCGGTAACTCGAATTCGGGAGCGGTGATCACAGTGGCCGTAAACCGCATAGTTTTCTCCGGAGTGAACTCGACGTCATCAACTTCGGAGATTGACAAGACCTTGAGGTTCTTTTCGCGAATCGCTTCGCGCATCGTCTCGGACACCAGCTTCTTCGTCAATTCTTCCTGAATCTGCTTTCTGAACTTCGCTTCAACGACATTCGGCGGGGCCTTTCCGGGACGAAATCCGGAGATGCGGGCAACCTGCATGAAGTCTCTAACGACCTCGTTCCATTTCTTTGTCACACGGTCCGGCGGCAATTCTATGCGCAGGGAGGCGATACAATTTGGCAAGTTCTCAACTTCAACGTTCATGAAAATGTGGGTGAGGATCCAGTACCTTTTCAGTTCTGTGGTCCCGCCTGTAGAATCCTTGAAAAACAAAACCACCGAATGACAAATGTGTGGATGCAGAAGAAAACTTGACTCATCTACAATCGGTTTTGCTTTTCAAGGACTCTAGTGCCGAACGGAACGGTGCGCAACGCATCGATCAAACGCCTGGCCGGCGGCCGATTTTGAACCCAACGACGTCAGCATGCTATGCGAGAAGGCACACTAAAAACCGATGTCCCCGATCCACCGTTCCACCTTGACCTCGTCGACCGGACCCACAAGCCCCAGCCCCATCTTTTGAGGGGCAAAACAGAGGTTGGCGACCTCCTGGATCTGGTCACCGGTTACCCGCTTAAAGCATGCTTGCACCTCATCGGGATCGATGACGCTGCCGTAGGCAAGCAACGATTCCCCCATCCACATGATCTGATTGGTCGTGCTTTCGAGGGCAAGTTCGTTCTGGCCTACGGTATATTCCTGAGCTTGGCGTAGCTCCTTTTTGCCGGGGGGTCTTGTTCGAAGCTTATCCAACTCTTTGTGAATGGCACGCAAAGCGCTCTGCAATTTCTCCGGCTCGAGTCCGACACAAATGCTCACCAATCCTGAATCTTCCAAGACAAGAGTTCCGCTATGGACCGAATAACAGTAAGCATAACGTTCCCGAAGCTGTTGGAACAAACGCGAGCTCATGTTCTCCCCGAGTATCACGCTTAACAACTTCATCGCGTGCCTGCGCTCATCCGTCCGGCTCATAGCGTGGTATCCGAGCGCCAGATGCGTTTGCTCTGTAGCATCATTCGCAACGAGAACACGCCGATCTCTTTTGATTTCGCTCCAAGGCTGAAATTCGGGCGGTTTTCCCTTCGCTACATTTTTGAGCTTATCTCCGAAGTGCCTAACCACCTCGTCATGCGAACAATTGCCGGCTACGGTAACGACCGTGCTATTTCCGTTGTAGTTTTTTTCGACAAACTTCAGAAGATCCTCCCTGCGAATACGTGTTATGGATTCAATCGAACCGGTCAGGGGCCGACCTAAAGCGTGGCGCGGCCACATCGCCTCGGTCAGCAACTCTTGAGAAAACTGGCCTGGGTGGTCCTTGTACATCATTATTTCTTCGCGAATCACATCTCGCTCACGCGCAATCTCGCTTTCGGCAAAAAGCGAATTCACGTACATATCACAGAGAACGTCGGCCAGAGCCGGCAAATGCTGAGAGCCAGCCTTCGCATAAAAACAGGTGTGATCTTCGGTGGTGAACGCGTTGATGAATCCCCCAACGCCCTCTACCTCCTCGGTGATCTGTTTAGCCGATCGTTTTGAGGTACCCTTGAAAAGGAGATGCTCGAGGAAGTGTGAGATGCCGCATAGATTTTCTGTCTCATGTCGGCCGCCGACCGCCACCCAAATGCCAACGCTAACGCTCTTCATTTCAGGCATCGGCCGGGTGGCGATCCGGACTCCATTCTCCAAAGTAGTTGTCCAATACATGCTGCTGTGAGACCGGGGTTTGGGAAGTTTGGTTAAGGTTTGTGCCCGGTAAGAGACCTAGAAATGAATTCTCATAAGCTGATCAATTTCTCGGCAAAATCCAGATCCCGCGGGAAAGTAATCTTGATATTGCAATCCGGATTTTGCAGCAATCGAACGTGGTAACCAGCTTCCTGTAAGGCTGAAACTTCATCGGTGACCGAGCGTCCTGATTCAATAATTCGTTTATACGCATGAGCTAACCACTCCGCGCGGAAGACCTGCGGCGTCTGCATACTCCATAGTCCTGCACGATCGACGTTATCGATAACATTTCCAGCAGCGTCTGCACGTTTGAGCGTTTCCACGATCGGAGCTGCAAGCGAAATTGCACCTACTTCCCGCGCAAGAACGACCGCCCTGCTTATCAAGGCCGAAGACACCAAAGGTCGTGCCGCATCATGGACAGCAACAATTTCGCTGGCTTCTGATAGATGAGAAATACCATTCCAGACCGAAAAATGACGCTCCTCTCCGCCATCAACAATCTTGTTAATCTTCGTAAAGCCAAACGTTCGCACAATTTGTTCGAATTCCAAACGCCTATCCGGGCGAATGACGAGCGTCACTTCATCAATGAGATCGCACTGTTCAAATCGCTCCAGCGAATGCGCCACGACCGGTTTTCCTCCCAGGAGGCTTGTCAGTTTGTCCAAGCCCATGCGACGGCTGCTTCCTGCCGCAACAATAATCGCGCAATTCACGAAAGAATCCTTTGCACGACCTGGCTTAAGGCTTTGCCATCGGCTCTTCCCGCGGCTCTCTCAGTTGCGAGCTTCATAACAGCTCCCATCTGCGCTTTCGATGTCGCTCCGACTTGAACAATAGCCTCTTTCACCAATTCCTGAATTTCGCTCTCCGTAAGCGCTGCGGGAAGATATTCACTTAGATACTCGATCTCTCTTTTTTCCTTTTCCGCCAAATCAGGACGCCCTCCTCTTTCGAAACCTTGAATCGAATCCTGGCGCTGCTTGATCTGTTTGCGAATAACATTCAACGCGTCCAGGTCGGCAAGCTTACTCCCAGCCCCATGCTTTTCGATTGCCATATTCATCAACGCCGATTTCGCCATCCTCAACGCCGACAATCTGTCCGGCTCTTTTGCGCGCATCGCTTCCTTGATGCCGGCATCGATTTTTTCCTGGATAGTCATAAACCGAGTTTAGGCGCCTCTCCTTCATCCTGCAACTTAGTGTACCGTCTCCTAAATCCCTTGGGGTTCGTTGCGTTCAAAATGGGCCGCCGGCAAGGCGGTCCGAGCCGGACTGGCAGTTAGAGGGCGCATATCTGAATCGATACGTAACCGATCCCGCAGCCGCGGGACAGCCGCCGGCCCATTTTCAACGCAACCCTCCGGGCCGCGGCCGGTTGGCTGTTTTTCCGCGTTGCTCGCTCGACCCGTATCGATCCAGATATGGGCGCTTCGCTCGCGCCTTGAAAAACAGCCAACTGACCTGCGGCGAAACCTAAGGGATTTTGGAGACGGTGCACTAAGCAATTTCTCTGGAAATACGAACCGACCGGGTCGAATATCCCGAGTTTATGCGCAAAGTCGTCCTGTTCGCGCCTCTCTTGCTTTTCGTGATCTCCTCATTGAGGTCGGAGGCAGGCATCTATTTACCCTATACGACGGTTTTTAAGGGCCACGGGGAATTCGAGACACTTGTCCATAAGGCTCAGAGCCACAATTGGCGTTCGCTACCGCTTGGAGACCGGACAGTTGCGGTGGGCGAGTCGTTAGTTGGAACGCCTTACGTTAACTACACCCTGGAGATCGATAATCATACCGAATCCCCTTCAGTGAATCTTAATGGCGTCGATTGCTGGACCTTTTTTGAAATCGCCCTCGGATTCGCGCGAATGCTGGAAGTAAAGACGGATAATTACACTCCGCAGGATCTTCTTACAATGATCGAACTGGATCGGTATCGGGGTGGTCACTGCGACGGCAAATACACTACTCGACTTCATTTTTTGGAAGACTGGATTTACGACAACGAGCGACGCGGACTGGTGAAAAATCTCACGCCTTCGCTCGGAGGCGTTCCGATGCGTGGCCGCTATCTTAACGAGATGAGCCGATACTGGCGAAGTTCGCGTTATCTGCGGAACAACCCCAAACTCGTTCCCGAGATGCGAGAGATCGAGAACAGGATTTCGAGCCGTACTATCTATCACATCCCTAAGGAGGCTGTCCCCGCGATTGAATCAAAAATCCAGAATGGCGATGTGATCTGTATCAGCGGGAGAGGGCCCGAAGGTTTTACCGAGCATGTAGGACTGGCCTATAGAGATCGCCAGGGGGTGCTCCATTTCCTGCACGCCTCGAAGGACGAACGGCGCGTGGTGGTTGACGTAGCCCTGCACAGCTATATTTACAGGTACAGGAAATTCGCCGGAATTATGGTTGTCCGCCCACTGGAAGTAGCCCGATCCAGCGTGGCTGCGCTCTGACTCGTGTGGTTTTGACGGCAGCCGTCTGCTGGATCGGACTGGATAAGTTCTTGAACTGCTTAAAATGCAATATATGTTCAAATGAGTATGGCTGCGACATCTTCTACAATGACAGATTTGGGTCAGGAAGCGCCCTCGTTTGCGCTGCCAGACGTGTTAGAGGGACAAACGGTAACGCTCGACGATTTCTCGAGCCGTAAGGCACTGTTGGTCATGTTTATCTGCAAGCATTGCCCGTATGTCATGCATGTAAAACCGGCTTTGATTCAACTGGCAACCGACTTTGCACGTCATTCGCTGGGAATCGTCGCGATTAGTTCAAATGACGCCGAACGCTATCCTGAAGATACTCCCGAGCGACTCGCCGAACTGGCCGAGGAATTTCCTTTTCCTCTGCTTTACGACGAAAGCCAGCAGGTCGCGAAAGCCTATCGCGCGGCTTGCACGCCAGACTTTTTCTTATATGACGCCGATCGCCGCCTGGTTTACCGCGGCCAGCTTGACGACAGCCGCCCCGGCAATAGCCGGCCCCTCACAGGCCGTGATCTTCGGGCGGCAATCACTGCGGTGCTGACAGGTTCTCCGTTAAATCCGGACCAGCGAGCAAGCGTCGGATGCAGCATCAAATGGAAGCCGGGAAACGAACCGGACTACTTTTGAGGCTTTAGTGTCCTGTCCCCGAAATAAGCATGTCTTTCGTTGCGATCAAAATGGACCGCCGGCAAGGCGTGAGGAGGGCGCATATCCAGAGCGATACGTAACCGACGAGCAACACGGCCGCCGGCCCATTTTCATCGCAACCCTCTGGGGCCGCGGTCAGTTGGCTGTTTTTCCGCGTTGCTCGCTCCTCACGTATCGATTTTAGATATGCTCGTCGCTCGCGCCTTGAAAAACAGCCAACTGACCCCGCGACCGCGGGGCGAAAGGCATGCTTATTTCGGGGACAGGACATTAGATTCAGGGGTCCAAATACCTCTCGGCGGAGGGGCGACTGTTTTGCATTGAACTATGGCAGCGGAATCAGGAGCAATACGTGGGCGGGGCGCGACGATAAATCCTCCAAATCGTTTTGAAGCGCTCCACTATGAGTCAGACGATTGGTGCGACTCCGAAGATCCGCAAAGGAAGGTCCGCACCCTATATTTCCGCGATGATTCGCAAAGCGTCATCTCATACAATGACAGCCCGGACCTGGGATTCGATGCGAGTCTGAATCCCTACCGCGGCTGCGAACACGGTTGCGCCTATTGTTATGCGAGACCTACTCACGAATACCTCGGCTTTTCCGCCGGGTTGGATTTTGAGAGCAGGATCCTTGTCAAGACGAAAGCTCCGGAACTGTTGCGGTCGGAATTGGGGCAGAAAGCTTGGAAACCGCAATGCCTCGTGCTAAGCGGCGTCACTGATGCCTATCAACCGATTGAAGGGAAGCTGAGGATCACGCGCGCGTGCCTGCGCGTTTTGGCTGATTTCCGCAACCCTGTTTTCGTCGTCACAAAGAATCATCTTGTCACTCGAGATCGCGACTATCTAGCGGAGTTGGCCGAGGTAAATGCGTCCGGAGTAGCGATTTCGATTACGACTCTGGAACGTGATCTGGGGGGTCTGCTTGAACCGAGGGCTTCGATTCCAGGGTTTCGGCTCGAAGCGATCGCAGCACTTCGCAATGCAGGTGTCCCCGTTGGAGTCAACGTGGCACCGATTATCCCTGGCTTAAACGAGCATGAGGTGCCAGGCATTCTAAAGGCCGCGGCCGCCGCCGGAGCACAGTTTGCCGCGTACACCGTTGTCCGGCTTCCGCTTGCGGTCGCGCCCATCTTCGTCGCCTGGCTTGAAACCCATTTTCCCGAGCGAAAAGAAAAGATACTCGGCCGAATCCGTTCCATGCGAAACGGCAAGTTGAACAGTTCAAAGTTCGGGAGCAGAATGCGTGGCGAGGGCCCGGTCGCTGAACAAATCAGGCAGTTATTTCAGGTAAGCTGTCACAGATTCGGTTTGGATCGCGGGCATTTTGAAGTCAGCGCGCACGCGTTTCATCGCATTTCACCGGATCAACCCGAGCTCTCGCTATTCGATTAATGTCTTCCCTACTCGCCATTAATGGCTAATGTTCGCCAGCATGAACGACGGAAATCCGGCGATCGGAGTTATAGGAGGAAGCGGACTTTATCAAATAGACGGCCTCGAAAAGGCGAGGGAAATCAATATCGAGACTCCTTACGGCAAGCCATCCGACACTCTGATCTCCGGGATAATCGCGGGGCGTCAGACATACTTTCTGCCACGGCACGCCCGGGGCCACAGGCTGCTACCAACGGAGTTGAACCATCGCGCAAATATCTACGCGCTTCGATCCCTCAATGTACGATGGATCATCAGCGTTGGAGCAGTCGGAAGTCTGCAGGAAAGATACGCGCCGCGAGATATCGTTCTACCATCGCAGTTTTTTGACCGAACCAGCCAGCGCTCAAATTGCACGTTTTTTGGCGGTGGAATCGTCGCTCACGTAAGCCTTGCCGATCCGGTCAGCGCGAATTTGCGGTCGATTATAGCGCAGGAAGCCGCAGGACTGGGTTTTCGCGTCCACGACGGAGGAGTCTATGTCAATATGGATGGCCCAGCGTTTTCCACGCGTGCAGAGTCCGATTACCATCGAAAAATGGGATTTGATGTGATCGGCATGACGGGGGCACCAGAGGCAAAACTGGCACGCGAAGCGGAGATTTCGCTTGCCTCCATGAGTTTCGTAACCGATTACGACTGTTGGAAAACCGAAGACGAACCGGTTAGCGCCCAAACAGTTATCGGACACTTACTGGCAAACGCCGATGCGGCTCGAAAGATCCTTCCCGCGGTCATTGAAAAAATTCCACTGGAACCCAGCTGGCCTGAACACCAGGCGCTCGATTTCGCCTTGATTACGGACCGAAAGGTTTGGCCTGAGGCCACGGTGAAGAAACTGGAGGTCATTCTCAAACGATTTTTGTAAAGGCTATGCGACTTGCTCTGACGATTTTGCTTACTTTTTTGGCCGGGCTGATAGGACAAGCTCAAGAAACCCAACCAAGCCCTACACCAGCCGAAACACACAGCAAGCCGGCTACGTACACGCAGGCGCACGTCGACCAACCGTACATCGCAATGACCTTCGATGACGGACCGAGCGCCGAGAATACACCGCGTCTCCTTGAAATGCTGAAACAACGCAATATCAAGGCCACCTTTTTTCTAATTGGGCAGAACGTAGCTTCTAACCCTGATCTTGTTCGACGGATCCTCGCGGAAGGGCATGAGATTGGAAATCATTCCTGGACGCACCCACAGCTTTCGAAACTGTCTGATCAGAGGGTTTCCTCAGAAATCACGAAAACGCAGGACGCGATTAAGGACGCAAGCGGATTTACGCCCACGCTGCTGCGACCGCCCTATGGAGCAATTACTCCGCGCCAACGGGAATGGATCGAGAATCAATTCGGGCTGAGCATTATCCTCTGGTCCGTCGATCCATTCGACTGGAAAAGGCCCGGCGCTTCAGTAATCACCCAACGGATTCTCACCGAGACACGTTCAGGCGCGATTATTTTGTCCCACGACATTCATAAACAGACGGTAGATGCGATGCCCGCAACGCTGGATGGCCTTATGCGCAAAGGCTTCAAGTTCGTTACTGTAAGCCAATTAATCGCGCTGAATAAACCGAAAGCGCCTTTGCCCGAGGGTAAGCCTCTAACCGAAGGTACAACCAAGTCCGCGAAGACTGACCAGGAAAGCGCCCCGACGGACGTGCGTTCGCAAAGCGGCGAGCACACGGAGGCAACACCCTCTCCCTCTCCCGCCTCCGCGGCGAAGGCACATTAGAATTCGCCCGCCCCAGATGGTCGTCGAAAAATACCTCGAACTCCGCGCCCGGCTCGGAAATGCCCTCAATTCCCTGGTGGAGCTTGCACACCAGATTGGTGCACCCGAAGAGACTCTCCGGAATCTTCAGAGTCTGGTAACCAACCTGAACCAGCCTTTTCTATTTGTGGTGGTTGGGGAGGTGAAAGCCGGCAAATCGTCTCTGCTCAACGCCTTGTTCGGGCGCGACTTCTGCAAAGTCGACGTCTTGCCTGCAACGGACCGGATCTACGTTTTCAAAAACGGCGAGACCGAATATGACGTTCAACTTTCGGAACATCTCACGGAGCGCCATCGACCAATCGATTTTCTGAAGGACTTCAACATCGTTGACACCCCCGGGACCAACACCATCGTTGCCAATCATCAGGAGATCACGGAGAACTTTGTGCCGATGGCCGATCTAATCGTGTTCGTTTTTTCGGTCACCAATCCTTGGGCAGCATCTTCGTGGGATTTTCTCCGCCTGATTGGCCATCGGTGGAAAAAGAATATCGTTTTCGTGGTGCAGCAGGCGGATCTGAGGGAACCCCATGAAGTCGAAGCAGTGGCAAAACATCTGGAGCAGACGGGTCTCCATATTCTCGGGGCGAGTTGCCCGATATTTGCAGTCTCAGCAAAGAAAGCGTTGCTGGCGAAGACGGCGGCGGGCTTGGATCGAGACAAACTGTGGAGCGAAAGCAACTTCGGCCCGCTAGAAGATTGGATCACGGCAACGGTTTCGCAGAGCGAAGAGCGAGGCGGAAAATTGCGTTCCGTTGCCCAGACAGCTCAGGTCGTCGGGGGTGGGCTAAGAGCCAGGCTCCAGGGTTCGCTTGAAATTTTGAAATCGGATCAGGAAAAGCTGGCATCCATTCGCGGGACTTTTGAGGCACGCAAGGCACAAACCAAGCGCCAAATCGGCGGATTTATACGCGAAATTGAGCAGGCTTATGATGCGTGCCGGGAGCGCGGCGAAAAAGTCTTGGAGGAGAAGCTTACCATTGGCCAGACATTCAAGATGGTCTTCTCCGTTGGTCGATGGGAGAAGGATTTTCAAGAACAGGTGGAAACTGAACTGAGAAAGGAAATCGAGGTCAAAATCGAGCACGCGATTACTCTTTTAGAATCAGATTTGCGCTCAATATGGCAAGATCTCCAGGACAAAGTTGAAGTCCAGTTCGGATCCGGAAAGAAGCAAGCCCGCGCCGTGACGCCGGGTTTCCTTTCGCAGCGGCAGACGATCCTCCAACGGCTGCAATTGACCTTATTGGAACAAATGTCCGACGCGAGAATTAAGGAACAGCTACGTAGTCTTTTCGGAGAGACGGCTCGCTGGCTGCGTGTGCCGACTGGCGTAGCTGCGGCCGGTGGGATCGCAGCGGTCATCGCAGCCCTCACGCATACAGCCATCGTCGACTTCACCGGCACCGTGGCCGGGCTCGCTGCATTGACCGGTACGATCTATGCCGTTTGGCGCCGAAGAAAGATTCTCCATCAGTACAGGCTTCAGATGAACGAAAAGCGCGAAGAGTTGACTCGAGCTGGAGAGATCCAGCTGACACACGCCATAGATTCCTTTTATCAAGAGGTGGGTCAAACCTTCACCCCACTGGAAGGCTTTTGCGAGTCCGAAGCGAAGCGACATTTTCCCCTTAAAGAGCAACTTGATAAGGTCGATAGGACCATCGGCGGAATTAAGGCAGAGCTTTGCTGAAGGACGTGCCCAGATTCGAAAATCAAAACCCAATAGACGATCTGATCTGCTTGTGGCAGTCTCCGCGCATCTTTTTGTTAATGATCTTAACGAGTCGATTTTTTCGGAGATTGATCAGTGCAATAGCGATGTGGGCCATCGCACTCTTCGTCATTTTTTCCGATAACGAGACGATTTTCTTGCTGCTTATCGGCTCACTGGGCATGGCGGGGCTTTGGGAATATTTTCAGATGATCGAGCATTCAGGGATGCGTTGCTTCAAGGCATTCGGAATGGCTTGCGGGGCCGCGTCGTTTGTAGGCAGCTTTCTGACGCTGCGGACGAATAGTCAGACTGCGGCTTACGACTTCGAGATGTTTGTCCTGCTAGTGTTTCTTTTTGGGGTATTCGCACGGCA
>Ga0126381_100005902_pt1 | contig 13518 bp, 16 predicted proteins | sample PanSoiMetPlot_28_FD_96465 | JGI IMG/M metagenome (GOLD analysis project Ga0126381, IMG submission 96465) | Tropical forest soil microbial communities from Panama - MetaG Plot_28 | ecosystem: Environmental > Terrestrial > Soil > Tropical forest > Bulk soil | place: Panama | collected 2016-02-17
TCGTTTCCGCTTCGCTAGTATCGCTGGCATAAGGATATCCGGGGCGGCACCAGACGGCAATGGCGCCGTTCGGCTAGAACTGCTGGTGCTTAATGCAGCGGCAACCCTAATCACGCTCTGGCTCGTCTGGAGAAATGTCGTCAGACTGCACGATGCCAGACCTCATCTCCAAGGCGGCTTGTGCTTTCGCGACCGTGTGACGGGCGTAGTATTCGGGATCGTGCTTTTCGCCAGCGCGAAACTGGACAATGCGACGCATGATTTCCTCGGGGTCGTCGCCTCGTGCAAGGGCGCGCTTGGCATACGCCCAATCGTGCTCGGACTGCGTCAGCCTCTCTCGCTTGCCGCCACTGCGCACTGGCCTTGGCTCCAGTGGTCGCTCCGCCTTTTCCGGGCCGGATGCAACTTTGAAGTCTCGAAGGTTGTATGTTTTGTCGGCATGCTTCGTCACTCGGACAAGGCAGTCCACGCTGTACTTTCTATTACTGAATCCGGGGAGCCGGAGGACGCGCGAGGCGTCGGTTGCTGCGATGTCTGCGCCGAACTGGTGAGCCATTCGCTGCTGTAGATCTTCGGCTTCTTGAGGTGTGGTGCCCTCGATTTTCCACACGACTTGGTGTTTTCCGGGCGATGTATCGAGAACGAAATTCGGCTTCGGAACGTCGTCCGAAGTGTGGATCGCCTTGAGCGCCTCGGAACCTCCGTAGTCCAAGTCGAGGTAGACGTGCCGGATTTCGGTGATGTCCCGTTTTGTTCGGCTGCAAGCGCCGTCCTTCAGCGTGTTCATGCCGATGTAAATGTCGAATCCTGCTTGATTCCTCTCCTTGAGCCACTGCTGAAAATCGGGGGCTGCAATCTTTTCCGCCGTCGCAATGCGTTGGATCACTTCCTCGGTGTTCCGGTTCCGAAGCAGGACGGCCATTCGGTCAGACGGTTTGAAATTGTCGTGAATATACTCAGACGCAGAAAGAGAGTCCGACATGGAATCTCCCGAAATAGAAAGAGCTAGAGTTGGGCTGTGAAAACCGAAGAAAGGTCGTAACGGTCAGCTTCCGAGTTGTAGCCGTGAATTTCGAGGACCTGGGAGATAAGCCGCTTTCCGCCGCGCCGCTCCAGTTGAATCAGGATATTCAGCGAATCGGCGATGTTGCTCTTAATGGCGCGGTAGGGCAGTTCGATTCCGCTCTGGAGAACACAACTGGTGAAGCGGGCAAGAGCTTGCGCGGCGGAGCTGGCGTGGACCGTTGAAAGCGTTCCTGAGTGGCCGGTGTTGAGCAACTGGAGCAAGTCGAACGCCTCGCCGCAGCGAATTTCGCCAAGGATGATGCGGTCGGGCCGATGGCGCAAAGATGCCTTCAGCAAGTCGCGGATTGTAATTGCAGGCAAGTCCGGTTGTGCCTGCCGGGCCTCGAAGCGGACGAGATTGGGCTTCTCCAACTGGATTTCCGACGTGTCCTCGATGAGGAGAATGCGGTCGTCGTCGGTAATGAACTTAGCAAGTACGTTCAACAGTGTCGTCTTGCCGCATCCAGTTCCACCGCTGATGAGGATGTTTTGGCGGTTCTGAACATACCCTTGCAGCAAGGCTGCAAGGTCGCCGTCCAGAGTGCCTATTCGCACGAGATCCTCCACTGTGAAATGACGGCTGTTGAATTTGCGGATGGTCAGTGTCACCCCGTGAATACTGCACGGTGGAATCACGGCGGCAACGCGGCTGCCGTCCGGGAGCCTTGAATCGAGAATCGGTTTGGTTTCCGAGATGTCATCCCCTAAACGCCGCGCAATGTTTTTGACGGCGACCATCAAAGACTTTTCAGTAAGGGCAATGTTGCGAAGCTGCTCAAGCACACCCTCACGTTCAACGAAGATGCGGCTTGATCCGTTGACCATGATTTCTGTGATGGAATCGTCGCGAATCAGGTATTCGATGGGCCGCAAAAACGGCAGGATGGTTTCAAAGCCGAGAGTCATACTTCGCTATCCGCCAGCTGCCGGAAATACGACTTGTTCGGATCGTTGTAGTACGGCTTGAGATAGCAGAACATCGGCGCCATCGGATTGAGGCCGTCGTAGGCGATGGCGATGGATTGAGCGTTCTTGAGTTCCGTGAAGGTCTTCATGTCGAACCGATAGTCGGTTTGCGTGTTGTAGCTCTTGGACGCTGTGACGTTGGCACGATGCGCGATGGTTTTTCCGGTTAGCAGGCTGACCCTAGCATCGTGTCCGCTTTCGGAGATGTTGTAGCTGACCTTGAGCTTGTCCTCCCTGCCGCATAGTTCGCTGGCAGTGCGAGCCGAAAAGTCGTCTGAGAGCGCGAGGAAGATCCTCGTGCGGAATGTCTGCAAAAGTGTGCGCCAAGTGTCGCCTGGCAGGACGGACTTGAGGGAACTGATGCTCTGTGTTGCGACAATCGGGATGCACTTAGGTTGGCGCGAGAGGCTAAAAAACTTCTCATCGCCGGTTGGTTCGTTCTCGCCAACGGTTGCGAAGTTCTGATATTCATCGCAGAGGAAGAAAACCTCACGGAAATGCTTCTTGGGATTCTCTGCCATGTCAGGCACGCGATTGAGTACCGCCCGTTGAAAATCGAGCTTCATCATCACTCCCAGAGCACGGGCCAAGCCTGGGTTCAGTCCGATGGGAAAGTTCAGGGCGCAAACCTTGCCGTTTTCGATGAGCCATCGAAATGACGGCAGCGGCTTGCCGAATTTACCGTCTGCGTTGGCAGACTGGTCGTAGGACCGTGCCGGCGGACAGAAGGTCCGTTTGACGCGCGGGTTGTCGTCGAAAAGCGACAGGAAAATGGAGATTCCTTCAACAATGGAAGTCCTGAGCTTTGGCTCAATCCTGCGCCAATCCTCATAGAACCATCGCTTGACCGCCTCAAGTTGCTCGCGTTTTAACGAATCCGGGTCGTCGGGCGAAGACTCTGTGAGGGCGTCGAATTCGATGCCCTTGTTGTGAAGGAAAACGCGGAGATGTTCGGAATCATCCGCGCGATACATTCCTGAGTCGGCCACGCCCAGGTTGAATTTGAATGGAGCGAGCTCGGTTACGTGGGTAAGGTACGCCTCCGATGAAATGAGGACGTAGCGGCGACCGCCGATCTTCTGCTCCGCCTCGTGGATTGTCTTCTCCAACTTGTCAGGCGAGATTGCGCATTGATAGACATTGAAGAGGGTCACGTAGTCGTAGGTAATCTTGTGAAGCAAAATGATGAACTTCACGAGATTGGTGTATGCCTGCTGCCAGAAAGGTTCTTTCCCCTTGCCAAACAGATTGTTCAAGAGCGATGCAATGCTGTATGCCAGAGCGTAGGCGTCGAGATCGTTGTGCAACGGGTTGTAGCGGTAGTCGGAATCGAGGCTGATTTCTATGTAGTCCTCAGCCCTGCCATGCCGCCCCAGAATGTCCTTCACCTGATGGCAAAAATCGCCTTTTACTTCCAGCACGAGCCCGCCAATCTTTTTCTCAGGGTCTGAGGCTTTGTAAGCGACGAGCTGTTCGACAAATGGGTACATGCAGCAACTCGTCTTACCTGAGCCAACCGCGCCGATGATTGCGATTCCGGTGAAAAGCCCGCGCTGCGGGATGATGAGCCAACGCGGTGTTTCCGAGGGGACAGGCTTACGGGGATTGTGAATCTCCCCGACCACGAGAAACACGTCCTGCCGCTGGCGCGGGTCAGGGTACCGAGGCAGGCGTCCTGCGGTGATCTTTCTGTGTGCCTTCAACGCGAAGATGTAGAGGCCGGAAAGAAGGGCGGAATACACGATGTAGGGCGTCGAGAAAAGGAACAACGTGTAGGACCACTTCGTGCCCTGAAAAACGAGTGGGGTACGGATCGCCATAAGCTGAAGGAATGGGTTGCTTTCCGGGAATGGAATGTAGAAATAGAGCGCCATGCCGGTAGCGGCCGTGAGAATGAAGGCGACAAAATGCTTTGAATTGATGAGCCTCTGGATCACGCTTTTTTCACCTGGCCAAGCTCGTTGGTCTGACGAGCTTTTCTCTGCTCCTTTTGGAGACGGTCGAATTCCTTGTCTTTCCAGAACACGAACCGAAGAGCTGAAGCCACGACGTGGTCGGGCGTGCTGTCGATAAACTTGGCATACGTGTCGAGTGTTTGAGCGAGAGGCTCCTCCAACTGGAATTCACGAGTGATCTTTTCTGGTGGTCTCTTAATAAAGGACACTGTGGTTCTCCTTTCTGGCTTTCGTCCGATTGATTTCGGAACTCTTCTTAACCGCAGACAAAACACCTGGCACGGAATCAGTGCCACTTGGGCGGTAGCGACCCAGCGAATCTTTTGGGCGGCTCAACGAGCCAAAAGGCGGGGTCGCTACCGCCCAAGCCGTATGTTTTGTCCGCGGTCTCTTGCTACGTTGCCTCTTCGGCAGTGGGTTGGTTTTACCGGACTTCGTTGCTCGGCTTGGGTGAAAACGGAGCCGTCAAAGCGGGGTGAAACCGCGAAATGTTTCCGGTTTCACCCTCGGACGCCTGTTAGCCGGCTCAGGAAGCCCTGAGGCCGCACAACGTAAGCGTCAAACCCAATCTCACGGGTATTGCCTTGCGCCTCAAACACTGCATGAAGCTCGGATTCAGTAACAGTTCCGGCGTTCCACGCTCGGAAGAGTTCTTGGAAGCGCTCAGCGCGAAAAGCCTTCGTTGCATCGTGGAGGAACTGAACATCCTCGTGTTTCAGCCCTGCGAACTGCTTGCCTTCCCAAGCCTTGCGGAGGCGGAAGTAACGCAGTAATTCCGCAGCTGCCGGCTGACGAAGGGGAGTCTGGACAAGCTGAGAGAAGACTTGCCGTACTTGCACGAATTGGTCGGAGCAAGCGGAAATGAATGCGAAATTAAACTGCTTGAGCTGCCGGAAGAGCGGCAAATAGTCCTGTAAATGCGTTACGAATCCGGTTAGGTTTTCTGCGTCAGCCGCGACGTACGTGAAGGTGACCACAGAGGAGGAAGCCGCGCCGGACCGAAACATCGGAAACTTGTCCACGAAGTAGCGTGCCGTGATCGAAGGGCTTCTTTGCCCAAGGTAGAGCCTAGTGGGCAGGCACTCTTTGCCTAAGCCCAGCGCCCCACAGAAATGGCGCACCTTTTGATCTTCCGTCTCGAAATAGTCGTGGCCTTGGTTCGCCAGGATGTAATCGAGCGTGGTTAGCCGCGTTTCGATGAATGAGAATTCGTGTTCGCGTCGATTGCGAATGTTCCCCTTCCCGATGGCGGAATAGACCTTGCGCGAAAACAGGTGATAGACGCGGGTGTTCTGCGCGTAAACGTCGAGGTTCGCGTGTTTGTTGGCGATGACCTTTTGCGTGAACTTGAACGACCGTTTGCCCGTGGGCAGACGGCTGAAGCTTCGGAATTGCGCCGCCGTGAAGTACCCAGAATGCGTCGCGGCGATGTAAAGAAAGTGGGCTTCGGTCTCGGTGTAGCCGAGTTCTTTCAGGGCGTCGAGATAGGAGTCCTCTATGTTCATAGTGAGAGGATTTCCGCAGTGATTTCCCGGTCGTTCAAGATCCGTCGCAATCGGTCGGCGTCCTGGGCCTCAGCGTAGAGCGTGAAGCCGGCCCGTGCCTTGACCTCAAGCTGTCCTGGCCGGTAGTGCTTGGTGGCGAGTTCGAGGTTGACTCGGGCGAGTTGCCCCTCGGCGTTCTCGTATTCGATTTGGAGGTCGGGGACGACAACCCTGCTGTTTACAACCCTCACGCCTTGCGCCTGGGCGATTTCGTTTTTCCTGTCCGGGTTCTGTCGCTCTGGGCCGAGCCGCGCTAATTGTTTATTGATCCGTCGTTTCAGGTCGTAATCGAGGGCTACTCTTCGCACCTTGCCGCCGTCACGTTCAATCTGGCGAGTGGCTTTCTCGTATAGCCGATACAGAGTTGTATCGTGACGCGCCTCTTTGGGCTTCACCAAGCCGCAGTGAATAGACTGGCCCTCCCGCATCAATCGCTGTTTTCTTAAGAATCGCTGACCAGCCTTAGTCAATGTGAGGACTTGAATCTGTTCTCTATTTGAGGTTCTGATCCCATGTCGGATGATGAGTGATTGCCGGATGAGATTCTTCAAGTCGTGCTCCATGCGATCCAGGTTTCCGCTGTAGCCAATTTCAGCGAGCGATTCCGAATCGATAGCGCGGAATGTTCCAAGTGCGCGAAGCGTTTTGATTTCGGACGGGCGCAATGAATACGTCCAATGGTGGTCGCGGTACGGTGTGCGCGGTTCCGTCGAACGCGCTGGAGCCCCGCCTATTTCGCGCTGGCCGTGCGGAGGGTGTGCAGCTTCCGAACCGGCACTTCGGCCACGGCGGTCGCCGAAATCAGAGTCCGGCCTCCGATCAGTATCCTGGGGCTGCGGCCGAGGGGAATCGTGAGGTGGTTCAAGTTCGTGCGAGTCGTACCGTCGTGACACGGAGCTTATTCCTCGTCAGAAATCTCTACTGGCACGTCGCTGTGGCCGACATTGAATTGCTTGTCGAGATGGGCCAGTTTCCGGCCGGTGTCCTTGAGGAAGAATCTTCGGTTGAGAGCGAACGCCGCGGCGAAGACATTCGCGAACAGGAGGCCACAGTAGGAGAGGATGTATGCCGACTACGCCCTCCAGATCACAACTTTGAAGGGGATGAAGAACTTAAGCTCACCCATAAGGAAGAAGCCGATGGCGAGCATTACTGCGATAGTGATTAGTAGGGCGTTGGCTGTCATGAGTTTTTCGTTGTTGAAGAACGCTTGAGTCTTCGGGCTCGGTCTTTCCAAAACCTTCAATTCCGTTGGAGGGAGCGGGCGGAAAGCCGTAAAGAACCGGAGGCCCTTCAGGAGGGCGTCTGAGGTGTCGAGGAAGAAAGCCGACCGGAAGGGCTGTGGCGTACGTTGGGGCCAAGTGCCGATGTGCTGAAACAGATGTGGCGCGCGGAGGTTGGGCCGAGGATGCGAGGCGTCCCGGCCCGCGATTGGGTCTTTTGTTTGCCACGAAAAGGTGGTGGTCCAGTCCGGGTCGACGAAGCGCCAGCTGGCTGACCGACTCTGGGTTGCAAGTGCGTCGCGATTTTCGACGGTGAGAAAGAAATTTCGACCAAAATGTAGTTTTGCGTGAACTTTTTTCTCTTTCATCCCGAATATGTCGATGGGAACTCGCCTCAATGGATGACCGACAACTGTGGGAAGGGATTCGCCGGAAAGACGCGAGTGCTTTCGACGCCCTGTATCGGTCTTGCGGTGCGGGGTTGCTGGGGTTTCTGAACCAATTCCTCGGCAACCGTCAAGCAGCCGAGGACGTTGCACAGGAGACCTTCGCGGCCATTTGGCAGCATCCAAACGGGTTCGACCCTCAGCGGGGAACGCTGCGCTCATACGTTTTCGGTGCGGGTCGCAAACGCGCGGCGGAGTGGTGGCGAAGGCAAAAACCGCAGAGTCATTTCACGACAGAACCCGTGGAGGGATGCAAATCGGAAACACAATCACTGATAGGAAACGCGTTCGAGAAACTCCCTGTCGAGCAGCGAACGTTACTGTGGCTGCGTGAGGTCGAAGGGCAATCCTACGCGGAGTTGGCGGAAATTCTGGAAATACCCGAAGGCACGGTACGGTCGCGGTTGTTTGCGGCTCGGAAAGCCCTGAGGCAGATTTGGCACACCGCACGGAACATTTGGGAGGGATCGTGAACTGCGAGCAAGTAGAGGAATACATCTCAGCGTTGTGCGATGGGCAAAGGATTCCGCAGGTTGCGGCCGAGCACATCGGGACGTGCAAGAGATGCCAATCCGAATTAAGCGAATACGCGACGATTGGCGCGGAGCTGCGGCGACTGGCGAGCATAGATGAAGGTGTCCCGGTTGCGCAGGTTGGCTGGAATAAGGAGACAGTGAGGAAGGCCGATTGGTGGCAGAAAGGATTGGCAACGATGAACATTCCGAGACTAGCGTTTGGAGCAATGTTGATTGCAATCATCGCGCTTTCGAGTGGCCTGGTTATGGTACGGGCGCGAGCTGGAGCCGGGGCAGCACGATTTCTGGAGCTGGAATACAAGCTTCCTCTAACGGGGGCACCCGCTATTTGCGTTATGGAGGCGGACGCGAGTAAAAACGACAAAAGCTGCGATTTCGTGAGCCATCGTAGGGAAGGTCTTTTCTTGATGAATACCCGTGTTATCGCAAATTCCGGAGACCGAGCCGAGTTGGGGCTTAGGGCGAAGTACATTCCTGGGGCTGGAGAGACAGAAGTGAACTACACTGAGGCTTTATTCAAAGACATTCCTGAGGAAGTACTTTTAATGGAGTCCGGTGCAAAGCAGGAAATTCAGGTTACGGGCCTCGGAGCAGTCGAAGTGGAAGCAAAATACCTTGATCACATTCCCCCTCTCTTCTTTCGCCCGCAGGAAACACTTGATCCGAACCCGAAAGAATTTCGAATTGTAGCTCCTGTGCTAGTACGCGACAACGAAGTCGTCGTGAACGGTGGCGATGGTTCGTCTATATCTACAGGGTCGCCCGATGCCACCCTGATGCTTTATGGGCCGGGAGAGGGCCGTTACCTGGTATCTCTAATTCCGTTTGATGGTGCCGTGGAGGGCTCAGTGCATCTCGGACAAATCACTTTTTCGCTGGAGGGTCACCATTACTTGCTGCTTACGTCCATGCCGATCACGGTCTTAGAACATGTGTGGGTCAAGCACGAGCCTGACTTTAGGCCATCTGAACGAATGGTGCGCCCTTCGGACGCTCGCGACGACCGTCCGATGTTCCTCGTTCGCAGCTTAAGCAAACTCGAAGAGCAACGGATAGAACACTAGTTTGCGCCATCCTTATTGCAACCATAGCTGGTTGTTGAAAGCAGGCGTTTGATCTCACTATCTGAATTGGAAAATCAGGATGACGAGGTAACCGGAAACTGACCAACGAGCCGCCGCGAGAGGTTGCTTCCTCTGTCGAGTTCGCGGGTACGCCAGCAGCGATGAGCGGGGATTTGCAGCAATTCCGATGAGGGGCGGACGGACCGTCATTGTCCTTCACCGGTTGCTCGCGAAGAATCCAGCGAGAGTTGCCCTCTACTCTTACTAATGGGCAAGAGGTCGGTCGAATGTTTCAAAGAAAAATGTTTCATGCCTTCTTTACTTTTTTTGACTTGCGGTGAAGTAATGTGGCGGGAACCATGATTCGCGTCCTCAGTCCGCGTGCTTAGGGACAGCGCGGCGTCTTGAAGACGCTGCATGATTCTATGTACGCGCAGCCGAACGGCTTGGTCAGCTAATACTGTATGGCGGTTTTGAATCTCTTTGTGGGTGAATCCGTCTACTTTGAACCTGATTAAAATGTCGCGCTCGAAGCGGGAGAGAAGGCCCTGGCGCGTGCAATAGTCCAGGAAGTCGTTCAAAACGGAGACGTGCTCGAAGGTGTGGTCGGCGGCTAGTTCGCTGCTGTCGGTGTCATTTTGGGTTTCATCCTGGCGCTTAAGCAGGGCGCGCTGTTCCTTTTCGGCCCAGCGGAATGAGGCTTTGAGTAGGCCCCTGGAAAGGGCGAAACGTCGGGAAGGAACAAGGCAGAAAAATCGCAAAAACGCGGCGAGAGGTTCTGACGGCATTGCCTGGGCTTCTGGGTCTGGGGATAAGGAATTCCCCGATCTAGAGGGATTGGCCGGTTTTTCCGTGCTCATCACAAAGCACGGCCTACCGTAAGAGCAAAGGGCATTATCCTATTGGGTAGATGGATAAGTCTAAGTCTTGAACGCGAGCTGGGTTGCGTGGGTCTTGCCCGAGGGGTGTTCCGGGCTGGAATGTTTCGGGTTGCAACTCGGGCAGACGAGTGCGGCGGTCATGTCCTGGGACAAGGAGATCTTTCGTTCGCGAATAGTACCGGGACGCTTTTCTTCGATTGTGCGAACCGCCTCTACGAACGCACTGCGGGTTAGTTTGTACATAGCACCCCGAGCGCCTTCAAATTTGCAGTTCAGGGCGGCCATGGCCTGGCCGTGTTCGATGGCCGAAGCGATATCTTGTTTTACCGCAGTCGCAAGGTTCGCTGTTCCGTTTCGAAAAAGAGCGGAAAGAAGTCCGATGGTCGTCCAATGACCGGCTCCGGCAGTGTCTTTAATAGGGACTTCGTACGCCGAAAGCATATGCCACGACGGGAACGTGCGCTGCGTACGGAAGCGGAGCCCATCTTCGCCAAACGTCTCGATTTCAACCTGTGCGTCGTGCGTCCGCAGCATGTCGGAGAAAGCACGCGCGCGCTGCGACGAATATTTCAGCACGGTGCATTGTTTGAGCATTTCCCGAAAGAGCTTGGGGTCGCCCGCGCCCGAAGGTTCGAAGTAGACGATGGACCCTTTTGCTTTATAGTGACGCGCCAGATCGACGGTTGAGCGCGAGATGCGGTCGGTAAAGAAAACATTCGGACTTCCGCAATGCTCCTCGACGAAAGGTACTTGCGCTTGTAAAACGGCACGTAGGGCGGGAAGAACGCGCCGCAATCGGGGCAGTTCCAGTGAAACCGGTGCTTCGGAATAGCGTTTTTGCTGAGTTCAATGCGTTCGATGACAATGGGGGTGGGAGCGTTAGGCTTGAGGCCGAGGTGCTCGGTGTTTACGCTCCATTGCTCCAAATCACTCCTGACAAAGCAGCCAGCGGCATCGTCGCTCAAGCGGCCCAGAGTCGTCACGTCCCATCCGAGAAACGCCATGCCTGCAGTAACATTTCCCATGGTTCCACCGGCGTAGAACTTCGGCTCGGGATCCTCCAGCCCAAAAACGACGTCGAGTGCTACAAAGCCGGAGGTGAGCAGCTGCGGTTTTTGGTCTTTCTTTCGCTCAGGCATAGCACTCTCCCGAAAGCCAGAGGCCGTACATGGTACTCTCGCCGGCTAATGAGCGCATTTGGGTCGGATCGTCCAATATATGTCCATTTTAAAGTCGGGCGAGCTTTTGACGAAATCAGCAAGATAAAGCGAGTTTGCGTAACATTGTGTTACGCAGATGAATTCCGGTCGAAGGAGCAGTGCCAGAGTTTTGGCGAAGCACAGCGCGGAGCCAGTGTGCTCCTAGGATTTTTTGCCGACGGGGAAAGCGCCGAGTCACCTGCGGAACAAAGTCATTGCCGCACTCTCCTCTACTTGATATTTAGGGGGAATGAACTTAAAAACTAGGATGTAAGCGAAAATGATGGCTGGGTAAACGCAGATGACAGCAGCCAACAGCAACCCCATGAGGTCGCGTATTCCTAGGGTTGCGGGAAAGATTAAAGACAATCCAACCCCAATCGTTGCGAAGAGATAACGCTGCCACCAGATCGGTACAAGAGCCACGCTGCATCTAGGGCAGCAAATATGCGGAGGCCTAGCCCCAACAGGCTTGACCGCTAGGTCAGCAGAGCAGTTAGGGCACGTTGACCACGATGACCTTAGCGTTTTTTTTTCCGTGGGGCACCTTCCGTTTTTCGCTACTGCATCGCATTACAAGCATTTGAAAGGGTGGCGATTCCCGCCGCCGCCGTCTTTTTCACCGTGTTAATGGTTTGTGGCAGTCTAGCCAAGGCGAACGCAATCGTCCCCCCCGTCAACGATTGGTGGTAGAGCCAACTGTGGCCAAATTCAACAGCGTTAGGCCAGTACGTGCTAGCCGTTGCCCCAATTGCCGAAGTGTTCATGACAGCCGCTGCGCCTGAACCGCCGATGAATGAAGCTCCGTACCAAGCTGCCACCGTGCAGGGGTTACCGAGAGATTGGACGTCGGTTGCGTTGATGGCGTGGGCGAGTTGCTTCGCCGAGTCGCCTCCCCCTCCACCGCCGCCGGTAGCATACGAATAGAATGGTAGCTGACAATAACTCCCTTGCACGCACGGAAACCACGCATGTGCTGCCGCGCTCCATATGGAACAGATGTCGCCGTTGCAATATATCTCGCCGTCGTTACTTCCCGCAATATGGCCATTGCTATCGATGCACATTGCCCACGCCCACACACCATCGGGGCACTTAGGAAGCCCGCCGTCGGCGAAGCCATTTCCGCAGTCGTGGGCCATACCGAGCGAGAAGTCGGACTGGCAGGGACCGTTACAGGCTCCTGCGTTGCTGGTACCGCCTCCTCCAAAAAGGTCTACGCCGGCCGCACCTTCGCAATTGTCGAAACCCCATGTTCCCGAGTTGTCTCCGCATGAGAACTTGTCGTCGGGACAATCGCTGAGGCCGAGGGGATCGACGATGTTCATCGGGTTGTTCAGGACATAAGCGTAGCGGTTCCAGGATTGGGGGTTAGAGGGGTCGACGGCGGCGAGGCCGGCGGGGTCGGGGGAGGCCCAGCGCCCTTGCGTGGAATATTCGCGGAAGAGGAAATCATAGTCGCCTGCGGACGTGTCCGGGTTTTGGCCGGTGAAAGAAACGTCGGCGTTGGAAGGAGAGGCGGCGTAGGTTTCGCCGAAAGGAGCGTAGGCCACGCTCGAGACAAACCGGCTTGTGCCCGTGGGCGAACTGGACAGGCGCGTGCTGCCGAGCCATAACGCTTGCCGCGAAAACCGGGATGGGTCCATTCCATTAGGTCAGCAGGTCAACACAGGGGAAGATGACTCAGGTATTCCCCGCATTTCTTCGTCTGAGGAAAACTACGGACATCCCGGCGACCACGAACATTCCCGCAACCAACCACTTGCCAATAGATGGATAGTCGGGAAACCAGTTGTCTTGCATCTTTATCGTAACGCCGCCGACAAGCATCATTGTGAGAATGAATGTCCACATCTTCATCGAAATTGGTTGCTCACCGGGAATCGGCCATAGTTTCGCAACCAAGGGAATGGCAGCGACAGCCACCACACCTACGCCGATCTCGACAATCGTGTTGACCAAAGTGTGCTTAAGAGTTGGAAAGGGCACTTGCAAAATGCCAAATCCAATAAGCAACATGGCGACGAACCGTGTCCACAGCGTTACTTGTGGAACGTTTGGCATGAAGGCACCTCCGTAAGGGCCCGATTCCCTTGCCATTAGAGACAAGAGTTACCTTATGGTTGATTGTAATCGTTCTTGTCGTCTGGAAAATCTTCATTGCAGTGGTCTATGCACCTTTCGTATTTAGCACCAACGATCAGCTCGCATGCAACGAAAACAGGGGGGTCGCCAATTGTCAAGGCGCATAGAGATGAATCCCACCAAAAGTCCTCCGAGCACTTGTTGTAGCAGCGCTTTTTCGGCGGGGGAGGTTGTTTTTTTGGCGGCGGGGGACAAAGACCCAACGGATCGTTCAAGGCAGTAGGTTGGTTTTTCACGTACACGTATTTGTTGATACCGCCGTTGAACCCGATTGGGTCTTCGCTCAGGAATCTGCCCTTTGTCGGGTCGTAGTACCTGGCTCTGTAATAGTAAAGAGTGGTTTCAGGGTCGAGTTCGCGCGCATGTAGCGGAAGGGGTTGGTGAGTGAGCCAGTCGAGGCAGCGAGATTGCCGAAGGAATCGTAGGTGAACTGTTTCAGGGCGAAGTATTTGAAGAGGGGCAGGAAAGAGGCCGACATTTTCGGAGGGCCCGCA
>Ga0126381_100005903_pt1 | contig 13517 bp, 6 predicted proteins | sample PanSoiMetPlot_28_FD_96465 | JGI IMG/M metagenome (GOLD analysis project Ga0126381, IMG submission 96465) | Tropical forest soil microbial communities from Panama - MetaG Plot_28 | ecosystem: Environmental > Terrestrial > Soil > Tropical forest > Bulk soil | place: Panama | collected 2016-02-17
CGATCAGTGCCGCGCTCGTCACCGACCCGGCCTACATCACCGACAATGTCTACGCGACGGTGCGCGCCGCGCTGTGGAACGCGTTCTCGTTCGACAACCGCGCCTTCGGCCAGCCGGTCTTCCACAGCGAGGTGATCGCCGTCATCCAGGGTGTGCCCGGCGTCGTGGCGGCCACGTTGAAGAGCTTCTGCTACACCGAGACCGTGCCGGCGACCCTCGAAGACCGGCTCGACGCACAGCCGGCGGCGCTCTCCGGCACCGACGCGGTCGGCGCCGAGCTCCTCACCATCGATCCGATTCCCGCGGTGCTGACGGTGCTGTCATGATGCTCACCGCCGACAACCTCTATGCGCTGCTGCCCGCCGTCTACCGCGAGCGCGACGCGGCGCTCGGCATCAACGGCGGCCCAGGCCCGCTCCGTGAGCTGATCGAGATCGTCGCCGGGCAGCTCGCGCTCGTCGATGCCGAGATCGACCAGCTCTACGACGACGCGTTCATCGAGACCTGCGCGCAATGGGTCGTTCCCTATATCGGCGATCTGGTCAGCTACGTGCCGCTCAACGCCAATGTCAGCTCGGCGCTGAGCCCGCGTGCCGAGGTCGCTAACACGATCAGGTACCGGCGCTGGAAGGGCACGGTCACGATCCTGGAGCAGCTCGCGAGCGACGTCACCGGCTGGAGCGCGCGTGCGACCGAGTTCTTCACGCTTCTCGCGACCACGCAGTTCGTCAATCACCTGCGCATGGAGAGCCTCGGCGCCGCGGACATCCGGCACCATGCGGTCGCGTCCACCGCCGGAACACCGTTCGACAAGAACTCGCACGCGGTCGAGGTGCGGCGCATCCGCAGCAAGCGCGGCCGCTTCAACATTCCGAACGTCGGCATCTACGTCTGGCGCCTCGGCGCGTTCGCCAATCCGGATAACCCCTCGAATGCATTCCGCGTCGGCGACGGGCTCTACACGTTCGATCCGCTCGGCAGCGACCGCGCGCTGGTGAACGTTCCCAAGGCGAAGAAGAACCCGTTCACGCGCACGACGCCCGCCGATGTTCCGGCGCCGCTCGGCGTGCGCACGACGGCGGAGGCGGGGCCGCCCTTCGTGTTCAGTGTCCATGACGCGACCGGAACGCGCATCCCCGACAGCCAGGTCGACATCTGCGACCTGAGCGGCTGGACGACTGCGGCCGGCACGCCCAACCCGCCGGCGCCCTATGTGGTCGCGGTCGATCCGGCGCTTGGCCGCATCTGGTTCAAGCCCGGCACGATCGCGGCAACGCAGCCGATCCTCGTCACCTATGGCTACGCGTTCAGCGGCCCGTACGGTGCCGGCTTCTATGCGCGCACCCTGCAGGGCCCGGCGACGCTTTTCGTCACGCGCGATCCGGCGACGCTGCAGCCCGACTTGACGATGACAGGCGCGATCAATACGGCGCTTGGCGGCGGCACGAGCGCGATCGTCGAGTATGCCGACAACGTCACGGATTCGTCCGCTGCGACGGTCGTGACGATCGCGGGCGGCGAGAACGTCACGGTGCGCGCGGCCGACCGCCGTCGGCCGGTCTTCCTCGGGTCGCTCACCGTCAACGCCAACGTGCCCTCGGGGCAATCCGGCACGCTGGTGCTCGAGGGCCTCCTGTTCGGCGCCGGCGTCATCGTGACGGGCAGCGGCACCGTCGAGCTGATCATCCGCAACTGCACGATCCGCCCCGACAAGAACGACAATGACGGCATCGCGTGGTCGGGCGCGAGCGGGACGCTCACGCTCGAACACTCGCTGTGCGCCACCATCGTGCTGCCCACCACCGACGTCGACGCCTCGATCAGCGACTCGATCGTCGATGCAGGCGCCGGCACCGCGCTCACGGCGGGCAGCGCCTCGATCGTGCGCTCCACGGTGCTCGGATCCGCGACCGTGCGTGAGGTCGGCCTGATCTCGAATTCGATCATCACCGGCACGGTGACCAGCACGCGCACCCAGCACGGATGCGTGCGTTATTCGTATCTGCCGCGCAACTCGGTCGTGCCGCAGCGCTATCGCTGCCAGCCCGACGGGGCGGCGCAGGCCGCAATCGACGCCGCCGCGATCGCCGACCCGACGCTGACGCCGGCGCAGCTCAAAGCGATCGGCGATCTCGCGGCTGCGCAGGTCGCGCCGCAATTCACCGACACCGACGCGGGCGATCCGGCCTACGCCCAGCTGTCCGTATGGTGCCCGCCGCAGATCAGCGCGGGTGCCGACGACGGCGGCGAGATGGGCGTGTTCCACGACCTGTTCAGCGAGATCCGCGAGGCCAATCTGCTCTACCGCCTCGACGAAAACCTGCGAATTTCCTTGGATGCGGGGGTCCTCCATGCCAGCTGACATGCGCGTTTCCGCCCGGCGTTTCGACTTCAGCCGCGAGACGTTCGATGCGACCAAGCACCGACGCAGCGTCGTCGGCCTGCAGGGCCGCGTGACCGTCGAGGCGGACAACAACGAGCAGCGCCGCATCGACCAGCATCGCGCCGACACGATGACGCGCGACGTGATCGGCCCAGTCGGCGTGCCGCTGAACAACACCGGCTTTCTGGTGACGGGCGGGGGCCCCGATCTGACGATCGGTGCGGGCAACATCTACGTCAACGGCATCCTCTACGAGAACGAGAGCCAATGTACGCTGTTGACCCAGCCCGATCTCCCCGCGGCCGCGCTCGGCGACATCCCAGGCTTCGATCCGACCGCGAAGGCCTTTGCGGTCGAACTGCTGACCTGGGAGCGCGACATCACGCCGATCGACGATCCCTCCTTGCTCGAGAAGGCGTTGGGCGGGCCCGACACGTCGGCGCGCACCAAGGCGGTGTGGCAGGTGGTGCTCAAGGCGCAGAGCGATCCCAGTGTCACCTGTGCGACCGCGGTGCTCGACCAGCCGCCGGTGCACGACGGCGTACTGAGCGCGCAGACGGTTCCGTCCGCGGCCGCGCGCGACTGCACGTTGCCGCCGCTCGCCGGATATCAGGGGCTGGAGAACCAGCTCTATCGCGTCGAGGTGCACGTCGGCGGGCCGGCCGGCACTGCCACCTTCAAATGGTCGCGCGAGAACGGTTCGGTGGTCACCGCCATCATCGCGAATCCGCAAAGCGGCACGCTCGGGCAGACGTTCAACGTCCAGTCGGTCGGAGCCGACCAGACCCTCGGCTTTGCCGACAACCAGTGGGTCGAGCTGATCGACGACAGCTACGAGCTCGGTGGCAAGGTCGGGATCCTCGCACTGATCCAGCACGTCGATGCCGGAAAGCAGCAGATCACGCTGACGCTGCCGCCGGCCGGCACGATCGATCTCGCCAAGAACCCCAGGGTGCGACGCTGGGATCAGACCGATCCGACGCAGACGAACGGGGTGCCGACGGCGGCGAGCACCTGGATTCCCCTGGAGAGTGGAATCCAGGTGCAGTTCGGGTCGGGCACGTTCCAGCCGGGCGACCACTGGATCATTCCAGCGCGCACCGCGATCAACGAGGAGACCGGCATCCTCGACTACCCGACCGGCCCGCAGCCCGCCCAATACGCCGCGCGCAGCTACTCGCTGCTCGCGGTCGTGCCGTTCTCGGGCGGGACCTTCGGCACTGCGCACGACTGCCGTCCGACCTTTCCGCCGCTCGCCACGCTGACCGGGACGACGTGTTGCTGCTGCACGGTGTCGGTCGGCGACGGCAAGACCAGCACCGGCGACTACACCAGCATCAACCAGGCGATCGCGCAGATCGCCGTGTCGGGCGGCGAAATCTGCATCCTTCCCGGCACCTACAAGGAGAACGTCACGCTCAAGGGCCTCAAGGACATCAAGATCACCGGATGCCACGGCCGCACCATCCTGGCCGGCGACGGCTCGACCACGCCGGTGATCAGCATCGAGGATTCGCAGCGCATCTTCATCGGCGCGCTCGCGATCGCAAGCGATACGGCACCCGCGATCGCCATGGACACCACCGCGGCGAACATGAAGATGGGCGCGGGCCTCACCTCGGTCGTCCTGCGGGAGCTCGACATCACGGTGCGCGACTACGCGGCGATCGCGTGCCGCGACGGCTGGGACATCGAGATCGCGCACAGCCATATTCACGTCAAGCAGCTCGCGGCGCCGCTCAGTCAGAACAGCGACGTCGGATTTTCCGCGGCGATCTTCGTGCGCGCGATCGGCGTGCGCATCATCGAGAACATCGTCGTTTGCGCCTCGGACACGACGCTCGAGACCGCGCTCGGCGGCATTCAGATCGGCGGCGGATCGACCAGCGTCCTCATCCGCCGGAACGCGATCAACGGAGGGAATGGCAACGGGATCACGCTTGGCAGCCTCACCTACGTGTCGAAGGACGGCACGAAGCTGCTCCTCAGCGACTACGGGGGGGCGGTGGCGTTCATGAAGCCCTATCCGGCCTACGGATCGGGTATCTTCGTCGATCCCGCGGGGTGCGTTCACGTCGGCCCCAACCAGCCGCCGAACGACCCGGGCGGCAATCCGCTCACCCCCCTCTCCGAAGGGCCCGTCAAGAACATTCGCATCCTCGACAACGACATCTCCGGCATGGGGGGCAGCGGCATCGCTCAATTCGATCCGCCCGAGGGCATGCAAGGGCTCGAAGCCGTGCTGACGCTTTTCATCGAGCGCAATACGATCACCACATGCGCGCTGGCCGACCGCAACCCGAACAGCAAGTCGACCCCGTACGGACGCGGTGGCATCTCGCTCGTCAATTCCGAATACGTCACCATCCGCGACAACATCATCACCAACAACGGCCGCGACTTTACGCGGTCGATCTGCGGCATCTGGACGGGCTGGTCGTCCGGCATCGTCATCGAACGCAACCAGATCGTCGACAACGGCCCCGCCATCAGCTCGCAGCAGACGCTCGAGCCCGGTCCGCGCGGCGGCGTGATCCTCGAATTCGCACTGCCGCTACGCACGTTGAACGAGACGGTGCCGATGGAGACGGGATTTTCCGCCGTCCGGGTGCACGAGAACATCGTCGCATCGCCGTCCGGGCCGGCGCTTGCGATGCTCGCCATGGGAACCGTGTCGGTGCAGAGCAACGAGCTTGCGAGCCACGGCCGCGACCAGCCTTCCGGGTCGCAATATCCCCTCGATCAGGTGCGGGCCGTATTCGGTGGATATGCGGCGTTCATCTGGAATCTTGCCTGGCCGATGGAGATGAACAGCTTCTCGGCGGACTATCTCTCCGCGGGCCGGCAGTCGCTGTCCTCGATCGGGGTCAGCCCGCGCGCGGCCGTGCCGCTCGTGACGGGCGACACCACGTTCAACGACAACCGCGTGCTGTTCGACGGGTCGGACGGCGAGCCGCCCATGCTGAGCTCGGTCGCGGTCCTCGCGCTCGGCGATGTCTCATTCGAATGCAATCAATGCGATGCGATGACTGCGAAGACGATCGTTCTGTTTCACGGATTGGTGGTCGCCCTCTCGTCGGTGCGTCTCTGCGACAATCGCTTCCAGGAAATCCTGGGCCGCGCCCTGCTGTCGGCCTTCACCGCCGCCCTCATGAATACGACGACCGACAACCAGGGCACGCACTGCTTTTTCGCGAAGAGCTTGGCGAAACCTCCCTTGTTGGTGGCAAGCTCGAACCTCTCCCTGGTCGACGCAATCGTGCCTACCTATTGCGAGGCGCTGGTTGCGGGCCTGGGGACGATCTGGGGATAGTGCGACCGCATTCCGCGGACGAAGGTGCAGTGAGGAGCGAGACGACATGAACACGAACAACGCCGCGCAGGCGGTCAATTCAATCACCGATGCGCTGAGCCAGAGCGCGCCGCTGCGCGCGCAGGCGGTGCAATATCTGGATGGGCGCCAGCAGGCGGACAGCTCGGCGCTCGCAATCGAGCAGAGCCGGATCGCCAGCCGCTACGGAAGCAATTCGGCCGAAGCCCGGGAGATTGCGGCCCGTGTGCTTGCCAACACGACGCGCGGCAACATGGTCGGGCTCGAGATGCGACGGGCGCAGGTTGCTGCTCCGCAGTCCACCCCGAACGGCTTCATTGTGTACGGGCTTGTGATCAACGACACGGGCGCGGTCGGCAAGGGGGTCGACGTCACGGCGATCAGCAGTGCCTATGCGACGCTCGCGTCTGCCAAGACCGACAGTCAGGGCGCCTTCCTGATCTGCGTGCCGACCTCCGCGCCGGCGAATGCCGGGCGCGCGTCGGGCGGAGAAGCGTCCACGAAGCCAGACGCAACGGATAACGAGGCCGCGACCGGCGGCGCCGCGCCCGCGCCGCTGACGTTCCAGCTCGTGCTGAGCAGCAAGGCGAAGTCGCCGACCTTCCGCAACCCTGAGGTCTTGCAGGCGATGGGTGGGCAGATCGCCTACCGCGAGATCGTCATGCCGACGAAGCCGGCCGCATCGGCGGGCACGCCTGGTTAGCACCTATCCCGGTCAGCGGACGCTGTTATAGGCACAGCCGCAACAAACAGGTGCCCATGATGTCGAGCTCCCAGTTGAGCCCTACCGAAGTCCTCCGACTTACCGAGGTTCACCGAGATGCAATCAATGCTGCGAATAGCAGCTGGTCCGAGACAGACAAGCTGTATGTGTCTGTTTGCTCTGCCCTCCTCGGTCTCGCAACAATATTCGGTTACCGGGCCGACCCGGAGAAGCTGATGCCAATCGTCGGCATCTTCGTGCTGATGTTGGCCTTCAACTGGATACTGCTCATCAAACGTTATCGCCAAAAAATTCTCAAATCTTTGAAAGCGCTTTCTGGGCCGCAATGTGACCCGGCCACCAGAGAGCACTTCGATGAAGAACGAAAGTCGTTCGAATCTGGCCGCCTTGATTTTGCCATAGCTGGACTTGTTTTATTGATGTCCGGATTAATGATCGGATTTCCGAAACTCGTACCTTGGCCACCCCCATGGATCTCATTGGCCGCCGGCTGACACGGCGTGCGCAGGGATAAATTCTCAAAATTCGTTCGCGGAGCTCCGTACAATTATCGTGCGGGGACAGACGAATTGCCGAAATGCACGTTCACGGTCTTCGCCAGCACGGCCTGTAGCGCCTGCTGGCCGCCGCGAAACGGTGGACCCCTCACGGACGCGAATCGGTAACATTCGGCCGTGAAAAATTTCCGTCGGCGAAAATTTACCCCCCATCAGTGAAGTAGGTCACACGCCGTATTGGAGCAGACGGGCTAGAGTTCGCTCGTAAGATGCACTGCGCTTCGGATCGGGAAGCATGGGTGCCTCGAGCGAATCCTGTCGCGACGTTTCGGCGACGGATGGTTACTGCTGCGAATTGACTGGCATTCGTCGCATTGGAAGATTGCGATGGTCACGCTGATTTCGCGAGAATCACATCAGAAGTTCTCTGGCGGTACGATCGAGGGGCGACCGCCTCTCCATCCATCCGCGACCCTGACGGTTACGGTGGAAACCGGGGTCGCAGTGTTCACACTGCTCGGGACGAACCCGTACGATTGGACACGTGACACACTGGCATTTCCAGTCGGCGCCGCAGGTCTGGCGCCAGATTTTGTCAGCGGAATCGCCTCGGCTGCCCCGACCTCGGTCCGGACACCGATGAACAATGTGGCGATGGAGGGCGGTGGCTCGCAAAATATCCCGGTCAATGTCACCGGCTCCGACAGTAACAATTCATCGCCGCTGTCCGGTCAGATAAACATCCAATTGCCGAGTTTCCGGTGCCACCGCAGGTCGGTTTTGCGATTGACGCCGCGGAGCTCGCGTACTCGCAACATGCCAGCGAGCCTTTACTCACGCTGGCGCTTGCTGTGTTTGGGAACTGCGCTGCGATGCTACGAGCCGGTCTGGCGGACAGCCATTGCAAGGCGCTTGGCCTCCTTGGTCGTTCGGAGGACGTACTGCTCGCAACGGCGCGTTACATCGGGCTTTATGGGAGGCTCCATGACCGTGAGAGTCTTCACATCAGAAGGTCCGGCGAGCCGCCGCTTTGCTCAACCTCAAGCGCGTTGACGAAGCCGAAGCCGCCTTGAACGACGAGTCGCTACCGGGCATCCAACGGCGGCATTTGAGCCGATGCGCCTCAAGCGTCAGATCGCACCAATAGACGCTCTCGGTCCAGTGAGGGGCTGACATGATCTACATTAGCGACGCAAACGACCCTGCAACGGTCAAGGCCGATGTGGACATATTTTTATCTCCCTCTACTGGTTATTTTCAGGACTCGGACGCAGACGAAGTAGCCGTAATTACCGCGGACTTCACCCACGCCTTCAGCACTCACACGTTGCCGTCCTATTGGGGACACGGACAAAAAACCGCCGCTCTGATTCAGGTATACGATTTGGTTTTGCCGCTCGACCTCAACCGAGCCCAAACCCTACTCTCCCGCCTCGGCTCCTATGCAGGCGCTCTGCTGGCGAACCGCGACGATAAGCGCGGTTTTCCGGAGGATCCATTTCGGGGGCGGGTCATGCCCGCGTGGGGCGGCTACACACACAACCGCGACGACAAATGGAACACAGACGTTGTCACCTCCGGGCTGTTTGTCTACGCAATGGCTGCGTTCGCGCGGCGCGTACTTGATCGCCCTGACCTCTACCCGCAGTTCCATGCCCAAGCAATCGCTCTCATCGATGCGGTGATCGAGACCTACGAGGCGTTTCGTCCCGAACTCCAACTCTTAGACAATTTTGCCTATTATGTTCTTCCGCGAGGTTACGGAGATCTGACCTGCAGCAACGGTGCGAATGATTGCAACTCATACCGTGATGGCGCAGGCAGGCAACCGATCGCTTACAACGAGAACTTGTCCATGATGCAGGCGCTTGCTGAGTTGGCGCTGGCCGCCAACAGCAATACCTACCGCGCCTCTGCCGACGCAACGCAGCTCCGCATGGACTACGCGACCAAGGAAGGGCCGCTCGTTATCGCAAGAAATGTCGCCTGGCGTGTTGCCGATCTGCGCCCAAAGAGTCTCTCCGACCTGACTCCCTACTACGAATGGGACTACTCACAGGGCGGCGAAGTCGAAGACGTACGCCACGGCCAGTTCGAACTTGGCTGCCTCGCAGTGATCCTTGCCGATCAGGTCCGGCTCAATGCGCTTCTCGCCTCCAACGGTCAAGCCGAGCGGATTCCGCTCAGCTCGTCCATGTTCGTACGCTTCGCCAACACGTTCCTGAGAATCGTCTGGCAAGACAACAACCTTAGCGACAAAATCGACGGAAGCGGCTCCAAGAACGATAACGGTGAGTGTGCCGGCTGGCTTCCACAGGCACAGTTCGACCACTGGGTATGGACGCGCTCGCGCGACACAACCTTCCACACGAATCCATCAAGCCTGCGCGTGGACAATCACGGAGCTCTTCTCCGCTACCGGAGGTTCAACTCTATGCAATTCCTCACAGATTTTGCCGGCCAGAATTGGCTCATCACGCCCGCCGCCCTCGCAGTGGGAGAGAATCCTCCCAAAGACATCCGCGATCAGAAATGGCTGCTGGTTCTATCCGGCGTCGTGACCTCCAACTTTAAGGGAGACAACAGCGGCGGTTGGAATCAACAAACCGTGTCGTTCGCTCCAGACATGGCGGGAACCGACGCCCCCACTTCGACCTCGGGGCCGTTGAATTGGGCCATCAGCCAGTACAACATCCCCAGGCCGTCCGGCGCTGTGGGGACGCAATACCTCATCCGGTTCTCTCTGGAAGAGTGGTCGCCATTTGTGACACTTGGCTCGATCTTTGACCAGGCACAGTCCATTAACGCCGGCTTTGCCGTAAACGACTGGCGTCCCAACCCCTTCGACAGCGGCACAGATGCTGTTACCGGCCAGACGGTGAACAATATCTTTACCGGTGTCGTCGCCGATATTGCCGTCAGTGACTCCGACGCCTGGCTGTACCGGCTCAACTACAACGTCACGCTACTCGGCAAGATCGTTTTCATAAAGCCTCCAGTCATCTTCTGAAAACTGAGAGCTAAACGAGTTAACGGGGTGCTGTGCCCGCTCCCCGAATGCGAGCGACCGGGAGAGCGCCTTCCTTTTGCACGGCTTCGCGGTACGCCAGCATTTCAAAATACATTAAGACGTTCTTTCGTGCATGCCTCGGAACTTGATCAGCATAGTGACGCTCATCCCCCAGCTAGCGATCCGACAATGCAAGTCGCGTTCTTTTTTTAAGTCTTCCATTCTGACTCTTAGTTAGCGGAAAAAATGCAGTGACCGATTTCAAGGAGATCTCACCATGAAGATACGACACGGTATCGCTGCGCTGCTTGCGTGCGTGGTGACATCAGCAAAAATGCCGCTGAAGATTTCCCGCCCATTTGGTATCCTTGGACTCGCTCCAGGCGAGCAGCCGAAATGCAATTTCAAAACACCAAGGCACTGGACCCGGCTTTAGGCGGTATTTTGGATGCGGCGCGTCTTCCTGAGCTATCACACCCCCGACCGCGCCATCGCGTTGGGCCTGAAGCGCGCGATCGAGGCTGCCCTGCCCGATGCCGACGTCTTCGTCGACCAGACGCATCTACGCCACGGGCATCTTTGGCAACCCAGCCTGTTCGACGCCATTGCCAAAGCCGAGGCGTTTCTCATTCTCGTTTCCAACCAGGTCGGCGATTGGCAGAAGTTCGAATATTACGGGGCGCTTGATCGCAAGGTAGAGAACGACGCGTTCGTCCTGCTGCCTGTCATCATCGCCGACCGCGCCAGGGGTCCGGCCGCCAACTTGCCCGGCCTTGCCCAGTTGCACTGGATCGAAAGCACGGAGCCCAGCGCGCCGGATCCGTTGGCGAAGATCGTGGCGGCGCTCCAATCGCGCGAGGTGGCAAAGCCGCCTGAGCCCTGGCGCGCTATCAATCCCTATCGGGGCCTCATCGCGCTGGAGGAACAGGACGCCGATTTTTTCTTCGGCCGCGACCGCGAGGTCGGCGACATCGTCGACAAGATGATCACCACCCCCGGTCGGCTCATCGCGCTCGTGGGCAGCTCCGGCGTTGGCAAGTCGAGCCTTGTGCAGGCCGGCGTGATCGCGGCGCTCAAGCGACAGCGCCGGCCGAGCGGAGAGCATGCCTGGCCGCAGACGCTGAAGGATAGCCGCGCCTGGGCCTATCTCACCATGAAACCCGGCGTGGATCCGGTCGACGCACTGATGTCCGAGTTCACCGCGCTGTGGTTCCCCGACCCCACCGACCCGAAGCGGGTTGACCGCCGTCGCGAGTGGGCGGAGCGCCTGCGCCATGGAGATGCGCGACTGGCGGACGTGATCACGGCAAGCGATGACCATCTCCGCAACGTGCTTTCGCTTACCCCGCCCCCCCGCGTTTTCCTGTACATCGACCAGGGCGAGGAGCTTTATGCCCGCTCGCCGCCGGCCGAGCGCAAGCGCTTCTCGGAGATTATCGCCGACGGTCTTGCCCATAACGGGCAACGCCTGATGGTCATGACCAGCCAGCGCGCCGACTATTACGGCGAGCTGCAGGCCAACGCGGCGTTATTCGATCTCACTGAGAAGATCGATGTGCCGCCACTCAAAGCGAACGGTCTCGCGCTCGTGCTGCGTGAGCCGGCGCGCGTGCTCGGCGTCGGCTTCGAGAGCGAGGATCTCGTCAGCCATGTCGTCAAATCGGCGGAGGACCAGCCGGGGGCGCTGCCGCTGCTGGCCGACCTCTTTACTGACTTGTGGGAGGGCATGCGCGAGCGTGGCGACGGCACGCTACGTGTGTCGGACCGCCGCGAGATCATCCAGGTCGGTGCGGCGCTATCGAGGCGCGCCGACCAGTTCCTCGCGAGGTTCCCTGACAAGGTGGACACCCTGAAGCGGCTGTTCACGCTGCATCTCGCCCACGTGCCGCGCCAGGGCGAGCCGGTGCGCGTGCGTTGGGAGCGCGACGCAAAAGGTGGGGCGGGCCAAGCCGTTGACGGAGAATGGGCGTTGGTCGAGCTGCTGGCGGGGCCCGACTGGCGCCTGCTCGTCACGGGCGAGAAGGACGGCAAGGCCACCGCCGAGGTCGCGCACGAGATAATGCTCAAGACATGGCCTACCTTGATCCGCTGGCTGGAGGACGAGCGTGACTTCCTCGTCTGGCGCGGCGAGCTGGAGGCGCGGCGGAAGGAATACGACGAGGCCGGCAAGGCGGGCACCCACCGGCAGCGGCAGGCGCTATTGATGGGCTTGCCGCTCGAGACGGCCAAGAAGTGGCTTGCGGCTCGCCCGGAAGACATTGAAGCCGCTGATCAAGCGTTTATCGAGGCCAGTGTGCTGGCCGCGCAAGCTGTCGAGCGCAACCGGCAGCGGTTGCAGGCGGCCGTCGGAGTTTTGATGCTCGGCACGATCGCGAGCCTTTTGGGCGTCATCTTCAAGGACGAAATCCGATACCTGTGGTTCGAGCAGACCACCCTGCGCCCCTACATCGCAACAAATTTCACGCCGTATGTGCTCACACCAACGGCCGAGCGGGCGCTTAAGCCGGGAGAGACGTTCCGGGAATGTGCCAAGGATTGCCCCGAGATGGTTGTCATTCCGCCGGGTGAGTTTTGGATGGGCTCGCGCGATGGCGAGGGCGCCCAGGATGCTGAATATCCGCGCCACAAGGTCAAGATCGACAAGCTCTTCGCGGTCGGCAAGTTTGAGGTTACCTGGGATGAGTGGGATGCCTGCGTAACGATGAGGGGATGCGATGGGAGCGGAACAAGTGACAATGGCTATGGAAAGGGGCGCCACCCGGTGAGCAACGTGTCAAGGGATCAGGCGAACGCCTACGTAGCTTGGCTCAGTCGGATGACGGGTAATAAACCCTATCGGCTCCTGACCGAGGCCGAATGGGAATACGCAGCGCGCGGCGTCACCAGTGCTGACGCACCGCATCCACCTTATCCGTGGGGTGACAGCGCAAGTCACGAATACGCCAACTACGGCGCAGGGCGAGGGGGCAAATCCGAGGGGCGGGACAAGTGGTTTTACACGGCCCCAGTGGGGCAATTTCCGCCAAATGCCTTCGGCCTTTATGACATGCATGGCAATGTCCTGGAATGGGTCGAGGACCCTTGGCATGCCGACTATGGCGGAACGCCGCCCACAGATGGCAGCGCCTGGACAGAAGGTGGAGATGCAAATCTCGGCATTCTCCGCGGTGGTTCTTGGTACGACAATGGAACGTTCCTCCGCTCGGCCTTTCGCTTCTGGTGGCCCTCCATCGGTCGGAACGTCAACTTGGGTTTCCGGGTCGGTCGCACGCTTCCCACCAGGGCCGGTGTAGTCACGGTCGCACCGGGCGCGCACTAAGCAGAGGGCTACCCATGATCAGCAAGACAGGACGCTTCTGCGCGCCGCCACTCGCTTACCCTTTCGTCCACTGCGGATAGCGGCGCTCGATCCAGTCGAGGAGACGATCTCGCGCCCCCTGCAGCGGGGCGACGTCCTCAGCCAGCAGGATCAGCCCGAGCGGCAGCATCCAAATCCCGAGAAGGGGAAGAATGCTGAGGAGCCCACCGCAAACCAGCAAGACACCGGCTGGCAGGCGGAGCCAGCGCGACGA
>Ga0126381_100005904_pt1 | contig 13515 bp, 6 predicted proteins | sample PanSoiMetPlot_28_FD_96465 | JGI IMG/M metagenome (GOLD analysis project Ga0126381, IMG submission 96465) | Tropical forest soil microbial communities from Panama - MetaG Plot_28 | ecosystem: Environmental > Terrestrial > Soil > Tropical forest > Bulk soil | place: Panama | collected 2016-02-17
CGATCAGGTTCGACGGAATCTGGTTGTTCGGGAAGGCCGGCCGCACGAAAGTATTACCTACGGCCACGGTCTCGTAGGGATTGTAGATCGGCAGCTGACCGTTATCTGCCTCGTTTCCAGCGAGCTCAGCGTCAGTCGGTACGAGTATGTTTGTGTCATTCGGCCTGGAATACCGCCAGCCCTGGTAGGCCACGAAGAAGAATGACTTGTTCCGGCCATCGTAGAGCTTTGGAATCCGGACTGGTCCCCCAACATCGCCGCCAAACTGATTCTGGTGAAAAGCTGGCTTAGGCGTCCCGGGGGCTTGAAAAAATGGAATAGCATCAAAAACCGTATTCCGCACATATTCCCATGCCGCGCCATGATAGGCATTCGTACCACTCTTCGTGACGACGTCTACCACACCTCCGAGCACGTCACCGTACTCGGCGCTGTCGGTGTGGGACACAATCTTGAACTCCTGGATCGCATCGATGATGGGAGGTACGGCGTACGTGCTTTCCAGTGTTCCGTAGTTGTTAAGGCCATCCATCAGGAAGTAATCGCTGCGGTTGGTTTGTCCGTTGATCGCTGGAAAGCTATAGTCGGTCCCGATGGCGACAGGGGCGCCGAATCCTCCACTGCTGGACATCCCGTTGTTCTGGCCGACCATGATAGGGGCCACGCCAGGTGTCAGTTGCAGCAGCGCCGTGAAGTTGCGTCCATCGAGAGGCAGTTCGTTAACCTGTTTGGTCTCGATCACGGTACCGAGGTTGGCGCTGCTCACATCGAGTTGAGCCGCTGCTGCCTCCACATTCACAACCTGAGTGGCTGAGCCAACGCTTAAGGTGAAGTTGAACGTCGCGATCTGGTCGACCGCCAGTACGAATTCCGACATCCTCTGAACACCAAAGCCCATGCCCCGAGCCTCAAGGGTGTATCGGCCGGGAACAATATCAACGATGGCGTAGCTACCGGTTCCTGTCGAAATCACCTGGCGATCCACATTAGTCGCCACGTTGTGCAGAACGACGGTGGCGCCCGGTATGACAGCTCCCTGCTGATCGCGAATGGTGCCGTTCACGGAGGCTGTCGAAAGCTGCGCTTGCCCCGTATCTGCAAAGAAGAGGAGGATTGAAGACGAGAAACCAATCGCGAGGACTTGCCTCGCGAGCCGCCAGGTGTTTGTAAGGAAACCGCTCACTGTCACCTCCGAAACCTTACCGTTTGCATCCACCTGTTTCACAATGTGAACTCTCGGTGCTTTTGGTGATCTTTCCCACACACCCCCGCTCTACAACTCGCGTTCGACTATGGGACTAGTCACCTGGATCAGGAAGGACAGCTCGCACTTTGTTCACCGGGGGACACAGCTAATTACGTGCTAGCGAAAACATATACTCAACCAAAAGTTGGAGTGTCAAGTATTTTTGCATATCTTGAACTGTGAATTTCACTATTTGAAATCGATAACCCAAATAGCCGCGGATTTGTAGCCGCTCAAATCCCATATGCTATCCTCGGCGCACTATCGATGCACACCGCGATAAAAGAACGTGCCTCGTTTGTAGAGATGAACCGCGGATGGTGGCTGGCTGTTTTGCCACCCGTGCGGGAGGCGAATGAATGCAGGTTAAGCGAGGCAGGATGTCTTTCGCCCGGTTAGATCTCCTTCGTCAACCGCTATTGCCCCTCTTGACTGTTCTGCTCTCGTTGTCATTGACTCCCGGGAGCACCAATGCAATCACACACGCCAAACAACCCGGTACCAGGACTGACGGTTATGTCGGGTCCAGTGCTTGCTTTTCCTGCCACAGCAGCATTTCCAGCGCTTACAGAAAAACCGGGATGGGCAGATCGATCATGCCAGCCGATCCTGCCATCTTCGACAAGCTCTCGCTGCCGGCGCACGATACAAATGAGGTCACCCGTCGCTACTTCGATGTGTTTGCCAAGGAGGGAAAACTCTATCAGAGCGAATATGCCCTGGCGCCGGATTCTTCCGAGGTCTTTCGTGACACGCGGTTGATCCGGTGGATGATTGGTGCTGGAGTGAACGGATATGGCCCGGTTATCGAAGAGAATCACTATCTTTTCCAGGCTCCCCTGTCGTTTTACACGAGGCCCGGAACGTGGGGTCCGTCTCCCGGCTATGAGACCTTGGACTTAGGTTTTAACCGGCCGATCCTAACGGGATGCATCTTCTGCCACTCAAGCCGCGCCAACCCTGTTCCAGGAACCAATGGCCAGTATGAAGACCCGCCGTTCTCCGAGGCTTCAATTGGTTGTGAGAGTTGTCATGGCCCGGGAGCGGCGCACATCCGGGCAATGCAGCATCACCCAGGCGCAATACGAGATTCACAGATCGTCAATCCTGCGCGGCTGCCCCCCTACCTGGCGGACAACATTTGCATGGCCTGTCACCAAACCGGCGATGTACGCGTGCTTAGGCCCGGAAAATCATACCGGGACATTCGGCCCGGACGCCCTCTGGACGAGGTCCTTTCCATCTTTCTCGTTCCTCCCACACGAGAATCACCTCCCGACGCCGATCATGTCGAGCATTACTATTCCATGACGCTCAGCAAATGCTACCGGTCCAGTAATGGTCGCATGAGCTGCCTCAGTTGCCATGATCCGCACGATCAACCAGCGCCCAGTGAAGTACCCGCTTACTACACGCGAAAATGCCTTGCCTGCCACACCAACAACAGCTGCAAAATTTCACTGGCAGCGCGGCTACATGAGACCCCGTCCAACAATTGTGTAAGATGCCACATGCCCAGGCGTGACATCCGGGCGATCTCGCATTCAACCGCAACCAACCACCGCATTGTTGCCACTCTCAGCGAGCCGTTTCCCGACGTGACTTTCCACGCGACAACGCCCGGGCTTCCGGACCTGATTCATCTCAACCCCACACCGGGCCTCGATGCGGATTCGCCGGCGCCTCTGACGCTGCTGCAGGCGTATGGCGAACTCGCTACTACTCGGTCGCAGTACGTCGCTCACTACCTGGACCTGTTATCTCAGCTGGAGAAGACACAAGCCGATAATGCGCTGGTTGAGGCGGCGGCTGGCCGCCGCGACCTCAAAGACGGGGATTTCTCATCGGCTGCGAAGCGCCTGCAGCACTCGCTGGAGCTTGCTCCGCCGAGTGCGACAACCTGTGCCGACCTCGCGGATGCGTTGGCGCATCTGGGACGTCGCGAAGAGGCGGTGTCCTGGCTAGAAAAATCGATCGACCTGGATCCCTTCAATCCTTTTGCACAAAGAACTCTGATCGTACAGTTCATCGATTTGAAGAAATACACCCAGGCCCGGGCAGCACTTGAACATTATGTGCAGGTCTTCCCTCAGGACACCTTCATGCGGCAGATGTTAGAGAAGGCGCGTGCGCAGCCAGCGCAGTAAGGATTGGCACTACTCCTGCCACGTACGGGCTTACAAGTTACCAGTCTCTCAGGGCGTAACCGCAGAGTAGGGCTGAGTGCGGACAATGCCCTTCCCTTCTTGAATCGTAACGATTTTTTCCGCGGGGATCCCGGGAAAATCCTGGATTTTGCCGTCAAGCCATTTAACCTGAACATCGGTCGAGGTTGCCTTGCCAATGCCAAAGTGAAGCCGGAAGTCGCTCTGTGACATATACGATCCGCCGCTTCGCACTTCATCTATCTGCTTTGCGCCACCCGTCGTCACCGTGACCCGCGCCCCAATCGCATCCCGATTCGTATCGGTTAGAACGCGAATCAAAATGGAATGGCCTGAAGGAGGAGCCATGTTCTTCAGCAGCGACGGCGGTTCGCCCATATTCACGATCACAATTTCTTCACTGCCGTCATTGTTCAAATCTCCTACGGCTAACCCGCGTGAAGCGTGACGTTCGGTGATTCCGTTTCCCGCCTTCGGCGAGATATCGTAGAACTGCTTATCACCCCGATTCCAGTAAAGCAGGCGGCTCTGTTTGAACGATTCGCCACTATGTCCGGAGTCCACTTCAGGGTAGACATGGCCATTCGCAACAATCAGGTCTTTCCACCCGTCGTTGTCAAAGTCAAGCGCCGCCGTCCCCCATCCGAGGTAACTGGTATTCACCGCTAGCCCTGTCTCGATCGTCGCGTCCTGAAAATTGTTGCGACCGCGATTGAGGTAAAACGTGTGCGTATCATCGGCAAAATTGGTCTTGAAGATATCGAATAAGCCAGTATGGAAGGAGTCCGCCGCGGTCGTTCCCATTCCGGCTTGTTCACGGCCTTCGTCGTTGTATGCAACGCCGGACGAAACGCCGAGTTCTTCAAATTTCTTACCTGCCAAATTGTGGAAATACAGACTCGCAGTGGAATCGCAGGCGATGTAAATGTCCGGCCAGCCATCATTATCGAAGTCGTCGACCAGCGGACTGAAACAGTAGTAATCCTTCGCTGTCGTAATGTGCATCGCATCCGAGACATCTCTGAAGCGCCCGCGTCCGTCGTTCTCAAACAACGAAACTGTCTCGCCCGACAAACCTCGTGGGCCGCAGATCACCGGCAAGCCTTTCCACTGACACTGTGATCGCTCGCCCGGGTGAGGCGTATGCGCGAGGTCGAATTCAAGGTAGTGCACCACGATTAAGTCGAGGTACCCATCGCGATTGAAATCCACAAACGCGCATCCAGTGCTCCAGCGGGTCGCCTCCGCAGCAAGTCCGCGCTCCTTTGTCTCGTTGCGGAAAGTACCGTTTCCCAGATTGTGATAGAGAACATTGTGACCCCATGCGGTTGTGAGGAGGTCGACATTGCCGTCATTGTCAACATCTCCGGCACACGCTCCTTGCTCCCATCCTTTGTCCGTCAGACCAGCTTTCTGGGTTACATCTTCAAATTTCAATCCTCCCAGATTGTGGTAAAGCGCGGGCCCCGGCCCGGCGTTGCCGTCCTGAAGCCGTCCGCCATTCAAAAAGAGGATGTCCGGCAGCCCATCGTTGTCGTAGTCAAATACAGCCACTCCGTTGCCCGTGGTTTCGACGATGTATTGCTTGTTTTTATTAGCACCGGAGACATTCACAGCAGTCAGTCCCGCCCGGGCCGCGATGTCCTCGTAGTCAACAACGGGCGGCTTCATGCCAGGAGGCAGGGGACGCGCAGGAGCCGCGACCCCGTTTCCGGTCGCGACACCCAATTGTGCGACGAGAGAGCCGCACATAATAACGTTCAACAAAGCGACTGCGAGAATCTTCGGGAAACTGAGGAGCGACATTTCCATTGGCCGGCGGATGTTTCGTAGTGTACGGCATCCCCTCGATTGCGATTGTCGCCTTCGGTGTCAGCAAGAGCGGCCTGCTGACTGATGCCTATGATATAAATGAGCACCGGTCGTGCCGGTCGCTCGCGACAGAGTGTGTACAGTGACCAGGCTCACTCGGATTTCCCGCGGAAAATGGAGCCGCTCGTCTCAACTCGAGTCCAGTCACAATCTGCTGTATCGTGGAAGTCCGACTCGATCTGGCGCACGGGATTTCGGAAACCCTCACGGCTCGATCAGGCGATACTCTTCATCTCCGCTTTGGCCCTGCCCTGTACCGCAATCGCTCAAGCGGGCTCGAACTGCCAGGCTCCTGCCGCTCTGCAGAATGCGCTTACGCAGCATCCTTCCGCTGCTGTTTACGATGCCATAGGCGCGCACTTCGCCTCGGGAAACAGATTCTCCTGCGCTATCCCGGCGTTTGAGTCGGCCGTTCGCCTTGAGCCCAATTCATGGCAAGGTCACTACAATCTCGGCGTCGCTCTTTTCACTTCGGGTAAAACGTCGCGCGCTGTTGAAGAACTCAGGACAGCTCTGAAATTCAATCCCGACTCGGCACAGATCCTGTTGCCCCTTGGATTTGCACTAAGCAGTCTCGGCCATCAAGATGAAGCAATTGGTGCATTTCGGAAGGTTCTTGACCGCGACCCTCGCTCAGTACGCGCGCTGGATGGCCTGGCGAAAGCATTAATCGAAGAAAAACGTTACACGGCGGCCATAGCGGCTCTCGGCGACGCTCCGGAAGACGAGGTACTGCGCCTGGATTTGGCCATCGCTTACACAAAAAACAACAATCCTGACGACGCAATCCGCGTTCTATCTGCAATTGCGAAAGACCACCCCGATTATGCTCAGGCTCACCTGAACCTCGGCATTGTGTACACACAACAGAACCGGTACTCGGAGGCAGCCCAGGAGTTCCAGGAAGCGCTGCAACTCGACCCTCGCGACGATGTTGCGCGCGTCTCGTTCGTGAAGTCCCTCGTGGTGCTCGCTCAGTTCGCCGCCGCAGAACCCGTCATTCGCGATTACCTGAAGCGCAAGCCCCACGACTTTGAAGCGCTTTATCTGACGGGCGTAGTGGAGCGGGGACTCGGGAACTATGCGGAGGCAGCGAACCACCTGCAGCAGGCAGTCTCTATCAAACCCAACGACTTCGAGGCGCTTTACAACCTCGGGTTCGTACTTGCGCATCTCGACCGGCCAGCCGAGGCTCGTCCACCACTCGAGAAAGCTCTCGGAATTGATCCAACATCGAGCAAAGTCCAATTTCAACTGGCAGCAGTTCTGCGCTCGCTTGGACTTCAGGATCAGGCTCGCAAAACACTGAACTCCTTCGAAAGCCAGAAGGATCAGGAGAGAGAGCAGCTTGCGGCTGTGGTAAAAGCCAGCCAGGGGAATGAGAATTTGGAAAAGGGCGATCCACAGCAGGCCGCGGAGATGTATCGGCAGGCACTTGTAAAGGATCCCCAAAATGCCCGCACTTACTACAACCTGGCTCTGGCCGAGGATAAGCTCGGCGACCTTGCCGCAGAGCGCGAGGCTCTCGAAAAGGCGGAGCAACTCGACGGAAATCTTGCTCCCGTCCATAACCAATTGTGTCTGCTCGATCTCGCGGCTCATCGTAACGCGGCAGCAGAGACAGAGCTGAAGGCTGCGATCGCCCTTGACCCGCAGTACGCCGAGGCCCAAAACAATCTTGGCGTGCTCTATGGACAGCTCAACCGGCAGAACGAGGCAGAACAGCTGTTCCGACGGGCGACTGAGAACAATCCGCAATACGGTCAAGCCTTTGCGAACCTTGGAATCATTCTCGCCAGCCAATCGCGCCTTACTGAGGCGGCACAAGCGTTAAGTAGCGCGGCAAGCCTCGACCCTGCGAACCCGGGAACTTTGAGCGCGTACGCAATGGTTCTCGTCAAGCTGAATCGCAGCAGTGAGGCTATGCCCCTCTTCCGAAAGGTTGTGGAGCTTGATCCAAAATCACCCGGCGCTCGCTTGAATCTTGGAATAGCGCTGGCAGACCAGTTCGAATTGAACGAAGCGCTCGCCGAGTTTACTACGGCAGTACAACTCGATCAGGAGCATGCGCCGGCCCACTACAATCGAGGACGGGTATTTCTTGATCTGCAGCGAAATGACGAAGCAAAGCCTGAACTTGAAACAGCCGTGCGCCTGGATCCCGGTTCTGCAGACTCCTGGTACCTGTTAGGTCTGATTGCGCGACGCGCCGCAGATACCAACGCGGCAATTGCAGCATTTCAAAAGAGTCTCGCCGTTAATCCAAACAATCCCGAAGCGCTCTTTATGCTCGGTCAGGAACTCGAACGCAAGGGAGATATGCAAGGTGCAAAGGAAAACCTCGAGAAAGCCATCGCGCTCCGGCCCCAATACGGCGAAGCTCTTTACAGCCTTGCGCGGGTGATCGATAACAGCGATCCGGAGAAAGCACGCCAGTTAAGGGAGCGGTTTCAACAGCTTGAGTCGGAACATCATGTCATGGATCGCGCGCAGTCGCTCGGCAACTTTGCCCTCGCTTCTGCCGATGCGCACGACTGGCCTGAAGCAATCGCCCAACTCAAAGAAGCAATCAGCATCTGTGGGCAATGTAGCGCCGAGTCACAACTCCACAAGGATCTGGGACTGATTTACTGCCATTCCGGTTCCCTGAAAGAAGGTCGAGCAGAGTTGCTCCAGGCCCAGAGGCTGGATCCCCGAGATCAGGATGTTGCGAAGGCCTTGCACCTCCTGGATGAATCTGAGCAAAAGCAGTAATGCCGGTCAGCGCTGCCCGGCGGAAGAGGATGGACCGTTCGGTGGTTCGTCAATAGTTATCTGACGATCTGGGCTGACGTCGTCCACTGTCTGCACGATGCCGCTGGGCCAGCGAATATCAATTTTTACTTTGCCCGCTGCTGCGCCAAGTCCAAAATGGACTCGGGGGTCGTTTGCAGACAAGTAGCCGCTTGAGGTTGTCACGATTGCCCACTGCGGCCGGCCCGGTCCGGTAAGCGTCACCACAGCTCCGATACCGTCGCGATTGCTCTTATGGCCGATCAACCGCAAGGTGATCCAATGGTTGTTCGCTGTAGTTTCATTGTGCAAAACGTACGCTGGGCCATCATTGGTCGTGACCACAGCATCGACTCGACCGTCATTATCCAAGTCCCCAGTTGCCATGCCGCGCGCAGCCCACGCCTTCTTGAAGACCGCTCCGGATACGGCAGAAACGTCCGCGAACCCGCGTTGTGTATTGCGCGCGAGTAGCATCGGTTCGCGGTAATGTAGCGTTGGATTCTGCTGCTCGACATTGTCGAGATCATGTCCCTGGGCGATGAGAAGGTCTTTCCAGCCGTCATTATCGTAATCGAAAAAACGCGCACTCCAGCCTGAATGGAAGAGTGTGATGTTCCCCAGTCCACTTGAATTCGTTGCGTAATCAAACGTGCCATCATGCAGGTTGCGATACAGTGCGTACTTCTGATTTGCGAGGTTAGTGACAACGATATCCGGCCAGCCGTCGTTGTCATAGTCGGCAAAATCAACTCCCATGCCGGCGTAAGTCTGACCATCGGCGCTGACTGCCGAACCGGATTCCATCCCAACCTCCTCGAACGTTCCATCGCGCTTCTGATGAAACAGAAATTCGGCCATGGAATCATTCGCGACATACAAGTCGATCCGTCCATCGCGGTCGTAGTCTGCGATCGCCAATCCCAACGCGCGGGCCGGTTTGTCCAGCCCCAGCTTGTGTGAAACCTCAGTGAAGTGGCCATTCCCGTCATTGTGGTATACCAGCATCGGCACCGGGTCAAAGATGTCTGGATGGCAAAAGGCGCGGTAGCCTTCGCGATGCTCTCCACACCAGACGTCATTCCAGTCCCAGACCACATATCGCGCCACAACAAGATCCAATAGTCCATCGTGATCGAGATCCACCCATGCAGCCGAAGTCGACCACCCACTGCCGCCGACTCCGGCATTCGCCGTTACGTCCGTGAATGTGCAGTTGCGATTGTTGTGATAAAGGTGGTTCCCGCCGTATCCGGTGACATAAAGGTCTTCATAGCCATCATTGTCGTAATCTCCAGCAGCAACACCCATATCAAAGCCAACGCCCTGTAGACCCGACTGCTCCGTGAGGTCTTCAAAAGTTCCATCCGGCTTCTGGCGATAGAGCCGGTTCCAGTACTGAGCCCCAGTCTTTTGCGGAATTGCCCCCTTGGGCTCTGGATCCATGATGGGAGAGCCATTCACAAAGAAAGCGTCAAGGCGACCGTCATTATCGCAGTCAAATAATGCAACTCCGGATCCCATGGTCTCAATCAGATATTTTCGCGCTGTGTGTGGAGACTGGCCGAGAAAGTGAATCCCGCTGTGGGCCGTAATGTCGACGAATTGCCCAGGGCCCCCTGCGCTAGACCGGTCGTCGGAGTTTGCCCTGGGCGATTGAGCGCTGAGAGGTCCACTCCAGTGCAGGAGAATTGAGCCCAAGCAGACCAGTCCTGCCAATTTGACTCTCGACAACGGTGCGCACAAGAACTCGCCACAGCATACTTTCACACCGCTTATGATTAGCATCCTCCATCGTCTTTCAGCAAGGAAGTGCGTTCGGATGTTGCTGACAGCGATTGATCTGCTCCTCCAGTCGCCGAACAAGGTCGTCAATAATAAGTCCTATGTAGCCAAAATATTTTAGGTGCTGGGACGCTATTGAACGAGATGCCACAACCGGTTCCAGTCTCTCATCGTGTGATCAACACTGCGGAAACACCAAGCACCTCCAGAATTGCGACCCGTGGTAGAAATTGACGTTTTCGCCGAGAGACCGCAAACCTCAGGGAGTTGGCTCCAATCCCGTTAGCTACCAAGCGGTCGTCGGTAAGAATCGAAGCCGGCGTCAGCGAAAAAGAGTTAGTTGTCTTGTTCGGGTGCTTTCTGCTGTAGTGCTCTCATGAATCAGACGTGTAGGATCCGCGAGGCGAAATGGGAGAGTCTGCGGGTATTAATCGGTTTGTGGGCAGTTATGGTGTTGCTGAGCAACGTGATGAGGGCGCAGGGGCCAAGCACCGCGACGTTGACGCTGCCGAGCATGCCGCTGCACGATCCGTGGATGTTGGCGAACGAAACTGACCACACGTACTACCTGTACACGTCCAACGTGTCCGGGATGTCCGGTGTGCAAGGCACCGGAACGATGGTTTATCGAAGCAAAGACCTGAGGCACTGGGAGAAGCCAGTGGTGGTCTTTTCCACCTCGGAGATACACTGGGCGCAGAAGGGAGCGTGGGCTCCCGAGGTGCATCTGTGGAAGGGCAAGTATTACCTCTTTACGACGGTGCATGACGACACGAAGTCACTGCCGCCGGGTCTCAATGCGGTGCGGCCAACGTATCGGCGTGGCACGATCAGCGCTGTGAGCGATACTCCGCTCGGACCGTTTCATCCGCTCAATCCGGATGGTCCATTACCACCCGATGAGTTTATGGCGCTCGATGGAACGCTGTACGTGGATCCTGCAGGCAAGCCCTGGCTGGTGTACGCGCACGAGTGGCTGCAGAAGACGGATGGCTCGATGGAGGCGGTACGGCTGAGCGATGATCTGTCAAGACGCGTGGGCGATCCTATCTTTCTATTCAAGGCGTCGGACGCGCCATGGCTTGACGAAGAGGTGACTCCTTCAACCGCTGCAGCGCAGTATGTAACCGACGGACCGGAGCTGTATCGAACACGGGACGGACATCTGCTGATGCTCTGGTCGAGCTATTCAAACGATGGCAAATATATTCAGACCATCGCGAGGTCCAAGTCAGGATCGATCGAAGGGCCCTGGGAGCAACTTGCTCCTCTTGTGTATCAGGACAGCGGTCACGGCATGCTCTTTCATACCTTCGACGGATCTCTGATGTTAGTTCTGCATCGGCCGTTTCATAACGCCCGGGCGAAACTGTACGAGATGAAGGACGCAGGCGATCACCTTGAGGTCGTACGGGAGCGGATAGACGTGGACGCGCCGTAAATTATGATCCCCCGGAGCTGTCTGTACGTGAAGGGCACTCCTCGCGTCCGGTAAGTACAAGGAGTGCTTACATCGAAACTTTCCTATGGCCGACAAACTCCAACAACTGCGAATCAGTCTCAATTCGTAGCCATCAATGGTTGCGCACGCACGAATACCCTAGCTGCAGTAACTTCTTTTCGCCGCGGCTGTGCTCTCAGGGTCGAACATCGCCATGTCGTCGGAACTCCGCCGCTCATCGAAGTGCCCCGGATGCGCGTCAGGCCACCTTGTTCAACGCAAAACCGTCGCCACAATGACCGTAAAACGCATTTCCCGTATATAGCACAGGAGCCATGTCGCCGCCGTGATGCATGGAAGGTGATCGAGTTCAGCCAACGAGAGCAGTGGTTCGTGAACATATCACCGGCAATCCAATCAGAATACCTCAATGAGCGCATGGTCGGTCCGCCGATTAAAGCGATAGCAAGACGGTTGTCAGTTGTCGGTACCAGTTGCCAGATAAGTTTTGATGTTCGCGGTGGCTGGTTCTCATCCGTGATGACAAGGCAATACAGGGGCATGTTGGCGCAAAGGTCGCCTCAGCGATATAGTGTTGCGAACGTGGGGAGGGCGCGGTTGCGATATCGGGTCATTGCCGGGGTCGTAGTCTTACTTCTCCTCCAAATGCGACATTCGCAGGAGGGGGTTGCGTCGGCGTCGCGCGGAGAGGCTCTAGCGCCGGCACAGACACTGGCTAAATCTGAACCGAGCAAAGGCCTAATTCCCTCAGGGGCTCAAGCCCAATTTCCAGCGGCACCATCTTCCACCGTTCGCCTTCGCTCAAGGCCGACTTCTGAACTCCAGCCCTTTCAAAACACAGCCCGGCAAACCTCGACGCAGAACCGCCAGGTGAGGAATCCAGCGCAAGCCAGCGCATCAAGCACCGATACTGCGTTTGGCGGGACGTATGAGGCGCTGAATCCGCAGCAGAAGAAGCTGATGGACGAATGGTACACCGACTACAACAAGCTGACCGGAGACCATGCTAGTCCGACCGAGTACAACCAGTATTCGCTCTCGACGCGCACAACGTATGAGGCCGTTACGCATGCGCTCATGACCACGCAACTGACCGATCAATCGGGGAAACCGATGGAGTCGGCGCTGGATTTGGTGGAGGCTATCGAAGCGATCAACGGCAAGGTTCCGCGCGCGCGAGGGGACCTGCAGTTTCGCATGTACGTGGTGCTGAAGCCGGGCGCGGTGGAGAAGCTGAAAGAATCGCAGGAGTTCTTTCGCGATCGCGACAACACGGTATATCACCGAGGATATCCACTGAACTATCGGCAAGACGGCACGCCCTCGATTCAGTTTTCGATGTCGAAGGACGAGCGGCACGCGGACATCGATGTCGATTACCGGTCGTCGGGCATTCCGCAAGGGCTGTTCAACGGGCACTTGACCGCGGCGAATTCGGACGTGCGCGCGGGCAATAATACACAAATGCATCTGCAACGCTGGCAGGGGCTGACGGACTGGTGGCAGAGTCTGTTCGGGCTGCCCAGCACGAGGAACCTTCCGGACGAGGGAGCACTACCGGGCGATGTGCCGCCGGTACCGCGTAAGGGAGCGGGCAAGCTCGAAGATGCGGTACAGGATTTTCTGCAGGCGTGGCTGGTGGAAGCCAAGCCGGAAGTTGCGGCATCGTATTTCTCCGCGAGATCGTTTTCGTGCTTGGCGGAGTATCGAGCGAGCTCGGGCAGGATCGTGAATGCTGGGAATGCGCCGTACGTGGCGGCTAAGCATCTGGGAGGCATCAGCAAGTCGATTGGGAAGGTGACGGAGACGAGCGATGCGGTGCAGCCGGAAAGCTTGACTGGACACGACATCAAGCCAATGAAGCAGTCGTACATGACGACGTTTGTTTTGTATCAGGTGACGAACCAGATCGGGTTGGATTACGAGTGCGATCCGGATGCTGCCTATGAGGAACAAGAGAAGGCGCGAGTGACGAAGACCGGGGGCAAACTAGGGACGTACTATGCGTCTGTGTTTGGGCTGAGGAGCGACAAGAGCAAGAGTGACGCGATCACGCTTATCTGGACGAGAGAGGGCAGGTATTGGAAGGTAGTTGCGTGGGAGGTGGAAGGCGAGAGGAGCAGGCCGGGGATTGGCCGTGATACGCGGCTAGCAAATGTGGTGGGGCGGACGGCGAAGCAGAACATGGCGGCAGACCCAGCAGTAGTGCAGGC
>Ga0126381_100005905_pt1 | contig 13514 bp, 16 predicted proteins | sample PanSoiMetPlot_28_FD_96465 | JGI IMG/M metagenome (GOLD analysis project Ga0126381, IMG submission 96465) | Tropical forest soil microbial communities from Panama - MetaG Plot_28 | ecosystem: Environmental > Terrestrial > Soil > Tropical forest > Bulk soil | place: Panama | collected 2016-02-17
GCCGTTCGTGAACTCCATCACCACGGGTGCGGGTGGCTCTGCGGGTCTGGGCGACGACGCCAATCCGGCGTTCGATAACGCTCACTTCACGCTGACCTTCATCATGCACAAGAAGGGCATGGAGCTGCTGGTCCCGGACGCTCGTCCGCTTAACCCCGAGATGCCCTTTGGTCATCGGGACTTTGGTGGCAAGTGGCGCTTCGCCATGAACAACCTTGGTGCTGATGCCAACGGCAACGTCATCAACAACAAGTGGGAGAACAAAGGCCAGTTCATTGCGTGGTTCAAATACTACGTGCGGCCTCTCCACTACGAATTCATGGAAGCCTACTTCCATAAGCGGGAACAGTTCTGCATCCCGAACATCGATGTGTGTTCGCCTGACCCGGGCTACCCGCCCCAGAGCTACGTCAGCCAGCTGCCGAACTGCCCGATCCCCTCGCAGTATAACGCGCTCTACGGCACCTTCCCTTGCGGTGTGCCTACTGGATCGCAGGATGGCCCCACGCCTCCTCCGAATCTGCCTCCGAGCACGCCTGACCAATAATTCAGGGGTAGCGATAATGGGCTCGTCAGTATGGGTTGCTGGCGAGCCCTTTTCCTGAGGATAAACTTATGGCAGTAGAAATGGTAAAGACGGGCACTCCAGCGCAGTGTAATGCTGCGGTCAACACTATGGCAGATGCCGGGACTTTCCCCGGGGGAGCTGCGCAACTGGCTCGCGTTCAAGCTGCGGCATTGGCCGAGATTGCCGCCTACCCCACAGCTAAGATGCTGTCGGTGACTGTGCAATGCCACAGGGACAACGGTTCGAGCCGATTCCACATTTATGTCCAGCCCGTGAGGGCCACAGCGGCTGGCATTGTTCAGTCAACGTTCAGTGACTTAGGCGTTTAGTTATGGCTGATAATTACTATGAAGACGGACCAGCTCAGACACCTCCCCCAGCGGGGAAGGGATCTGATGCTGGCGCATCTGAGGGAGCTAATGAACCGACCGCGCTCATCCCGAAGCAGCTCCTTGCCGGGAAGAAGTTCAATGTCGGTGATGAGGTTGTCCTCAAGATTACGGCGATGCACGGTGACGCTGTTCAAGTGGCTTACGCACCCGAAAAAGGTGAGGGTGAAGAGGAATACGAAGGGGACAAAGACGCTGAAGCCCCGCCCGAAGAGCAGCCCCAAGCAGCGCCTCCCGGAGCGGGGAATACCCCGCAAGGGGACATGGCTGAAATGATGCAGTAATGGCCACGGATGCAAAGACCCTCCTCTCGCAAGCCAACTGTTACGCCTGCTACACGACCATGGAGTGGGACCTGTTGGCGCTGGCACTGTTGGCGCAATGGGTAAATAACGCTGCCGTAGTCCCTATCGACCCTGACGTAACCGCGTGGGTGGCCCGCGCTCAGGCTGGTGGTGGTCATCCCAGCCAGCATAACATCAATGCAGTCAACACCTTCTGGAGGACTATCAAGGCCGCTGGATTCTCCAGTAAGTTCATCCACCTTAACCCTATTGCTGGTGATGACTGGGTAACGGCCCGGACTCCACTCATAGTTGGCCTTGGCGGTTTCAACCAATGGGTAGATGTAAACGGAGGGCTACAGGGAAACCAGATCGACTTAGCTCAGGGATTGAATGGAGACACTACCTACAGCAGTCAGCAGGCATTCGATACCGGGGTTATACCGGGGCTTACAGGCATAACCAATGGCAACTGCGGCGTGAGCGTATATGTCTCTGTCGCTGAGCCGGATGGCACCAATCACACACACGGCGGCTGTGACAACTTCTTAGATGGAGGAGGGCAGCAATTCAAATTCATCTACGACTACATTCTGTGCGGCTTTGACAACACCCTCACCAATGGTGCCGCAGAAGCGGTAGATTATTCCCCGTGGGCCGGGTTCGCGTCGAGTAACGCGACTGGGGCAAGTGGCTGGTTCATTGCCGCCTACGGGACATTCAACGGGGGTAGCGTTGAGCCATACGGCATATTGCCGCAGAACAACGGGTTCGGTCAGGGTCCTCCCTACGGCGGTGGGGCGTGTCCCGTCACGCGATCTTTCTGGTGGCTGGATTCCAACGGGCAGTTCTCTGAGCCGTCCGGGGAGACGCTGTCGTTTGCCGCGTTTCACCTCGGTCTTACGTTCGCCCAGTCTGTTATTCTCTTTAATGCAGTGCAGACGATGCGGCAGACGATGGGAGGAGGATACGTCTAATGGCTACTGACCCCCAAACACTACTGTCGCAGGCAAGCTGCTACGCTTGCTTCATGGAGAACGAGGACCTGATGACACTGGCGCTCCTCGCCATGTGGACCGGAAACGCCACCGTTCCCAACCTGATTCCTCCGGGGACCACTTACAACGGGGGTGGAGTCTTCACCACATTGACACTAGTGGTTGGAGTAACCTACAATGTGATGATCAAGTCCCCGAACGACCAGCACTTCACGAACGGGGGCTTCACCGATGGAACACAAGATGTCCTGCAAAGATTCACCGCTACTATTACAAACTGCGTATTTCAGGGCATCGCCAACTCTGCTGTAACCGCAATAATCTATCCAGTAACTATTATGGCTACCGATCCTCAAACACTGTTCAGTCAGGCGAATTGCTACGCCTGTTACACCACGGGGACTAACCAGTCGATGCTGATGCAGTTGGCGATGCTTTCCCAAATCGTTAAGGCGAAGTCTCCAACCACCGCGACCGACCCCGCAACCCTGCTGGCTGCCGCCGCTTGCTATGCCTGCTATACCCCACAGGAAATGAGGCTGATGGAGTTAGCGTTATTGGCTCAGATTGTTGCATTGGGGTGCTAATGGATACCGTAGAGACTAAACCATCCAGTGATACTGAGATTATCCGCCGCATGACCGCCAAGCACGAAACGCTGGTTGTCTGGGTCAAAGGCTGTTGCTTCCTGACCATCGGCATGTTCACTCCACTGACCACGGCCCTGACTCAGTATCAAGCCAGTGAGAAGTGGCCGCATCCCGTGGTATGGGTAGTGGTGCTCTCGCTGTGCATCATCGGTGGAGCCTCCTCCATTTTAAGCTTTCTTTCCGGCAGTTATTCGGACTACAAAAGCAAATATGAAAAGACTACTCCTCATTAGCGCGTTAGGGATTTCCCTATTGTTCGGCTGCACCAGTGGCCAGCAGCGCACCTCATTCAACACCATCTACAGCCTTGAGTCTGGGGTGACCAAGGCCTACAACGGCTACGTGGATTTGGTCATCAAAGGCTCAGTCTCGACCAACTCACTGCCGAAGATTAAGAAGGCGTTCAATGACTTCCAAGCCTCTGAGCTGGTGGCATTGGATGCCGTCCAGTTTAACACCAATGCGTTAGCTCCAGCGGCTCTTGTGACCGAGGGACAGGACGTAATCAACCTCATTAGCACTGCCAAATAATATGTGGGCCGCACTCATTCCCATCATCGCTCAATACGGGCTGCCGTTTGCCGAAGAAGTTTTCAAGAAATGGTCTTCAGGCAATCCACCCACACAGCAGGACTTCGATGACCTCCGCGCCTCAGCCAAGCAGTCCGCGCTGGACCTTATGAAGCAGCGGCTCGCTGCGGCTGGCATCCCTCTGGATGACCCCAAAGCTGTCGCGCTGCTGGCGCTCGTGAGCTAAGGCCACGGGGAGCGCAACACGTTCCCCTTGAGCCGGAAGAAGTGGACATCTTTATTGGTGACGATCCACGCGTTGGTGTAGTAGTTTGTCTCTACCGGAGTGACAGAGTGCGTTATCGTGTTAGACATGTAACGCACTTCTACCAGTGGGTTGGAGACTAAGTAATTAATCTCCTTCCAGTGGACCAAGTCCTCACTGCCTTCCAGCTGTTGTAAATACCACGGAGGAGGGCTGGTAAGGTTGCCGATGTTGAAGGTGGGTGGTGGAAGCAGGATGTTGGTGACGACTCCCGGCTTGTGGACAACGATGCTGGACTTGCGTGGCATCATGGAAACCTCCCCCGCTTCGGCGGCTGGTGGGTCAGGCGGGTCCGCGTGATAACAACCGATTAAGAGGAGTAGGATAACTCCTTGGATTGCCAGAGAGACTTTGCCCGTTCCTGAAGGTCTTTTTTCCATTGGACACTTTCCCGGCCCACCCGTCGATTCGTCATTCGCCTGATGACGAAACCTTTGCGTCTTGCACCTTCAATACCACAAACCAGAGCGTCAAACAAGTCTGGGGAGCGTCCGGTCTTTAACTTCATATCCTCCTTGCCCTCAATCTTGTGCTGGTTCTTTCCGACAATACCCCACTCGCGCTGGCACCCTTCCAGCATCACGTCCTCGGTCATTCCCCGGAACTGTCCAGCCTCTACCACTAAGCGGACACTATACCAAAGTTCCGTCACAAAGTTGTAATAATACTTGTTGCAGGGCAGGTCAATGTCGTAGGACACCATTCGATCAGTGGCGTTGCCCAAGAAGTCGAGCGCGTTGGTGGCCGGGGACCAAAGCCGCCCGAAGGCCGAGACGAGGCTGCTCCGCATGGAGCCGTCGTAAAACATGTTGTCAGGAGGGATGTTGCGCTCCTCGGCTTTGCTGCGCATAAACTCAACAATCTGGTGCTCAGGCAGCTCGTCGATGTCGTTTCGAATCGGGACAATCCCGGTCTCGATGATGGCAATAATCTGATGGCTTCGGTCTGGGGCGTCGTCCCGGCGCAGCAGCCCGTCCATGATGCGCTTCTCCTGCTCCTCAAGGTCCGGTAGGGAATTCCCAAACTGAAGCTCACCCCACACGCAACGGTCACCGCCAGCCCCCTTGAAGGCCGCGTCCAGAAAGAGTATCTTCGTCCTATTACTATCCTTCCAAACAGGCTCTTCCAGTGCTCCGAACTTGAGGCACATCTGCCGCGTGAGAACGCGACGGGCACCCTGACCTTTAGGCATCATCCCCTGATTCATCATCGTGAACCAGACGGAATCCTTGCCGTAGAAGGCCACGTCCCGGTCGATGGCCTCCTGTGTGATGAGCGGGGCCTTCATCTTACCATCGAGGTTCGGGGAATCACTACCTACGAACTGGAGGCATATCCCCTCGGGTCTCCGAATCTTCCATGTCTTGGTTACGGGGGTTTGGTCGATACCGCCGTCCCAACCCCCCAGCTCTGCCGCAGGTTCCCCCAAAACCCCCAAAGCATCGGTGGTCTCCTTCGGGTTACCCATCGCAGTAACTTTCAGGTCGGGATTCTTGTCGAGGTTGGAGATGGAGTCCACGAATACCCGGGGTAACAGTTGCAGCTCATCCCCACAGAGCCGGACCCTTCGGTTCTTGATGCCGACAAAGTCTCCCAGCCCGGTATAGGAGTCGCCTTTCTTGCAGGGCACACCAATGATGCCATTGCGGAAGTCCCGGCCTTCGGCTACCTCATAGCGTGAATGAGTGACGATGCGCAATCGGCCTTCAATGAGGTTCCCGGGAAGCCATGGGAAACGGCCTTTCGCTTCCCGGTGCAGCTTTTTCATCTCGCCCCAGATACGGTCCTCAAGACGCTCCTTCGTGGTGCTACAGATAATGACAGTGGTGTCGTGCGGATGGCAGTAATAGTCCAAGAGATTGCAGACGGCAGCGTCGAAGGTCTTGCCGCTTGAGGCTGGACCAATGGCTACCGTGGTCCGGTGGAGAAGCCATTCATGGATGAACAGGTCTAGCCACTTGTTGAACTCCACCCACGGCCACGCCAGCTCGATAGCCTTGCGGAAGTGCCACTCCATGCCATTGCCGATTTGTCCGTGTCGCCCCGTCCAACCTCCCCCCTTCTGGAGCATTTGGATTTCACGCATGAGTGGTGGCCAGTTGGGTTCCCATTGAATTCCGTAGAGATCGATTTTGTTGGACATGTAGCTGTTCAGATGGTAGTGCAGAAATGTTGTGCCAACAATAAACTTATGAACTGTGGATGCCTTCCCCCGAATACAATGCCAGCTGGAAATCCGCTGTGCTGCCCAACAACGCAAGTGCCGGGACCTCCGGGCCAAGGCACCGTCTCGCAACTAACCGCCGACTTAACCATTCCCTCTTCAACTGGGGTCTCCTTGCCCTTGTTTGTGAATAGCACCGCTTGGATGGTGCCGGGGGAAGCGATTATCATCGGGGACGTTGCTGGCAACCACGGGACCTTTGTGGTCAATTCCATCGTCAGTCCCGGCCAAGCCAACATTGCTTGGCTAAACGCCCCGGGAGATTCGGCTGGCAGCACCGTGCTACGGGTTTCCAATCAAGCCTACACCGCGCCGGGGGGATTCCCCGGAACCGCTGTCTCAGGGACCAACGCCTTCACCATCCTCACCTCCAACGCCACCATTCCTCTGGACTTGGTTACCACGGTCACCTTCCAAGTGGCTAATTCCCAATGGGTGACGGTGGGCCAGACCATTGTGGTTGGCGATGCGACTGACGGCGTTGCCACCTTCCGGGTTACCGCAGTTCCTGATACCACGCATATCACTGCCCTGTTCCTGAATGCACGCGGGGACGCGACCTTCGGCTCCCCGTTGCTCGTGGCCAATAGCGCCTCGGTCTCCCCGTCTGGTTCACCTGAACCTATCCCCCTGCGCTACATGCAGGCTAACGACGCGGGACCCGGCAACTCAGGCGGTGGCGCGACGTTGCTCATGACCATGACAGTTCCCGGGGGAACGCTCGCCAACACAGGGGACTCGGTCCAAGTGGAAGCGGTATTCAAGTTCGCAGCCAATGGCAACAGCAAGACAGTAACACTGTCATTTGGCGCAACCACGATTGCCACCTTCCCGGCAGCCACCCTGAACGGTCAGACGGTCATCATGCGCGGGAGGGTGGTGCGAACCGGGGCCAATTCTCAGCTGGTCTACGGAACCTGCCTTGCTCAGTCCGGTGTCGTGGCTCAAGTAGTAGAGACCACTTACGGCACGTCTGCGGCAAACCTAGCGGTAGGCAATACCATCAGCGCGACGGCTACCGGCGTTGCCAATAACGACATCATCCAGACCATCCTCATGGTCCGAGCCGACACCATCTAATGCCGCTTAAACCCGAATTCCAGTCACAGGAGAAGGAAGATGGCCTGTTTGCTTTTCCACAAGGGATGCACGCGGGGATTGCCCCAGCGATGCTCCCTAAGACCCAGCTGGGCTTCTTGACCAATGGCACGGTGCGTGGGGATTTCCCTATGCACCGACCGACCTTTCGCAAGATTAACCTCGGCTTCAGCGTAGTGCAGGATGCGGCGGTCTTCCAGAAGGGAAAGTTTCAAGGAGCGGCGGTCTTTAATCCCATCAACGCTCAAGACAATTTGGTAGTCTCCATCAGTGGTAAAATATTCCAGATTGTTCCGGCCTACCTCGATGCCACGGTGACCAACATCACGCCGGACACTGGCAACCCCATCGCGCCCAATCAGGCATGGATGTTCCAGACCGAGCGGTGGCTCGTCATCAACGATGGTCAGAGCATCCCCATCTTTGTCGATGGCACTCAAGCACGGAGGTCTAACTCAGGCGGTTACAAGGTGACCGTCAAGAACATCAACGACCCCAATGTGGGGGCGACTTACAACTCGCAGACACCTGTGCAGATTAAGGCGAGTCAGAATATGGCAGTGCTTCAGACTGGACCGTTCTGTGCGCAGCCCGGTGGTGGTGGATTGGCTGGAGCAACCTCTACGCCTTCAGCTCCGGGTCCGGGTGGGGTGCCGCCCGTTACACCGCCTCCCACACCTCCAGCAACGCCGCCAACCAGTCCGGCGACGACGCCAACCACGCCACCTCCCGCACCTCCAACCACGCAACCGCCAGCTCACTGGCCATGGTTGCCCGACAACACGAATAGCTGGGTAGTTCCGTCATGAGCATAAGCTACAACTTTGCCACGGGGCTATCAGCAGGCACGACCATCCAGTTTGCCTGCGATACTCTGATTGGTTCGGCGACTCAGGTATTCATTGAGAATGACCTCTGGTCTTTCGTCAGCACGTTCACATGGTTCCAGCCTTTTGGTGGGACGAGTTGCATCACGACACTCATCAAGCCGGGGTTCTATGGCCAGTGCGTCAACGCGATTGCTCCGGGAACGAATTACCCCGGTGGAACCAAGGTCTACGCCGTTCAGGCGACTCAGGTCAATCAGCCCTTTGTGGTTCCCGCGATTAACGCCACTCAGGACATCTGGCTGGGCCTGCCTTTTAATGGAAACGTGGGGGATACCATCATCATCAACGGATTTCAGTATGAGGTGACAGCCTTTGTGGCGAACACAGGCTCAGCCGAACTTCCTCCGGGCCGGATGGGTTGCAATGCTGGAGGCCGAACGTGGGTAGCCCTGCCGGATGGGAAATCCTACGTGGCCAGCGACCTGACTGGGGACCCCAGTGGGTCTGTTCAATACGGCTTCACGGATGCAGTCCTAAAGATGACTGAGAATACCCTACTGGCAGGAGGTGGGGCATTCCGCGTGCCAGCTCAGGCCGGAAACATTACAGCCATGATTGCCACGGCGGTCCTCGATGCCTCGCTGGGCCAAGGACCATTGGAGGTATTCACGCCGACACAGGTCTTTTCGAATAACTCTCCTCCAGACCGGACAACGTGGGGTGCTCTCCAGTATCCCATCCAGAGCGTGTCCCTGATTAACGCGGGTTCACAAGGCCAGTGGTCTACGTTCAATGTCAACAACGATACCATGTTTCGGGCCATCGACGGGATACGCTCACTGTTACTGGCTAGGCGTGACTTCAACGTGTGGGGCAATGTCCCGCAAAGCGAGGAGGTGGAGCCCATACTTTCTGCCGACAATCAATTCCTCCTCAACTTCTGTAGCGGTGTAAACTTCGACAACCGTTGTCTGTTCACCGCCAATCCAGTGCAAACCACTCAGGGGACCTACCACAACCTGATTGTCGCGCTTAATCTAGACCCGGTCTCCAGCTTGGCGGGGAAGGCTCCCTCGGTTTACGATGGCATCTGGACCGGGCTGAACGTCTTGCAGTTAGTGTCCGGAAACCTGAATGGGTTGGTGCGCTGCTTCGCCTTCGTGTTGAACACCGCCACCTCGGTTATTGAGCTGTGGGAGATTATGCCCACGTTGCCAGACCCGGACTACCTGCCAGCCAACCAGATGTCGCAGTGGTGCTCGCCGAACAATCAGTTCGACAACGTCACTGTCCCCATCCCGATGTCGATGACCTCTCCGGTGTTGGACTTCGGGCAGAAGAACCCCCGTGATAGGGAATACCTGCAACTCAACAATGGGGAAATCTCAGTCGATCACATGACTGGAGATGTGCTATTCGAGGTCTGGTATAAGGCCGACGAGCAGACGCAGTGGACTCTCTGGCGAGCGTGGAAAGAAGTGGCTGGGACCAACGTGCCCTACTTCAAGCCGCGTATGGGGTTGGGAACTCCCTCGCCCAACGATTGCGACCCCATCAACAATCGCCCCATGAGGGAGGGATTCCAATTTCAGGTCAAAATTATAATCACCGGAAATGCCCGGTTTAAGTCAGCCCGGTTCAGCGCCGTCACCATTCCCCAGCCCAAATACCAACCGCCAAACTGTTCACCAGAGTCAGAGGCGATGATGCTTCAGCTGGAGCAGGGCGGGAGTGTGCTGTTCCTGCAAGGCACCATCGTAGTGGGACCTAAGGGTGATCCGGGCGAGCAGGGACCTCCGGGCCGCAACGGCATTGACGGCATTAACGGAGTGGGGGTTCCAGTAGGCGGCACCACAGGTCAGGTGCTGGCGAAGATCGATAACACTGATTACAACACTCAATGGGTGAACCAATCGGGCGGTGGCGCTACCGACGTTCTCCAAGTTCAAGTGTTCACATAATATGGCACAAGTATTTACAAAGAAACTCCTGTCGGGATCGACCAATGGAAAGCAGATCCTGCTCACCTCAAACGCCAATCCGGGACAGACCATCCATACTGCCGTCGCGGGGACATCGTCCTTCGATGAAATATGGATATACGCCTACAACGACGGTCCTAACACTGCGGCGGTAGTGCTGCTTTGGGGTGGGACTACCGAGCCTGACAATAAGATTGAAATTCCCATTCCAGCTCAGGCCGGAAGGGTTCTGGTGGCTGACGGGATACTGCTCCAGAACAGCCTGATAGTGAAGGCCTACGCCACTATCACTGCTCAGATTGTGCTCGATGGGTTCGTAAACAACATCACGTAATGACTCAAGTTCACCAACTAGCTCGTCACCGCCGATACAACCTGAACGATGTTGCTACGGCTCTCGCTGCCTCCATTGTGAATAACTGGCTGGGGCGCTGTGGACCGGGTAGTCAGCCTCCGACATACACGATTCTCTGCGTCACCGACTTGGTCAACGGCATGATAATCGACGGCACATGGCAGAAAATGTTAGTAGTAAATCCCTATGTCCCGAATAACTTCACAGCCTGCACTACCCCACTGTTGCAAGGGCCGGGATTCTCTCCATGGTCGTCCTTCGGAGCCTTCTCCGTGGCCGATCTAGACATTAATGGCTTGGCAGGGGATGGGGCCGGGAAATACATGAACACTGGGTTCAACCCCGGCACTGGATTCCCCTCGACCTTGAGCACGGCGATGATTCTGTATCATTACACCGTGACCGCAACAGGCTTCGGAGGAGGGGCCTATGATGCTAATGGATTCATCACGGCACCTCAGTATACTGATCATAATTACTACAGCTACAACGGTGCAGTGGCCCCACCCACCAGCCTCATCACTGGGGTCTCGCCCGGAGCTGGATATTACTGCGTCTCTCGCGTGAGCGCCACCGACCATCGGATTTACTATGCCACTTCGGGAAGCGCTCATGCGCAGCTGGGGGCTACGGACGCGAACGCCTACGGAGGGACCATGACCAATCTGGCAGTGTATGTGCATTGCGTGAACAATAACCCGGCTGGAGCACAGCTCTTCACCGCTGACCGTATCTCGTTCTTTGCATTAAGTTCCGGGTTGACTGCCGCTGATAGTCTGGCCTGCTTCAACCGGATTCAGGCCTATCGTAAGGCCATCGGGGGAGGTTTCGTATGAGCACACAGATTTCCATAGATGACATTGCCTTTGAGTATCAACTGGATGCTCCGCTTCCCACCAAGACGGTAGTGCCGGTGCTGGTAGGCAATGACCTGATATGCGACATCAACGTGTGTGTGGCAGCCAACACCTACACCATGCTGGCTAACCCAGACGACGTGCCTACGGTCAAGGCCTACCTCAACGCCAAGGCTAAAGCCTCCCTGCCGTTCTTGGAGAATAACCAGTTTCTCACCAACATGACCCCGATGATTTGCCCGGGGAACACTGGCTCTCCCTTCTCCCCACAGAACGCGAAGTGGTCCACCATCAACGTCGCGGGGATGGTAGGGAATATTACCAAGGTATCCTTGAGGATCTTCGGCCTCACCACCACTGACCCGGTCTCCCCCGGAAGGGTGCTGCTCGTGCTTCAGAGTCCGCTGGGGTTCGCGCCTCATGGGTCCCGAGCTGGCATCCAACTCATGTATGGCAATGGTGGACTGGGAGCGGCCCGTGATGTCAGCAATATCACTGTCTACTTCGATGATAGCGCCTTGGGCATCATCCCACCCAATGGGCCTCTGGTGGGAGCGACCTACCAAGTCAGTGGCACCAACCCCAATTTCGTGAAGGTTGACCAGCCCACAGGTGGACCGCTGGCCCCTTTGTTGGTCTACGGAATAGCCTTCTCACCCTTCAACGGCGTTAGTCCCAACGGGACATGGACACTCTGGGGTGAGGCTAAGGTGAACGCTGGTTCGCAGTTCAGTATTACAGGCTGGGGCCTTAACATTACAACCGCATGATTACTCTCGCTGAAGCACAAGCAAGCAGGGCGCTCCGCATCGCCGGGGTCTGTCCTGAGTCGCAGGAATTCATCGACCTGCTCAACGACGGCACGCGCCTGCTGATGAAGCGGGGCAACTGGACTGGGACGATTCAGTTCGCCACCGCCTGCATCTACGGCAACACGGTCACTTGGAGCCGATATGTGGGTGCGGTGCTGGGGGTCCATGTGAATGGTGGGTCTACCATCCCACAGAATCTGTGGTTTAACTGGGTCTATCCGGGAGACGCTGAAGCCCGGGACATGTTCATGTATTACCAGCGGCACCGCTGCGGCACGGTTTTTTCGGTGGACCGGGGGAACTCCCCGGTCTTCAATCAGATTTGCCCTACCGAGCCCCAGTTCATTCAGGTCTTCATTACCGTCCCGGCTGACGTAGGTAAAACCGTTACCATCTTCGGGATAGACGACAACCATCAGCAGGTCATCACCCAGAGGCCGGACGGAACCTACCAGCCCGGAGAGGTGCTCACATTGGGAATTCCCTATGTAATGACTTCGAAGATGTATCGTCGCATCGACCGGATAGTGAAGGACCCCACGCAGGGGAAAATTGCCGCCTTTCAATGGAATCCCACGGCCAACATCCAGCTGCCTCTGGCGGCTTACGACCCGAGTGAGACCAACCCTGACTACATTACCACCCAAGTCCCAAACTACCGGGTGGCCTGTGGCTGCCCTCAGATAGTGACGGGCATGGTCAAGCTCAAGTTCGTCCCGGCCCAGCACCCCACTGATTTAGTCCAAGTTGAGAACATCGACGCATTGTCTATCGCCATGCAGTCTGTTAAGCACTCTGACGCCTACGACCATCAAGGTGCGGAGATTGCCATGCAGCGAGCGGTGCGCGACTTGAACTATGAACTCCGAGACCGATACCCTCTGGAGCAGACCGTTGCGTCGTTCCGCCCCTTCGGGACGGCGTCACTACAGAAGTTGTATCTAGGAATGAGGTAATATGGCATTTGCAGCAGCAGGCAACTATTCGAGTGGAGGCGGGTTTAACCCGTTCCCATCACCCACGGGTGGCCAAGGCGCTTTCGGTGCAGTGCCGGGACAAATCGGACTTCCCCCGAGCCAATGGCAGCAGGCCTTGAGTGCCGTTCCCGGGCTAGGTGCAAACGCCAACACGGCCAGCAGTGACATCCAGTCTCTCCTTGAGGGCAAGGTGTCGCCGGATACGGAGGATTATATCTCCCGGCAGATTGCTGCCAAAGGCGTGAGCACGGGAGTTGAGGGCACCCCATTCAACACTGCTGACTTGGTGAAGTCTTTGGGCCTCACCTCGGAACAGCTGATGACTTCCGGGCTGGGGGCTTACAACCAACTGCTCAGCACCGTGGGAGGGTTGCAGGAGAACCCGGCCCTGATGGCTGAGATTGCCCAGAGCAACGCGATGCTGGCGGCGGCACCCGACCCGACCATGGCGCATAACGCGATGATAGCGGATCTGGAGCGCGAGTTTAATCTGGGTAATTACAACCCAGCCGGGTCAACAGGCGGTTGGGGCAGCACTCACCTGCTTGGACCAGCTCCGCTTTACGGCGGCGGTCCCGGGGTAGGTGGCTCCCCATTCTCCAGTGGGCTGACGAACAATGACCAAGTGCTAGTAGGCAGTGTGCTTGGCAACCCC
>Ga0126381_100005907_pt1 | contig 13513 bp, 8 predicted proteins | sample PanSoiMetPlot_28_FD_96465 | JGI IMG/M metagenome (GOLD analysis project Ga0126381, IMG submission 96465) | Tropical forest soil microbial communities from Panama - MetaG Plot_28 | ecosystem: Environmental > Terrestrial > Soil > Tropical forest > Bulk soil | place: Panama | collected 2016-02-17
AAGGAGATGTACTACGAGAACTGGAACTTCAACGTGCAGCAGAAGCTGCCGTCGAACTTCCTGATGCAGGTGGGCTATATCGGCGGAGAAGGACATCACCTGTGGGATAAGATCACCACCAATCTGCTGAACTCGCCCACTTACAACCCGAAATTCGCGTTGTTCGGCGAGAAAGAGAATGAGAGCAACAACAACGAGGACGCGCTGCAGGTCTCGTTGCAGCGGCGCTTCGCCAATGGCCTCTTCTGGCAGAGCCAGTACATGTGGGGGCACGGGATCACGGACGCGTCTGGCGGCGCGGGCGACGCGTCGGCCTTGCAGAACATGAACTGCCGGGCGTGCGACCGCAGCAATTCGCCCTACGACGTGCGCCACAACTTCGTGACCACCTCGATCTACCAGCTTCCGTTCGGGAAGGGACGGAAGTACCTGACCGGCGGCGGCATTTCCGATAAGATTTTCGGCGGATGGGAGCTCTCAGGTCTGTTTACGGTGCGCACGGGCCTGCCGGTGAACATCACCATGAAGCCGAAGACGACGCCGGTCGATGGCAACACGTCCAACCAGCGGCCGGAGTACATCGGCGGCTCGATCTACGCCTCTACCAAGACGATCAGCGCCACGACCGACGGTTGGTTCAATCCGAACGCGTTCGCGTATCCGGCTCCGGGGACCTACGGTAATCTTGGGCGGAATATCGCGTTCGGCCCGGGGATGTACCAGGTTGACACTGCGCTGCACAAGCAGTTCGCAGTCAGCGAGCGGTTCCACCTCGATCTTCGGGGGGAGGCGTTCAACCTGTTCAATCACCCGGAGTACAAGACGCCGAGCTCGACTTGGACGACTGCCTCCAGCTTCGGACACATTACGGGCATTCTGAACACGGGCGCGGTCGGTACGGGTACGCCGCGCCGCTTCCAACTCGCCATGCGTTTGCTGTTCTAGCGGCGGAGCCTCCTGGCGGCTCGGGGTGATGTATGATAGACCCCATGCGTTTGCTAATACCGATGCTGTTGCTTCTTCCCTTGTGCGCCCAGCCTCCGCAGGAACAGGGCGGCAAGAAGGGCGGACCACCGGCGCCGAAGAACCTCAAGATTCTCAAGCCGGAAGACATCCGCCCCGTCATGCGGTCTTTCACCGTGGGTCTGGGCAAGGAGTGCGGCTTCTGCCACGTGCGCGGCGACTTCGCCAGCGATGAGAACCCGAAGAAGGTCACCGCGCGCCATATGCTCGAAATGACACAGCACCTGAACGCGCAGTTCAACCAGGCGATGAACGATACCAAAGAGTACGTCACCTGCTACACGTGCCACCGCGGCTCGAACGCGCCGCTCACGGCGCCGCCCGCGGCTCCGCCGGCAGGAAATTAGTCGGTAACGCCGGCGGTCTTGCCGCCGGCGTTCTTATCCTGCCTCGCCGGCGACAAGGCCGCCGGCGTTACCGATCTGCTACGATTCAGAGATCGTATGCGAATCCTGCGTGTTTGCGTTGCCTGCCTTATCCCTCTGCTCGCCTCCGCACAGCCTGCAGATCTCCTGAAGGAGCTTCGGTTTCGCCTGATCGGCCCGTTTCGCGGCGGTCGCTCCGTTGCCGTCGCGGGTGTCCCATCCGAGCCCAACGTCTACTACTTTGGCGCATCCGGCGGCGGCGTCTGGAAGACCACGGATAGCGGGGCGAGTTGGGCGCCCATTTCCGATGGCCAGTTCCAGACAGCATCGGTGGGCGCGATCGCGGTGGCCGATTCCGACCCGAACACCATCTACGTCGGCATGGGCGAGAGCTGCATCCGCGGCAACGTGATGGATGGCGACGGCGTTTACAAGTCGATCGATGGGGGCAAGACGTGGCGCAACGTGGGCCTCAAGGAGACGCAGCATATCGGCGCGGTCCGCATACATCCGCGCAATCCTGACATCGTGTACGTCGCCGCGCTCGGCCACCTCTGGGGACCGAATGCGGAGCGCGGCGTCTACCGCTCCACCGATGGTGGCCAGACGTGGAAGCAGGTGCTGACGCGCGGCAACAGCGCCGGCGCAATCGATATAGCGATGGACCCGTCCAATCCGCGCGTGCTCTATGCGGCGTTCTGGGACGCGAGCCGTAAACCGTGGCGCCTCGATTCGGGCGGGCCCAACAGCGGCATCTGGAAATCTACCGACGGCGGCGACAACTGGACCGATATCAGCCGTTCGCCCGGTCTGCCGCGCGGCGTGCTGGGCCGCATCGGACTCACCGTTTCGCCGGCCAATCCGGAGCGTCTGTGGGCGATCGTAGAAGCATCCGACGGCGGCGTCTTCCGCTCGGACAACGGCGGCCGCAACTGGACCCGCCTCAACGAACAGAACATTCTTCGCCAGCGCGCCTGGTATTACTCGCACATTTTCGCCGACCCCAAGAACGCCGATACGGTCTATGCGTTGAACACAGGCTTTTATCGGTCCATCGGTGGGGGAAAGACGTTCACCGCGATCCGCGCGCCACACGGCGACAACCACGGGCTGTGGATCGCGCCCGATAACCCGCTGCGCATGATCGAAAGCAACGACGGCGGCGCCACAGTGACCAGCGACGGCGGCCGCAACTGGTCGACCGAAGACAATCAGCCTACGGCGCAGTTCTATCGCGTGGCGCTGGACGACGACTTCCCCTACCACGCCTATGGCGCACAGCAGGACAACTCCACCGTCCGCATCGCAACGCGCACGACATCGGGCGGCGGGATCACCGATAAAGACTGGTATGACGTGGGCGGCGGTGAAAGCGGCTGGATCGCGCCCGATCCGAAGAACTCCGAAATTGTCTACGCCGGCTCTTACGGCAACCTGATCACGCGCCAGGACCATCGCACCGGCCAGATGCGCAACATCAATGCCTGGCCGGACAATCCGATGGGGTACGGCGCCGACGCGCTCAAGTACCGCTTCCAGTGGACGTTCCCGATCGTCTTTTCGCCGCACGATCCGAAGGAGCTTTATATCGCCTCCAACGTGCTGATGAAGACCACGAACGAGGGCCAGAACTGGCAGGTGATCAGCCCCGACCTGACGCGCAACGACAAATCGAAGCAGGCGTCATCCGGCGGTCCGATCACGCAGGACAACACGTCGGTAGAGTACTACGACACGATTTTCACGGTGATGGAATCGCCGGCGGCCAAGGGCGTGATCTGGGTGGGCACCGACGATGGCTTGGTGCAGCTTTCGCGCGACAGCGGCGGCCACTGGCAGAATGTGACACCCCCCGGCGTGCCCGAGTGGAGCGAAGTGAACTGCGTGGAGGCCTCACCGTTCGATGCCGGCACGGCGTATGTCGCGGTGACAGGATATAAGGTCGACGACTACCGCCCGTACCTCTTCAGAACCAACGATTACGGCAAGACCTGGACGAAGATCGTCAATGGCCTTTCGAATCGCGACTCCACGCGCGTGGTGCGGGTGGATCCGAATCACAAGGGAACGCTGATTGCGGGTACGGAGTTCGGCCTCTATATCTCGTTCGACGACGGCGCGAACTGGCGATCGTTCCAGTTGAATCTGCCAGTGACGCAGATCGCCGACGTAGCCTTCCAGAAGCGCGAAAACGAAATGGTGGTAGCGACACACGGACGTTCGTTCTATGTCTTTGACGAGCTGCCGCTGTTGTACCAGATGACCGATGCGGTGAAGAACGAGAGCGTCCACCTGTTCAAGCCGCGAGATACTTACCGCGCCGGAGGCGGACGCGGATTCGGTGGCGGCCGGGGCGCAGCCCTCGCGATGGGCGAAAATCCGCCCGCTGGCGCTGTCGTCCAATACTGGCTCAAAGACCGTCCGCAGGGGGAAGTGAAACTGGAGTTTCTGGATAGCAAAGGCCAGGTGGTGAACACGTATTCCAGCCGTCCACCCGAGCGTCCCGCGCTGCCGGCCACGCCATCGGTAGAGGAAGAGGAGAATCCGTTCCGCGGACAGCTACCGGCGCGGCTCACGGCCAATGCCGGAATGAACCGCTTCACCTGGAACCTGCGGTACCCGGACGCGGCGACCTTCCCTGGTCTGATCATGTGGGCCGGCAGCGTAACTGGTCCGCGTGTCTCGCCGGGCACTTACACGGTGCGACTTACGGCCGACAGCCAAACAAAGACCGAGACCTTTACGGTGAAGAAGGACCCGCGAGTCACGACCACACCGGAGGACTTCGCCAAACAGCTCAGCTTGGCGCTGCAGCTTCGCGATAAGGTCTCGGAGACGAACAAAGGCGTGATCGAGATCCGCCAGTTGCGCGCGCAGCTCGAACCGTACGCGCACCGCTCCGAGAAATCAGTGGCCGATGCGGCGTCGAGCCTGATCAAGAAGCTGACCGCGGTGGAAGAAGACCTGTACCAGACCAAGAATCGCGCCAGCGAAGATCCGCTCAACTTCCCGATCAAGATCAATAACAAGCTGGCCTACGTGATGGGGGTGGTGGAAGGGTCGGACGATCAGCCGACGGCGCAGAGCTACACGGTTTACGAAGAGCTCGCGAGCCAGGCGAATGCGAAGCTGAAAGAACTTCGGACACTGATGACAACGGACCTGACCGCGTTCAATAAGCTGGTCCACGATCAGAATGTTCCGGCGGTGCAGGTGCCGGCGGCGGGATCTTCCGGCGGCGGGCAGTAGGGGCGGCTTTGCGGGTGCGCGGCTGGGTCGGGGATTAGCTCGGGAATCGCGCTCTTCTATGGGCGGCCCGGCGATGGGGCTATGGCGTGAGACGCCGTTTTGCGGCAGCTTACCAGCAGATTTCGGGCATGGGGCGAAACCTGGGATCGCAACGGCTGTTCGGACAACGGGCCAGAACGCAAGAATAAGCAATCTCCAGGTCTTCTCGAACGGCAAGTCCGGGCTCGGATGACGGGTAGAAGCCGTAGCGGGAAATCTTAATGCTATAGGCACGGGGCACGAGGTGGTGGAAGTTGAACTCACCATGCCGGTCCGTTTTCGTCGTTCCGCAATACTTACCGTCCGGACACACTAATACAACTGTGGCGCCGCTGACCGGGCGATTCCGCATGCCTAAAACTTTTCCCGCAAGATCTCCGGTCCGCCCGCCTTGTGGCAAGAGGCGAATGTCGAGTAGCGGTGTTGACGATCGCTCACAACTGACGGGAGGGTCCCCCACTTCAAGAATGAAGCTATTCCGGAACGCTTCGCCGTCTGTACCCACCGCAGTGGCGGTGATCGACTTCGACTTGAAACCATTTGCCAGCAGTTCGAGGCTGTATGTGCCCTGGGCGATCTCGACAAACCGGAACGCACCCTTGTCATCCGTTCGCGAGATATAGCGTCTGCCTGGATCGGTATGCGATTGGAGAAGCGCTATCGCGTGCGGGATTGCGGCTCCGCTCTGGTCTCTTACCGTTCCACCAAGGTCTGCCGCAATGCTCACGGTTACAGGAGTCAGCGCCAGGGATGTCACCAACAAGAGATGAAGATTTGCGCCCAACGATTGGTCCTTCGAAGGCAAGTATAGCTCTTGTGTGGGGACGAAGCGTACCACGGATCTCTGGAAGCGGCGTGAAAACGCCGGCGCCGTAAGTTAACAAATCGGCACTCCCAAGCGTCTGCCTCGCCAGCGGCTCGGTTCGACCGCTGATACCGGAAAGTAAGATCGATACAGAATGTTCCGGCGGTGCCGACCGCGCCCGGCTCTTCCGGCGGTGGGCAGTAAGGCCAGGGGTCTTGCCCGCTGGCTGTTTTGCGGTTTCGCACGCGCCCGTAGAGGTTGGCTCAGGAGTCAGTTCTCAGTTGGAATCCGCTCGATGTGGTCGATCACCACGAATTGGAGCTGCACATTGCGGCGCTCCAGTTTCAATCCCAGCTGGTCTCGGAGCGCTGTGAACAGGCTGGAGCCTTCAGGCGCGGGAGTGTCGGTGCCCGGAGGCGTGTCCGCTGAAGCAGTCGGGCTCCTTGGTGCGAAGGCCGGGTCCGGCGTCCAAGTAAGGTCGATGTCGTATTTTCCCACCAGATCGGTAGCATCTTGCACGGGACCGTATCCCTGCCTGGATAGATTCGAGGCAAGCGTTGCCATCGTCATGACACCTTTCAGTGCGCCGTGACCACCAAATCCGAACATCATCGATCCCGGTGGACGGCTGCCCATGAACTTCGTTTTCGGATCGTCCTCCTTGAATTTCGGACCTCCTTTGTCCACAACTAGCGCATAGCCACTACGCGGCCGATCCTCTTGGTGTGCGGCGAGTTTAAACCTCTCCGCCAGCAACCCCTGTAGCATGGTCGGGAGTTGGACTTTAGCGACGCCGTCCGGTATCTTGCCGGAAACATCGAAACAATCCGTCTCGAGCCAGGAGGGTCCTTCGATCTGCTCCATCTTAACTTTGAAGGCTTCCATCAGGACCGCTTTCAGAGGCACTCCCCGGAGTGCCACCGACCCAGGGTCGATGGAGTTTCGGCCGAAGCACTGGTCCGACCGCTTCACCGAAGCTACTTCGAACTTCGGTTGGATAGTTGCGTTCTGAGCATTCGCAATGCAAATCGCGGGAACAGCGGTGAGGAAAAAGAGGGAAGTTTTCACGGGCGCGTTCTCCGCTAACCATTATTGCCCGTAACTCGTTCCTGAAGCACCCGTGCCCATTGACTGCTTGCAGTCGGCGCCTTCGCTTGCCTACGGTCTGGCGGGCTTCTAAAGATCATCTACCGGGGTGGATTCCTCATCCGGACGATTCATGAAATCATCGTCGCGCGAGATTACGGTGAAGACGGCCTCGTTTATCTTAGATCCTGCTATGTCTGGAGCAATGAGATGACTGGCCCGCCCAACCTCTTTTGTAACAATTGCTGTGTTACATGCCTCTTTCCTCACTTATTTTCAAAAATAGAGATTGACCGGCCGGCATGACAAGGATAGAGTAAAAGCCACTCTTTCCAGGAATTACTGTCCGTGACGACCTTAACGAATGAGGTTGCAGCCGGCCTCGCGCAGCTAATCGACTATGTCTACACGTTTGCCGCGGGTGCGGTGCCTGGAAAGTATCCTCCACCTTTTCCACCCGGCATTCCGGCCGGCTACACGATAACCGCTCTGGCGCAGGCCGTTGACGACTTCTGGGGATATACAAATCCTCAATATTACGGATTAGTTGCTGTAGCTACAGACCAGATCGTAGTTGCTATTCGAGGCACAGCAGATATCACCGAATGGCTTATCGACTTTGAGTTTCCCTTAACGCCTTTCGCGCCTATCACCGGAGCGGGCTCGGTGGAGGAGGGCTTTTATAGTGTCTTTTCGACGCTCTCTTTTGTCGATCCGAACGGCAATCCGTTCGACCTGCCGACATACTTGCACGACGCCATCCAGGCCAATCCAAAGGTCCGGATCATCCTCGAAGGTCACAGCCTGGGCGGTGCGATCGTATCGATGCTCGCGTTCGCGCTCGGCCACGCAGATACGGCGGTCAAGAACGCCGCGACCGTATACACATTCGCTTCGCCTGCGCCCGGCAATGGCGATTTTGCCGCCGCTTATAACGGCGGCGCTCCCCAGACATTTCGCATCTGGAATCCTTGGGACCTGGTGCCGTCGGCCCCGCCCTCGTGCCTGGGATATTCACAGGTTGCAAACGCCGGTAACAGACTCGCGCCGACCATTTCACAGCTCGAACAGTACGATTTCCTCTCGGTGGATTGCAACCACTCGCTGCGCACATACCAATGGCTGCTCGATAGCCAGTATTCGCTCCTATCGTCATGCGAATGGGACGGCGCCGCTGCCGCCCCACAAATAGGCCGCCCAGCCAGGCTTCAGGCGGCCGTGGTGCATATGCGGGCCCGTCAGCTTGCCGAGCCGCGTCGTTAAGCGGCCCGGTCGACTTATTATTCAGTCTTCCTGCAGGAGGTTTCCATGACAACCCGGCAAAACCGCGGGACTCCGATCGATCCCGCAATTGAGAATACGCACGCTGCTCTATTCGATACCTGGTTTCCACTCGAAGATCTGCCCATTCCGCCTTCGATTCAACCGGACATTGCCGCCATAGCTACCGAGGTGAGTAAGGATATGCTGATAGCCTTTAGCAACTCGGCAGCCATTCTAGAATTACTCGGCGCCATGACTGACCCGACCAAGCTCGGGTTCTACACGTGCCTCAAGAACTCTGATAATCCAGCCGTGCAGAGCTTCATCGGCAGTGCCGGCGGGTACGGAGGGATGCCGGCCTCGCAGCGATGTCCGCTTTTCTCCTTCCTATTTGAAGCAACCTGCGGCGCCGAAACCGCGCAGCTCGCTCAACAGCTTCGCGAACTCTATCTCAGCGGAATCTGGGACCTGCCGCTTGCCGTACCGCTTACCGAGATCCAGAGTCCGGTCGTATTCATGGAAGACACGGAAATCTATGCCAAGCGGCACGCGCCGGCGATCCCGCCGAGTGGTTTGCGATACGACGCGGCTCAGAAGAAGATCTACCACAAGGACGGCCCGATTGACTGCATTGTAGTGGGCACCGGACCGGGCGGCGCTACCGTGGCTCACGAGTTATGGAAGGCAGGCAAACGCGCTGTCATTATCGAAAAGGGACCCTTCGTGGTCTGGGGGTCAATGGACACTCGCAGCTATCCGCGGTTGATGTTCGAGCAGGATAGAGCGAACACAACCAATAACGGGATTATCATCCGCAGCGGCGAGACTGTCGGCGGCGGCTCCACAGTCAATATCGACCTCGCCTTCTCACCGCTCGAAGCTACGATTCAGGCCCGCGTCGATCAATGGCGGAAGCAGGGCCTTATCGATTCTGAGTATTACCCAACCGAGCGGATCTCGGCCGCTTATCAATGGGTGCGGGAGGTGATTGAAACGCGCGAGCTGTCGCAAACCGAATTGAACCGCGATAACCTGGTGCTGTGGAACGGCGCGAAGGCCTTCGGCGTCGATCCATCGCTCTATCACCTGAACCGATTCCCGCAGAATACCTCGCCATCTCCCGTGGATGACAAACGCGATGCAGGGCGGCAGTTGATCTTACCGGCAGTTACCGATCCGCAGAATCCGCTCAGTATTATCCCCGATACCACGGTCAACGAGATCCTGTTTGCCCCCGTTCCGAACACTCAGAATGTCCGCGCCACCGGTTTGTCGCTGACCATCAATGCGCCCTGGACCGATTACGAAAACACCGTGGTCGATCCCTGTAAGCTCGGCATTTCGCCAGGCACGACGGTTACGATAGACGCGCAGGAGATCGTGCTCGCGGCCGGCACCATCGGGACCACGCGAGTGCTGCTGAACAGCGCGGCGACGACGCCCGCCATTCAAAACCCGCTCATTGGGAAGGGCCTGATCATACATCCATCGTTCCCACTGATCGGCCAGTTCGACCGCACGATCAATCTATTGGAAGGCTTGGATAGCGCCACCTTCGTAGACGCGTTCGGCGTGATGCCGGGCTTCATCTTCGAAACCATGTCCGGACTTCCGGCTTATGGAGCGGTGCTGATCCCCGGTGATGGACGGCAAGTTTACGAAAACGTCGTCGGATTCAATCAATCTGCCGGCTTCGGTGTCATGCTGGTGGACACTCCGTCAGAATCAAACCGTGTCACTCTCGACCCGCAGGGCAACCCGGTGCTCGAATACGCGCTGAGCGATTCAGACAAGCAGCGATTCCAGACCGGAGCGGCGGTCGCGATCCGGATGATGTTCCTCGCCGGTGCGAAGAAGGTGATCATTCCATCGAACGAGAACTTCCTCAACCAGCCTGACTTCGACCCGATGCGTGGCGTCTATCTTACTAAGATTGAGGAGGCCGATCTGGTGGAGCAGAATCTTCAGTTCATTCCGAATCGTACTATCCTCACCGCGGCGCACTTACAGGCGTCTAATAAGATGGGACCCAACCCTGACATTGCGGTCGTGTCCACTAATCAGCGTGTCTGGAACGTGCTCACTCGCCAGGAGGTACCCAATCTTTACGTGATGGATAGCAGTATATTCCCGACCTCGGTGGGCGCCAATCCGATGCAGTCGATATACACGTTTGCGCGCATCTTTGCAGAACGGTTCATCCTTGGTGAGATCCGACCCCAGGCCGTAGTCGTAACTGCCGCTGCCGGCTCCACTCAGCCGGCGGCAATCCCCTTCGCACCGGACCGGTAACGAAGAATGCGGGGCGCGGCGCCCCAGTCGCCTCGTTCTGGAACGCGCCCGAGTTTCATCGCCGACGTAGCCACACCTCGCGTCATTTTGTGATGCGGCAAACGGTCTGGCGCGCCCAGAGCCACCGGAATCCTCAAAAAATGAGTCCGCATTACGATGCATACCATCGTTTGACTTCCAGAGCTCGCAGGGCGTCCCTCACCGTGCGTTATGTCTCCGAGAAACAATCCGATGGTTCGGGCGTCCTGCATCAAGCCGCGGAAAACAGCATGGAAGCTTTGCCGCGAGGTGCTCGAGCACGGCGGCCCTGGCAATCTGCAATTTGCCATCACCAATATCTGTAACGCCAAATGCGACTTTTGCGGATTCGCAGTTGATCGCTTCGACCCGAAGCTGCGCCACAGCGTAACTCTCAAGGAAGCCAAAGATGTCATTGATATCGCCGTCAGGAATCACATCGGTTACCTGGTATTTATAGGTGGCGAACCGCTCACGCACAAAGAGCTTCGCGGCATGGTGCGATACGCGGCCGAATCCGGCATTTCTCCGATGGTCTGTACCAACGGTTCCCTCTGGACAGACGAGAATATGCGCGGCCTCGCGAGTGATGGCCTCAGCAGCGTCATCATGTCGATCGATTCGCACGAGGTTGCCAGGCACGAGAGGAATCGCGGCCTGCCGGATGTCTGTGTCAGGATCAGGCACGCGAATGAAGTCTTCATGCAACTGGGCATCCAGACCACGGCTAGTGTGACGGCCAGCAAGCTGATTGACGACTACGGCAAACTGCCCGCTTTCCTCACGACGCTCGGGTTCAAGAGTTGCACCTTCAGCTATCCGCTCACCTCGCTGGGCTCCAGCTATCTCAGTTGTAGCGATTCGAGCCTGGTGAATTACCAGACCGGGGAATTGATAGGAGTGTTCGAGAAGATTAAGCAACTGAAAGCCAGCCGCGCTTTCCCGGTGGTCAATCCAACCGAATCGCTCTCCGACATGCAGCGACACCTTCGCAAGCAGCCCGAGAAATTTGGTTGCCTCGGAGGCTACAAGTATTTTTACGTCGATTGGAACTTGAACCTCTACCGTTGCCAATATTGGGAAACCCCGATGTGCAGCATCTATGACTTCGACCAGTCCAAGCTCATCCGGGACGGCTGCACGCGCTGCATGATTGACTGCTATCGCGACCCGAGCGTGATGCAATTCGTGGCCGTCAGCGCCAGCGACGCATACGCGAATCTCAAACGCGGCAAACTCGTCGCGGCCACAAAGAACATTTTCGACCGCCGCAATTTCACTTCCCTCAAGGCAGTTTGGCAGGACCGCAAATGGATCGGGGACGTCTGCGGACGAAGTGAGTAGATGGCTGACGGCCACCCGGCCGAGCGCACAAGTGCATACATAGTACCCGGAGAAGAAAAAATCCCCATCGATGGACGCTGACCTGTGCTATTTTATACCCTAGCTCGACCAGTACTTCGGTACTGCATTCGGGAGAGGAGGGCTGACGCGGACGAGGAGGGGGCTAATGTCCCGTCCTAAATCCGCATTGCAGTGATCATGTTCCATCGATTCCTGAGACAGACTGTCGTTCCTTTGATCGCGGGTCTCCTGATCCTTTTCCCGGCCTTCGGCCAATCGCCACCGGTCTCGGCGGACACCTACATTCAGGGCGGCACTAATTCCGCGTTGAACTTCGGTGCTGCGGCCAACCTGCTGGTAGGCCCGGGCGCGACCACGGGCACTCCCAACCAGGCATTTGTCCAGTTTGACTTGTCCGGTTTGAACGGCCTTCTCTCTTCCGACGTCAACAAAGCCGTGGTTTGGTTTTGGGTGAACCGGGTGAGCGTCCCCGGTGCCATCAACGTTAACGATGTGACCACTCCCTGGCTTGAGGGCTCCACGACGTGGAACTCCCCTCCAGTGCCGGGCGGCTCTCTGGGGATGATCCCGGTTACGGCTGCCAGCCAATGGGTTTCATTGGACATTACTCCCGAATTCCAAATGTGGGTCGCGACGCCGTCGCTGAATCATGGTTTGCAGCTGTCTGCCTCGACGTTTCCCACCACCGCCGTACAGCTCGATTCCAAAGAAAACACAACCACGAGCCATCCCGCGTTTATTCAACTCGTGCTCAGCGGACCCGGCAGTGGACCCGCTGGACCGACGGGTCCGACCGGACCCACTGGCCCCGCGGGACTGACCGGGCCGACCGGACCCACTGGCCCGACAGGATTCACCGGTGCGGCCGGTCCGACCGGCCCCACCGGACCAGCCGGGCCAAGCGGCGCGCGAGGACCGACCGGTCCGACGGGACCCACCGGACCCATGGGAATATCGGGTGCGGGCGGTGCGCAAGGACCGACCGGTCCGACCGGCCCCACGGGACCTGCCGGGCCGCGCGGGCGCGGCATCAACCCCAGTGTGCAGTCATTTCCGTCTGGAGTTCCCACCCGGGTCACGATTACGACTTCTGAATTTGCCTCCAGCGTGACCGTCGATACAGTGAATAACCAACTGACCGTGTCCTCCGCGGGAATGTATGTCATCACCGGTGAGCTTCTTTGGGCGTCGAACGGGACCGGCTTCCGCCTTTTGACGCTCAATACTGCCTTTCGCGGGGAGATCGCGGCGGATACCAGGACGGCGGTCAGCGGCTACGATACGCTGGCAACGATCAGCACCATCGTCCACCTTTCTGCGGGAGACAGCGTCTACCTGGTTGGGGCTCACACCACGGGAAGCAGCCTCGGGACAGACCCATTCAATGGACGCGCCGCCGCCCTGTCCGTGGCTTGGGTGGGGCCGTAACACTCTACAACGTCCCGCCGGCGAGTACCATAGCACTAGTGGACTCTCTATTCCGGCATCTTCAGGGCCTTCAGTCTGAAATTATTGCGCTCATCCGCCGCTTCGTGGAATGCGAATCGCCGTCTGACGACCCCGCTGCGGTCAACCGTTTCGTCGAGCTCGTGTCCGATACCGTCGCCCCTTTCGCGCGCGTGAAGACCGTCTCCGGCGGCGCGTTCGGAAAACATCTGCTGGCCGAAATGTTGCTTCCGGTCGCGAAGAGGCGAGGACAGATTCTCGCGCTCGGCCACTCCGATACGGTGTGGCCGCTCGGCACTCTTCGCTCCATGCCGTTCCGCCAGGAGAAGGGCCGCCTCTGGGGGCCGGGCGTGCTCGACATGAAGGCCGGTATCGCCTTCTTCATCTTCGCCGTGCGTGCTCTGCGCGATCTCGATATTCCCGTACCATCCAAGATACTGCTGCAGCTCAATTCGGATGAGGAAGTCGGAAGCAAATCCTCGCGCGCGCTCACCGAGAAGAACGCCGCCCACAGCCATGCCGTGCTGGTTCTCGAACCCGGCACCGGCCTCGAAGGCAAACT
>Ga0126381_100005908_pt1 | contig 13513 bp, 8 predicted proteins | sample PanSoiMetPlot_28_FD_96465 | JGI IMG/M metagenome (GOLD analysis project Ga0126381, IMG submission 96465) | Tropical forest soil microbial communities from Panama - MetaG Plot_28 | ecosystem: Environmental > Terrestrial > Soil > Tropical forest > Bulk soil | place: Panama | collected 2016-02-17
ATGGAGGAAATCGCCGGGGCCTCACGTAGCGGATCTCGCTTCGTCCTTGTTCTCACCGGCATCGTCGCGGCGATAGCTCTGCTGCTCGCCGCGATCGGAACCTACGGCGTCATCGCGTATTCCGTCGCGCTCCGCACCCCACGAATTCGGATTGCGGATCGCCCTCGGCGCGCGCGGCCGCGATCTCATCTCGCTCGTGTTATCGCAAGGGCTTCGCCTTGCAGCGATCGGCGTCGCTCTCGGTTTGATCCTCTCTTTGACGCTTGCGACGCTGATCGCGAACCTTCTCTACGGAATTGACGCACGCGATCCGGTTACCTTCGGCGGCGCTACACCAGTCGCGCTTCTCGTCGCGATCATCGCGTGCCTCGTTCCCGCGGTCCGCGCGACGGAAGTCGATCCGATAATTTCGCTCCGCGCTGAATAGCCGGGGAAAACATCCATTCACTACCTTTCGATTCACAAGGCCGCCGTTCTTTTTCGCCGCGTATACCCCTCTAAGCGATCGGGGGATCCACAGCGGCCTTCCGGGGAATATGTCGGTCCACCTCCGAGCGTATCGTCGCCCACTCGGAGAAAACTCGATCCCGAGTTCCCCAGATGCGATGCTCGTCCCACTTGGCGGTGCGACGCTCGACGATGAGAACTAAACGGCGGTGGCATGATCCTCACTAACGGCGTAGCGTTTACGAATCCACATGAGCGAGAAGTCGCCACTTCGCGGAATGAGTCGGCCTCCAGCCTGTCCGGGCCATGTTACTCGGCTGAAATACATAACGATAATGCGGCTTATCATTCGCGCTCTTTAGGGTTGCCTGCCCGACATCGTGACGTCCGTGACCCGGTTTGGCATGGGACTCGGGAAGGGGAGGGCGTAGTTCCGGATGCGCACTTTTCGAGGATTGACCGGGACGGTGCCGCCTTCCGCTTGGGATTGAGCTGAAGTAGATGTACCGACTTGTCTCATGGTGGTCTCGGCTAACGCGCCAATGCCATCGACGTCCAATGGCAGGGAGAAGGTTCGGATGATGAACACGGGAGTAGGCGTTCTGGCGATGGCAGTCATTATTGGCATCGTGAACCCGCCTCCTATTCAGGCACAATCGAAAGATGCATCTCGTCCTGAGTTCGAGGTCGCTTCGGTCAGGAGATCCACCCCTCCTCAAGACGGCTCAGGTATACGCGATGGCGTTAGTGGTGGTCCGGGAACGGCTGATCCGAGTTTGATCGCCTACTCAAATTTGAGGCTGAAAGATCTCCTCATGACCGCTTGGGGAGTAAAGGGTTATCAGGTTTTCGGCCCTGATTGGATCGAAAGTGAGAGGTACGATATCGTGGCCAGGATTCCACCTGGCACCAGCAAGGAGCAGTTCTCGATCATGCTTCAGAACCTGCTCACGGAGCGTTTCAAGCTAACGATTCTCCACACCCAAAGGGAATTGCCTGTATTCGAATTAGTGGTCGCGAAGAACGGACCGAAGCTGAAACCATGGGTGCAGGACCCTGAGACTTTGAATGCGAGCCCCGCGCCGGAGCCGAGTCCGGGGCTGCCCATCGGTGCGGACGGGTATCCGATCGCACGGCCCGGCCAGCTTGTACTGATCCCGAGTGGTAATGCGCGTTTTCGGATCGCGGCGAGAAAAGCGGGAGTTGCGAAATTGGCTGACAGACTATCCAGCCGGTTGGACCGCCCTGTCCTGGACAAGTCAGGCCTGTCCGCGAGTACGACTACAAACTTGAATTCTCTCGTCCGGGCGCGCAGACGGCTCCGGACCAGGATATGCTTAGCCTTTTCACTGCCCTGCAGGATCAACTTGGGCTAAAGTTGGAGCCGAAGAGAGGCTCTGTCGATGTACTGGTAATCGAGAAGGCCGAAAAAGTCCCTACTGAGAACTGATTTTCCGGCTTGTATCGCAGGCATCCCGAGATCATCCACGGAGACGGCCACCGCAGCAGGTGTGTTCAACCTGTTACGCAAGCCGAATTCGAAGTTGCTTCTAGGTTTGAAAACGCCAATTCCGGAAACCACACTGACACGGTCCGGTTCGGCCCACTGCCACCGTCTAAGAATATCACCAGATAACGCGACCGCTGGGGCTGCGCGGTTGCGCTGGTCCTCAACTCCGAGTTCCCGCCATGTGGTTCGCGATATACTTAGCCCCAGCAGGCAAAGGAGAAATATCCGTGTACAGGCCGATTCTGCGCCGTACTCTGCTCCGGGGTATGGGCGCAACACTGGCGTTGCCGTGGCTGGAAGTTATGGGACGCGCCGACAGTGAAAACAAGTCCCAGCAGCTCACCGAGCCGCCCCTGCGAATGATGTTCATCTTCACGCCGAACGGCACGCGTCCGGATCACTGGACGCCGCCGGGCGATGAAGAGACGTTCGAGATTACACCTCACCTTAAGCCGCTGGAATCCCTAAAGAACGATTTCATCCTGCTGGAGAATCTCTGGAATCGGAACACCGTCGGCCGCAATGGCCACTGGCCGAAAGTTCCGGCGTGGCTTTCCGGCGGATATGTGCAGCGCACTACGGGCGACGATCTGGATTCCGGCGGCACAACGGTAGATCAATTCGCGGCGGAGCGCATTGGCAGCCGCACTCCGCTGCCGAGCCTCGAGCTTGGCCTGGAACCGCCGCGCAGTGGTATCGATGTAGCGGGCGGAGGTTTTGCACGCCTGTACGGATCGTTCCTTTCGTGGCGCGATCCACATACGCCGGCTCCCAAGGAAATCGTGCCGCAGTTGGCTTTCGACCGCTTGTTCCGCAACCGCCGCGCACCGATCTCGACCTACGAAGATCCGGCGCACCCTTCGGTACTCGCTTCACTCCAGCGCGATGATTTGAGCGTGCTCGACCTGGTCATGGAAGACGCCCGCGCCATCAAGCGGCAAAGCAGCGCTTCCGACAAGGTAAGGCTGGACGAGTATTTCGACTCGGTTCGATCGGTGGAGCAGCGCGTCGAAGCGTGCATGAAGCCGCAGAAACGGTGGATCAACCAAGGCAAGCTTCCCATGGAGCGGCCCGCACCCGGCATCCCTGAGACGCATGCGGAGCACATGCGGCTGATGCTCGACATTTTCTTGCTGGCCTTTTGGAGCGATACCACGCGCATCGGGGCATTCATGCTGGGCGACGCCCAAAGCGCAGTCGACTACTCGTTCCTGGCGGGAGTCAAGGGCGCATTCCATACCTTGTCGCATCACGGCGATGTCGCGGAGACGCGCGACCAATATGAGAAGATCGTCACCTGGAACATCGCGCAGGCGGCGTATTTTCTGAATCGGATGAAGAGCCTGGATGAAGGCGGAACGTCGCTGCTGGACAACTCCATGGTTTTGTTCGGGGCGAGCATCCGCGATGGTAACCGCCATACGGAAGAGAATCTGCCGCTGCTGCTGGCTGGCCGCGGGAAAGGCGCGCTTCGTCCCGGCCGCCGGCTGCGCGCCGCGCCGAAGACGCCGCTGTGCAATCTTTACGTGTCGCTCCTCGACAGTATGGGAATCAAAGTGGATTCCTTTGGCGACAGCACGGGGCCGCTCGCCGGGCTCGCATAAGCTCCGATGCGCGTTGCGTGTTTACTCGCGGCATTCCTAGGCACGGCGTTCGCCGCGGCGCCGGACCGGTCTGCCGAATTTGCTTCCTCGATCCGCCCGGTGCTGGTTGAAAATTGCGGGGCTTGCCACAATACAGCCGGCGCGCGAGGTCCCGCGAATTTCCTGAAAGCGCAATCGGCGAAGGATGTCGAATCGAACCGCGGATTGTGGCGAAACGTCGCGGCGCAGCTTCGCAACCGCACGATGCCGCCCGTCGAATCGAAGCTGAGCGAAGCGGACCGAATCCGGGTTGCCATGTGGATCGATACCGATCTGCGCGCCACCGCCTGCAACGCTGGGCCGTTCGCCGGCGCGCCGGCCATCCGGCGGCTGAACCGCCGCGAGTACCACAACACGATTCGCGATCTCCTGGGTCTGGATTTCGACGCCGTGCAGGTCTTCCCCGCCGACGGAACCGGCGGCGCCGGTTTTGACACAAACGGCGAGACACTTTATACACCGCCGATGTTAATGGAGCGGTACCTCGAAGCGGCCCAGGAGATCGCGGATCGCGTAATTGTGACTCCGCCGCTGGCGCGGGTGTTTTCACCTGCCGGGGGTGCGATTCCGGCGGGCGACGGCTACAGTTTCGTGCTCCCGGTGTACGCGGACGACCAGTACTCCGTCCAAGTGGGCCTTATTCCGAAGGACCCGGGGTTGAAGCTCACGCTCGCCGTGGATGGCCTGGCGGCCGGCACGTTCAACGTGCGCATCCCCAGCCGTGCTAACGATGCCGGTTTGCCTCTGGCGGCGCGGCTGCAAGTACACCTGGCGCGCGGCGATCACAAGCTCACCATTACCTCGCTGCAGTCGGCCGTCCCGGTGGCGAACGTCTCGGTGGATGAACGCGCGGCCAACTTGACACCCGATCGCCGGGCGCTGCATTACCGTCTGCTGGGTGTCGAGCCTGGACAGGCGCCACCTGATGGACGCCGCGCCGCCCGGGAGATTCTGAATGCATTTCTGCCGCGCGCCTTCCGGCGGCCAGTGGCAGGCGCGGAGACCGATCGTTTCCTGGCGCTCTACGATCGCGCTGCACAGCGCGGCGATCCCTGGACCGAGCGCATGAAACTGGTGCTGCGTGCGGTCCTGGTGCATCCCGATTTTCTCTTCCGCATCGAGTCTCGGGACGCCGCACCCGGGATTCATCCACTGGGCCAATACGAACTGGCGAACCGGCTGTCCTACTTCTTGTGGTCCGCGCCGCCGGACGAGAAGCTCGTGCGGCTGGCCGACGAGAACCGGCTGCGGGATCCGGCCGTTCTCACCGCGCAGTTCACCCGTATGCTGGATTCGCCGCGGTCGCGGGCGTTTTCCGAAGCCTTCGTCGGTCAATGGCTGGGCACACAGGATCTGGGCGGCCGCGCCGCGCCTCTGCTGACGGAACTACAGTCGTATTACACTCCCGAGGTGGCCGCGGACCTACGCGAAGAACCGGTGCTGCTGTTCGATCGCATCATTAGTGAGAATCGCAGCCTGCTCGAACTGCTGGACGCGAATTACACGTTTCTGACGGAGCGGCTGGTCCGCTTTTACCAGCTCGAAGGCAAGGTGAGCGTCAGCGGCAACGAATTTCAGCGGGTGGAGTGGCCGGATGCCCGCCGCGGCGGTGTACTCGAAATGGGCGCCGTGCTCGCGTTGAACTCCCATTACGCGCAGACCAGTCCGGTGCTGCGGGGCGCGTGGGTACTAGAAACCCTGCTCGGGACTCCGGTGCCTCCTCCGCCGCCGAACGTGCCGCCCCTGGAGGCCGGCGGCAAAAATAGGCCTCTCACTGTGCGCGAAAGGCTCGAACAGCATCGCGCCGACCCGGCTTGCGCAGCGTGCCATAAACTGATGGATCCGATCGGATTCGGGCTGGAGAATTTCGATTGGATGGGACGCTGGCGCGAAAAAGAAGCGAACGGCAAGCCTCTGGATACAGCGGGCTCGCTGCCTTCGGGCGAGACGTTCCACGGCCCGGTGGAGCTGCGTCAGGCATTGCTGCAGCGCAAAGATGAGTTCCTGCGGCACATGGCCGGGAAACTACTCGGCTACGCGCTCTCGCGCGGCCTTCAGGATGGCGACAGTTGTACCGTGCAACACATCGTCGATACGGTGGCCAAGGACGACTATCGTGTTCGGACGCTCGTCCGCGAGATCGTGCTCAGTGTGCCGTTCCGGAACAATCAGGGGGGCGTGCTGATGAGCGAGAATCTGCCCAGTGCGCCGAAGCCGGCACGGCCGATCGTGACAAAGTAAGGCAAGCGGACGCCCCTGGAAACCTGACCCTCGTTGATGTCTTCGATGAAGCGCGCGGGCCAGGATGGCCGCGCGGAATGACCGCGCGAACCGGCGCATGTCCGGACGGTTGCATCGTCCAGTGTGGGCCGCGAGCTTCAGGCCGGCCGTTGTCCTTCGAATATGTGCTGTGTGCGGATGATCGTGGATAGCCAGCCAACCTGAACCGGCGGCAGTGCCTTTGCCGCCCCGGTCACGCGAAGTCGTGACCTAGAAATATCTAACGATATTGCCGGATATCATTCCGGGATTCGAAAGGCAAGTTCAGAGATTTCGTCGAGGGATCTCGAAGAGCTATTCGGCACGGAGCGCATTGAGGGGATCTACGGTTGCAGCGCGGCGCGCGGGAAGGTAGCAGGCGAGCAGGGCAACGCAAAGCAGCAGCGCTCCCACCGCGAGGAAGGTGATCGGGTCGGCCGGCTGCACATCGAAGAGAATGCTCTTCAGGTATCGGGTGACGCCGAACGCTGCGCCTGCGCCGAGCGCGAGGCCGAATGTTGCAACCACCAGGCCCATGCGCAGCACGAGGCGAAGAACATCCGGGCGGCGCGCGCCGAGAGCCATTCGGATGCCGATTTCGCGCGTGCGCGTGCCCACTTCGTGGGAGAGCAGTCCGAATAAACCCGTGCAGGCAAGAAGCAGGGCGAGAAGAGCAATGAAGCCGGCCAGCTGCGCGATGATTCGCTCTTGCGCGAGGAGGCGGTCGATGGTCTCGGCCTGCGTGCTGATGTCGATGATCGGCAGATTTGGCTCGGTTTGGCGCACGGTTTCGCGCACGTCTGCTGTCAGCGCGGTTGGACTGGCGGCGGTGCGCAACGCGAAAGTCATGCCGCCGCCGACGGCGGGGGGATAAGCGGTCGGGGCGACGGCCTCACGCAGGCTGTTGTACTTGATGTCGCTCACCACTCCGATTACGACGAAACCGGAGCCATCGGGCTCGCCGGGTGTGCGCCTGTAGTTGAAATGTTGTCCGAGCGGTGAGATCCCCGCGAAGTACTGTTTCACAAACACCTGGTTCACAATCACCGGCCTGGGTGGCGCGTTGGCGGGCGGCGGACCGCCGGGAACAGCGGGCGTCGAGGCCGCGGCGGCAACATAATCGGCGGGGGTGAAATCGCGGCCGGCAAGAAGGTGTACGCGCATGGTGTCGAAGTAACCGGTTCCGACGGGGAGCCAGTTGGAGTCGGCGGCGACGCCGGGGCGGTTGGGGAACTCGAACGTTGTGCTGGAAAGGCTGCCGGAGAGCAGGACGGTTTGGGCAAAACTGACCCCGATCACGCCGGGCAGCGCGGCGAGACGCCCCTGGAGTTGGCGATTGAGCGCATCGACGGCAGCGGGCTTGTAGCCGATTAGAGTGGGATTGACGCGGAACAGGAGGACATTGTTGGTATCGAAGCCAGCGTCCACGGAGCGAAGGTTCTGCAAGGTGCGGACGAGCAGGCCCGCGCCCATGAGGATTACCACGCACAGCGCGACCTGTGCGACCGCGAGAGACTGGCCCAAGCTGATGAAGCGCCAGCGCCCCCGCGAGGCTGCATTGCCGGAGCCGTCGCGGAGCGAACGGTTCAGATCCATGCGCATGCCGCGGGATGCGGGAGCGAGGCCAAAGAGAATCCCGCTGAGAAGGGAAATGCCGGCGGTAAAGAGCAGCACGCGGAAATCGACGGCGCCAGTGAGACCGGTGGGGCGGGTCGAGGTACCGGCCACCATCGTGAGGATGACGCGGGTGCCGATCCAGGAGAGAGCCAGCCCCGCGATACCCCCGAGGGTGGCGACGAGCAGGCTTTCGGTGAGGAGTTGACGCAGGATACGTACCTGGCCCCCGCCGAGGGCGATGCGAAGAGCCATCTCCTTTTCTCTTGAGATTGCGCGTGCGAGCTGCAGTCCGCCGATGTTGGCGCAGGCAATCAAAAGAATGACTCCGACCGCGAGCATCATGATGGTGAGAGGCTGCGTGAACTGGCGGCGTGCGCCGGCGAGACCGGATTGCGCGGGCACAAGGGTTGCAGTCGGAGCATCGCCGGGTTTACTCAGCGGTTTCGCGCCAGCTGAGAGGGCGCGGCGGAACATGATGTCAACCTCCGCTTGAGTGCGCTCCGTCGGCACGCCGGGTTTGGGACGGCCGACGATTACGAGCCAGGCGGATCCCGCGTCGTCCTCCGACGGATTCCAGCGCGGCGTTAGCGCGGGACGCATCGATATCGGGACGAATAGGTCGTAGATGTTTCCCGGCGTGAGGCTGGTGAAGCTGCGAGCGGCGACGCCGACAATGACGGTGGGCACGCCATTCAGCCCCACGGTCTTGCCGATGACGGCGGGCGATCCGCTGAAATCGTGAAGCCAATACGCATAGCTAAGCACGGCGACGGCCGACGCGGCGGGATTATCGTCGCCCGGTTGCAGCGGGCGGCCCAGCGCGGTGCCGACGCCGAGCGTGGAAAAATAATTGCCCGAAACCGGCACGCCGCGGGCGATACTGGCCTGGCCGTTGCCGCTTACGTTTAGCAGGCTGCCGCCTCCGAACGCGGCGATGGAAGAAAAGCTGGCGGCGTGGTCGCGAAGGTCCTCATAATAAGGATGGGAAAAGTTGCAGCCGGAAGGATTGTCGCCGCGAAACCGACTGACGCAGTCGCCGTAGCTGCTGGAACTGTGGTAGTTGGGGCGCTTGTGGGCGCTCCATTTCAGCAGCATGAGATGCTGTGGATCTTTGACGGGCAAGCCGCGAAGCAAGAGGCCGTCCATGATGCTGAAGATGGCGGTGTTGGCGCCGATGGCGAGGGCGAGGGTGAGGACCGTGGTAAGGGTCCCTCCGAGTTGGCGGCGCAGTAAGCGCGATGCGAAGCGAATGTCCTGTGCCGCAGTACCAACAAATGCGCCGATGGGCATAGCTCTGCTCCTTCGTATTGCAGGGCAATCTTCAGACGATAGACGCTGGAGATGCGAAACAGTTAGGTCGGGCCTGCGCTCGCCAGGCGCACAGGAACCCACCAACTCCCGCCTTCTCGTTTAGAGCGTTTAGAACCATTTGATATTCGCGGCGCTGTTTGGTGCCGCCCTGGGCAAGTCACGGGCCATTCGTACGGGGCGCCCTCAAGGCAAAGCCAAGTGCTTGTGTGCGGGAAGTGAGCTAACGATATTATCACGCCTTACTGCTGCCTTGTCGCGGGGTCCCGGGTTTCGGTGTCCAGGCGTGCTGGAACGCTCTGCCTATCGGATCGTTTGACTCGCGCGCCATACCGCGATCTCCTGATAAAATTGGCAGCCAGTCAGTCAAAAGGGGGCAAAGCTATGGAATCCGTTGGACGCCGTTCCTTCCTCAAACTGGCCGCGGCTCCGTTGGCCGTGGCCGCCGTAGATCAACCTCAAATTGCCGCGCAAGGTTCGCCGGCACCGGTTTTGCTGGTCGGTGACGGTCTGGGCCTTTCGCCCGCAGAATACGCGAGCATGCTAGCACGGATCACGGCAAAGGAAAGCTTTCGCCGCGACACCTATCTGGCCAGCGGAATCGTGGAGGAACTGGAGCACTCGATGGCAGTGTTGCTCGGAAAGGAGAAAGCCATATTCCTTCCCACCGGAACGTTGGCCAATCACGTAGCGGTGCGGCTCCTCGCCGGAGAAAACCGCAAGGCCCTGGTGCAGGCCGAGAGCCATCTGTACCGCGATGAGGGTGACTGCACTCAGTTGCTGAGCGGTCTGAACTTGGTTCCCCTAGCTCCGGGGCGCGCCACTTTCAGCGCGGACGAAGTGGCGGATGCCGTCGATCAGGCCGCTGGTCCCCCTTATCCCGCTCCCGTCGGAGCCATCAGCATCGAATCGCCGGTCCGCCGAACCAACGGCCAAGTCTTCGCTTTCGATGACATGAAGAAAATCTGCGCCTACGCTCGCACGAAACGAATCGGGACCCATCTCGATGGGGCACGCATGTTCCTCGCCTCGGCCTATACCGGCATTTCGCCCGCTGAATACGCGGCCTTGTTCGACACCGTTTATGTATCGATGTACAAGTACTTCAACGCTCCGTTCGGAGCAATCCTCTCCGGCCCCACTTCCCTTATAGTCAAGGCCGAGGCACTGCGGCACCAGTTTGGGTCGCTGATCTATCAGGGATGGGAAAGCGCCGCGATTGCACTGCACCACCTGGATGGCTTCAGCGAGCGCTACCAGACGGCGGTAAGCAACGGCGAGAAGCTGTTTCAACTCCTGGAACGAAGTGGCAAATTCCGTTTCGAGCGTGTGCCCTCTGGAACCAATATCTCCAGACTGCGGCTGGCGTCTGGCGGCATACTCGACCAATTGCGGGAACGATTGACAGAGGCACAAATCCGCATCGGCGCGGCCAAAGGTGCCACCGCGGCCACCATTATGATCAATGAAACCATCAACCGTCGCCCGGCCGAAGAGATTGCGAGTGCGTTCTTAGCGGGAGTGGCGTAATCCTGGTGCGCGATGGGTTACGCAACGCTGAACCCTTATTACCGAATCGCGTCGCCAAGCCACCAACAGTGGTTAGGCGACGATAATACGAACTGTCATTTCGCCAAGTGCCGGCGAGTTTTGACACTTCCCTGGCCTGCGCCCTTCAACAAACGGACCGAACCCGTCCAGTATGGCTGACGGCCGGCGCAGGGTCCTCAAGGTCGGGGTACACTCCCACTACCGATTGCGGACCGCTGAGTCAACCGGATAAGGACGTGGCGGCTATGAAAGACCCGCGGCATGGGGGAGCTTGAGCTCAGGGTGCGACTGAGTACTTGTAATCCAACTGAACTCTCCGAGTCTCCGAGTAAGGCTTCCGCGGCGAAAGGAATCACCGAAAGCCGATCCAATAGTTGATCGAAAATCTCCCGTCCTCCCATTTTCCGCTCTGCATGTCTACACTTTCAACTTCATGAAATGTAAACGACGGGAAAACGATTGCGCGATTATGTTTCGGCGCAATCCTCATGCTTTCTTCGTCGTGCCAGAAAGTTAACGATCCCCCGGTAAATTGCTCTGGAACCCTATTTACGTAGTAGACCATTGAAACAAGCCGATACGTAATGTAGTCTTTCCTTGTGTCCTGGTGCTTGTGGTAGAAGTCGCGAGCGCCATATCGAGAAATCACGGCTTCTTGCCATGTCGAATAGTTAATGATGTCAAAGACGTAATAGCCTTCGTGCCACACCTTCCGACATTCTTCAGTCCAGATTTTGTTTTTTAGAATGCGTAGAATATCTGAGCGTTCGGGGGCGCTCCGGAACACATCATCAAGATATACAACTTCATTCATGCGATAGTTTTGGTCCACCTTTGTGGCATTCGGTCCATCAAATACCCGTGCGGGCATGTAGATCTTCTTGAGATCTATGCATTCTTGTAGAACTCGGTCAGCGTCTTCCTCGAGCAGGAAGTCGTCGATACACAGAATAGGCGAACGGAATTGTGGTCGGGAAACGTCCATTGAACCTCACCCCCGAATTAAACCTTGATCCTTATAACTTGCCGCATTAGGAGCTCCTTGCTTCAACTGGAAGATCGCAGTACCCCCAGTCCGTTTTCAAACTCTTAACCTTGGTGGTTCACCCCAAAAGCCGAGCCATAGGTGGTCACTGAAAACCGGCCAACGGAGCGTGCGGGGCGAAGCCGCGCCAAGCCGGCCCCGGCGCGCCAAAAAGCGAGACGCTATCAGATTGATAGATCTGCTTATGCCTCAGAAAACCATAACGCAAAGACCGCTTGCCACGAGCGGTCGGGGCCACAGCCGCATTGGCTGGTTCCAAGCCGGGCTGTGATCCTCGCGCCCGCGGCAGCAGACCGGCGCGACGGCAATCTTTCAGCCGATACTTTGTTCCCTACTTCCAAGTGCGCGTAGGTTCGGTAGCCGTCGCCGCTTTGGGCAAACCTCAAGACCGTGGCGACCTCGGACTACCCAGTTGGCGTCTATGGGGCCTTTCCTGGGTAGTAACGTGTTTCTCTCGCCTCTATGGTCCTCCGGGCGGCCCTGGCGGTCCCGGTGGCCCAAGGAACCCGGGCGGTCCCGGCGGCCCTGCCGGTCCGGGTGGTCCCGGTGGCCCTCCTCCAATGCCGGGCGGACCAGGTTGTCCAGTGCCCGGAGGTCCCATCGGTCCTGGTGGTCCGGGCGGCCCAGCAGAACCTGGCGGTCCCGGTCGCCCCGCCGACCCCTGTTCCCCCTGCTCCCCCGGTGGCCCAGGTTGGTGCGCTATCGCCTCGAGCGTTTGAATCGCACTGAGGATATCGACACCGCCGACGCTCAATCCGCCGATGACGACAACGTTCCCTTCGAAAAGGCCGGCCAGACCACCCTTCACCGGCTGGTTGTTGCTGTCCCAGTTGTGAGCGGAAACAGCGGGTTGCGCGGGGTCGCGGGCGATCCCAAACACTCCATGAAAATGATCGCTTTGCCCAACTACACCAGCCTGGGAGACACTATGACCATAAACGCCCTGCCAGGTTTGACTGAACCCGGCTACTCCAACCCAATTCTTGCTGCTGCCCCACACGCCATAACCGTTCGTAGAGTCGCCGTTGGCCCCGGTGCCTTTATCGGGCTGCATTCCGCTACCACCCTGCGAAACATCATTCAGCCCGCGCACTCCATAGCCCTTGTCGCTCACTCCGAGCACGCCATAAGCGCCCGGGGCATCGCTTTGACCCAGCACACCCGCAGTATTCGGTTCATCTAAGTAGCTGAACCCGTAGACCCCCGTGTTAACCATCGGATTCTGCAGCGGCCCTGGACGTGGCCCTCCTTTCGTAATAGCCGGTAAGCCGAGAACACCCCACACCCCCGCCACACTATTGCTCCGCCCGAAGACGCCCGCATTCGTGTCACTAAGGCCACTTACGCCCAATCCGCCGTTCTGGGCGCTGCCTAGGACACCGGCACCGGATGCGTTGTTCGTCCCCTTGATCCCAGGCACACTTAGTATCGTGGAATCGCCTTCGTATGGTTGTGCCATATTTTTGGTCTCCTTGTTTAATAGGTTTTTGCAGCCTGCGTATCCGGCTAGCGGAGCAGTACGTGTAAACCTTCGGACAGTTGCATTCCGCTTGCAACCGCATATTTAAAGCTATGTCCCAGACCTTCTAGGTCCATCCCGCTACGATTCATCGGCTCTCGCAGGCGAGAGTGTTCGCGGCTTCGGAAGTGAATCGATACTGGCTGGTACATCAAAGCTGCCTTCATTGCCTGACAAGGTCCTCGGTACCCCAAAACAGCCCGTATGCTTGTTGCACCGTTCGGGAAACGGTCGGCGCCAATCGGGATGAGCAGACCTGCATCGATGCCGGCATCCGGGCGGCCAGTCGGATTCCTGGAATCGATCGCCTGGAACATAGATTGGTTGGCGATTGGTGCGGTCGCAAGGCAAGCCCAAATGGCCGCTAACATCCCCCGGGGGCTTCCAACCTGACATTGATTCCGAACACACTTTCTCAGTTTGAAACGAGCTTCCAGTCAGAGTCATTAAAGAGTGATTAGAAAATTCCAATAAATTTCCAAAGAGGAGGCCCAACGCTTCGAGTGCGGCCTCACGGCCGCCCTCGCATGGCTCGGGGACAGATTGGTTCGCTATTCCTTACCTGTGTGATTTCTTCCATCACTGCTCCACGCCGGTTTATCCCGACGCTATCC
>Ga0126381_100005909_pt1 | contig 13510 bp, 14 predicted proteins | sample PanSoiMetPlot_28_FD_96465 | JGI IMG/M metagenome (GOLD analysis project Ga0126381, IMG submission 96465) | Tropical forest soil microbial communities from Panama - MetaG Plot_28 | ecosystem: Environmental > Terrestrial > Soil > Tropical forest > Bulk soil | place: Panama | collected 2016-02-17
CGCGGCCGCGGCCCTCGCGGAGATGCTCGCGCGGGAGGGGTCAGACGAGCGGCGGACGCGCAGCCCGTGGGACATTCCAGACGCGTGGCGCGTTGGCGAACACGCCTGGACGACGCTGCGCCTGACGGCAGACCCGACAGCCGAGCCAGTGCCGGTCCGTGTGCGGGGGCTGGCCCGGGCCGCGGAGGTGGCCGTGGGCGACGGCGATCCCGCGCCGGGACAGGCGGCCTGGGACCGCGACGCCCAGTCAGGTACTGATCCTGACAACAGCAAGATCATTGTCACCTGGGCCGGCCGCACGCGGCGTTACGCGTACGCGAGGGCGGCGGGGGCGGATCGCACCGCCATCTGGCTCGGACGGGACGGGCAGACCTGGGCCGTGGCCGAGGAGGAGCCGTTGTCCGCGGTGCGCGACGAGGCGCGCGGCAGCGATGGCGTCGTCCGCAGCCCGATGCCGGGCACCGTGCTGGCCGTGCAGGTTACCGAGGGCGAGAAGGTCACGGCCGGACAGCCCCTGCTGATCGTGGAGGCGATGAAGATGGAGCACACGCTCGGCGCGCCGTGCGACGGCGTGGTCACGCGGCTGACCGTGGCGCCCGGCCAGCAGGTCGGGCTCGACGAGCGCCTCGCCATTGTCAGCAGCGAGGTCAGCACTGACGCCGACGGGCAGGAGGGACGCTGATGCGCGAGCCGCAGACCGTGCCGCTCGACGGGCTGCCCGAGCGGGTGACGATCTACGAGGTGGGACCGCGTGACGGCCTGCAGAACGAGTCATCAATCGTCCCGGTCGGCGTCAAGGCCGAGTTCATCGCGCGGCTGGCGGCCGCGGGGCTAACGGTCATCGAGGCGACCAGCTTCGTCCGGCCGCAATGGGTGCCGCAGCTAGCCGACGCCGAAGAACTCATCGGCCGCCTCGACCTTTCCAGTGACGTCCGCTACCCGGTGCTCGTGCCGAACATGCGCGGCCTTGGCCGGTGCCTGGACCTCGGCGTCCGCGACGTCGCGATCTTCGGCAGCGCCACCGAGACGTTCGCGCGGCGCAACCTCAACAGGAGCGTCGCCGAGGCGATCGCCATGTTCGAGCCGGTAGTCGCCAAGGCGCGCGACGCGGGCGCCAACGTCCGCGGTTACCTGTCCATGTGCTTCGGCGACCCATGGGAGGGGGACGTGCCGATCGAAGCGGTGGTGACCATCGGCCGCCAGCTGCTCGACCTCGGCTGCGACCAGCTCTCGCTCGGCGACACGATCGGAGTCGCCACGCCGGGGCACGTCGCGGCGATGCTCGCCGCGTTCGGCGCGGCGGGCATCGGCCCGGACCGGCTGGCGGTGCACTTCCACGACACCTACGGCCAGGCTCTCGCCAACACCTTGTCTGCCATGCGATGCGGCGTCACGGTCGTCGACGCCTCGGCGGGCGGGATCGGCGGCTGCCCGTTCGCGGGCAGCGCCACCGGCAACCTGGCCACCGAGGACCTGGTGTGGATGCTGCACGGGCTTGGCATCGCGACCGGGATCGACCTCGCCGCTCTGGTCGCCGCCAGCGACTGGATGGCCCGCCAGCTTGGCCGCCCGACGCCCTCCCGCGTCGCGGCGGCGCTCGCACCAGAACCGGAGGGATGAGGGAAAAATGCCGGATTACCGCCTGGACGCGGAACACGAGGCGCTGCGCAAGACCGTCGAGGAGTTCGCCCGCGACGCGGTCGCCCCCGTGATCGGCGACTTCTACGAGCGCTGCGAGTTCCCCTACGACATCGTCGCGCAGATGGGCCGGATGGGCCTGTTCGGCCTGCCGTTTCCCGAGGAGTTCGGCGGCATGGGCGGCGACTACTTCGCGCACTGCCTGGCGCTGGAGGAACTGGCCCGGGTCGACTCCTCCGTGGCCATCACGGTCGAGGCGGCGGTTTCGCTCGGGGCGATGCCGATCTACCGCTTCGGGTCCGATGAGCAGCAGCGCCAGTGGCTGCCGCGGCTGTGCTCGGGCGAGCAGCTTGGCGCGTTCGGCCTGACCGAGCCGGGCGGCGGGTCCGACGTGGCGGGAGCGATGGCGACCAGGGCCAGGCTCGAGGACGGGCAGTGGGTGATCAACGGGAGCAAGGTCTTCATCACCAACGCCGGCACCGACATCACCGGCGTCGTCGCGGTCGCCGCCGTCACCGGCGAGCGAGACGCCGCGGGCCACAAGGAGATCTCCACGATCCTCGTGCCCGCCGGCACCGCCGGCTTCACGACGTCGAAGAAGTACTCCAAGGTCGGCTGGTCGGCATCCGACACCAGGGAGCTGTCCTTCAGCGACTGCCGGGTCCCTGAGGCGAACCTGCTCGGCGACCGCGGCCGCGGCTACGCCCAGTTCCTCGCCACCCTCGACGAGGGCCGGATCGCGATCGCGGCGCTGTCGGTCGGCCTGGCGCAGGGCTGCGTCGACGAGTCGGTGCGGTACGCGCGGGAGCGTCGCGCGTTCGGCGTTTCGATCGGCGAACACCAGGCGATCGCGTTCAAGCTCGCCGACATGGCGGCCCGCGCGCACACCGCGCGGCTGGCCTACTACGACGCCGCGGCCCGGATGCTGGCCGGCGAGCGCTTCAAGAAGGAGGCGGCCATCGCCAAGCTGGTCGCGTCCAACGCCGCGATGGACAACGCGCGCGACGCCACCCAGATCTTCGGCGGCTACGGATTCATGAACGAGTTCCCCGTCGCCCGCTTCTACCGCGACGCGAAGATCCTGGAAATCGGCGAAGGCACCTCCGAAGTCCAGCGCATGCTCATAGCCAGGGAAATAGGCGTGCGCGGCTAGCCATCCGCGTGGGCCGTGGCCATGTACGCTATGCCGCACATGTGACGCACGTTCTTCGGTGGCGCATGCCTCCTCATGAGTTCCGCCACTGCGAGGTGCCGCGATGCCGTCATCCGAAGTCCGTCAGGTGCTTGTGGTCCTCGGGGCGTTCGCGGCTGGAGCGGCTCTGGCGTTTGTGCCGCTGAGCTCGGCTTCGCTGCCGTACCAAAATACGGGCCTGTACTTCGTGTGGGGGTTCCTGATCGCGACACTCTGCGGGACGTGTCCGGTCGTGTGGAGTCACGGTAGACAGGCGCTCAACCGGCTCCCCAAACGCCCGCGTTTCATCCAGGAGGCGGTTGGCTACGGCATTTTCGCGGTACTGCTCGTCGGGATAAGCGGGGTGGTCGCCGTGGTGGTTTTCGGTCGCGGGCGGCCCCTTGCGACGCTGCCCTATATGGGGCCGCGCTTTGACATTGTGTACGTGGCGGTCGTTGTCGCTGTCGCGCCTAGCATCCTGGCGATGTTCCGGGTCGCGGCTGCTATCCGGCACGACACAGTGCGTGCGGCGGATCTGGTCGCCTGGCGTGTGCTGCTGCAGTCGCAGCTAGCCGGGCTCGGGGCGGTCGTCGCCCTCGGCACATTGACTACGGCCTCGTTCCGCATGGCCATTCTCGCGGCTTACCCGAGCCGCGCCGGCGACTACCCGGTCGCGGGTGTGCTGTTGTTCGGCGCGTGGTTTACCGGGATCCTCGCGCTGGTCTACGTTCCGCCATCGGAGCGGTTGCGGCGGCAGGCCCAGACACTAGTCGACAGGCTCTTCCCGATTCCCGACTACTTCGTCGGCGACTGGCAACAGCAGTTGCAGCGCCGCCGTGACCTGACCTCCGCACTGCGGCTCGACGAGACGAGCCAGATTTCGATCCAGAACGCGCTGATCATTGCCGGTCCGCTCATCACCAGCGCGCTAACACTGCTGATTCCCGCACACTGAGGTTTACGGCAGCGAAGGTCAGCGCTGATTGACCACGAACACCTGCCATCCGCCGGCCCTGTCGGTGTAGAACCCGACCGCGCCGCAGTTGCCCGCCGCGCCACACGACACCGAACTGACACCGGCGTAGCCGCCGCGGTTCAGCGCGGCGGAGCCGGGCACCGCTTGCGCCTTGCCCCACGTACCCCTGACGTCGCTGACCACCAACGGCTGCCACTTGCCGGCCTTGTCTGTGTAGTAACCGCCCGCGCCGCAGTTGCCCGCCGAGGCGCACGACACCGAGCTGATCTGGGCCTGGCGGCCGACGTTGAGCGCGGCGCTGCCCGGGACCTGCACCGCCCTGCGCCAGACACCCGCTACCTGGCTGACCACGAACGCCTGGGTCCCGGACCTGCCGGTGTAGAAGCCGCCCGCCGCGCAGTTGCCAGCCGATGCGCACGACAGCGAGATGATCTCGGCGTTGCCGACGATGTTGAGCGCCGTCGTGCCTGGGACCTGCTCCGCCTTGCGCCAGATGCCCCGGACCTGGCTGACCACGAACGGGCGCGACCTGCCGGACTTGTCGGCGTAGTAACCGCCCGCGCCGCAGTTGCCCGCTGACTTGCACGACACCGAGTCGATGATGGCGGCGCCGCCGACGTTGAGCGCCGCCGTGCCCGGAACCTCAATCGGCTTGCCCCAGATGCCCTTGACCTGGCTGACCACGAACGCCTGCGTCCGGGCGGCCTTATCGGCGTAGGTGCCGCCCGCGCTGCAGTTGCCCGCCGAGGCGCACGACACCGAGTAGATGAAGCCTCCGCCGCTGGCGTTGAGCGTGGCGCTGGGCATCTGTCGTGCTTTGCCCCAGATGCCCCCGACCTGGCTGACCACGAACCCCTGGTTCCCTGACCTGGCGGTGTAGAACCCGACGGCGGCGCAGTTGCCAGGCGACGCGCACGATACCGCGTTGATCCAAGCGGTACCGGTATTCAGCGCGGCGATGCCGGGAACCTCAACCGCCTTGCCCCAGGCGCCCTTGACCTGGCTGACCACGAACGCCTGCGCCCTGTGCGACCGGTCGGTGTAGAAACCGCCCGCGCTGCAGTTGCCCGCCGACGCGCACGACACCGAATGGATCTCGGCGTCGCCGCCGGTGTTGAGCGCGGCGGTGCCGGGAACCTCAACCGCCTTGCCCCAGCTGCCCCTGACCTCGCTGACCACGAACGCGTGCAAGGTTCTCGCCAGGCCCGGACCGGTGGCGTAGAACCCGCCCCCGCTGCAGTTGCCCGGCGAGGCGCACGACACCGAGGCGATCCCGGCATCGCCGCCTTGGTTGAGCGCGGCGCTGCCCGGGACTTCCACCGCCGTCCGCCAGGTGCCTTGTGTCGCGGCCACGGCCAAGGTCCTGGCTCCCGCCGACGATCCCGTCAGCACCGCCATCCCCGTTAGCCCCACCGCGGCGGTCATCACCAGATATCGGTTCAAAATGCCCCCCACCTAAGAGCGATGATCGTACGCGATTCGGGCTCAGGCGCACCAGTCATTCGGCCGCGGGTGCCCGATACTGCACGCATGGAGATTCGCACGGCGCGGGCGGAGGACGTGAGCGCCATCGTGGCCATGGACCCGGACGGACTCGGCAGCCCAGCCCAGATCCACGCCCTGGTCCATGACCAGGCCAGCCTGGTGGCCGTTGAGCGCGGCAAGATCGCAGGCTTCCTTGCCCTCAGGCCAGGCCACTTCTACCAGCGCGACTTCATCGACCTGCTCTTTGTCGCAACTCACCGGCGGCGGCACGGTGTCGGGCGCGCCCTCATGCGAGGGGCTCTCCAGCACGCCTCGACATCACGGGTGTTCGTCTCCACAAACGAGTCGAACACGCCGATGAGGGAGCTGCTGCGCGGCGAAGGCTGGACTTTCAGCGGGGTGCTCACAGGCCTGGACGAGGGTGACCCCGAGCATGTGTTCTTCCACGACGTCGGGAGTGGCTGAGCCAGCAAACCCGCCCACCCAGGGGACCCTGGCAGTGAAGACATGTCTCTCGCCAGAAACTGTCTATTTGCGTCACGTGCGTGTCGACACGTCACTGCCTAAGATCGTTTAATCGAAATGTTTGCTTTAACTGTCATTATAACGACAGTTAAAGCAAACATTTGTTCGGAATGATCTTGGTACGGCGGCCTTGCGTGCGTAAGAAAGCGCAGGGACACGTGTGATGGATGAGGACGTGGCTGAGGCTTGGCTGGGCGGACGCGTGGGTGACTCGGGCTGGGGCGGCGGGCGCGGATCAGGGGAGTCGGGAACCCGCGGCGGAGTTGGCGCCTCTAATTGAGTGAGCGGCGTGTCGGAAGCTGAGGTGCTGGGATGAGATGGCTGGTTGCCGGGGTCGGGGTCGGGGTCGGCGTTGTCGTGCTGCTCGCGGCGGGGTGCGCGAGCGGCCCCGTCGGAACGGTGGTCGGGACGTTCCAGGAGGAGACGGGGCCGATGCTGGCGCCCGGGCAGGCGTCGAACGGCCCGTGGGCGCTGTCCGGGACGGTCAGGTTCACGGGCGCGAACGGTGAGCACGTCGACGTCGCCGTCCCGGCCGGCTCGGCGGGCAAGTTCAGCGCGCGGCTGGCGCCGGGGACTTACACGGTCACCGGGCTGACGGCCGAGATGGGCTCGGTGGACCCGAACAGCGGGCTGCCCAGCCAGCCCCCGTGCGAGATGCAGAACATGGGCTCCACGCGGGTGCGGGCCGGGCAGACCGACCGGATCACGCTGACCTGCATCGGCCCGTAGGGAAGGGGTGCCGGGATGAGATGGCTGGGTGGCGGGTTCTGGGTCGTCGCGCTGCTTGTGGCGGGGTGTGCGAGCGGCGGCGCAGGGACGTACGGGACGGTGGTCGGGACGTTCCAGCTGGAGGCCGGGCCGTTGCTGATGCCGTACGGCGGGGCCGTCAGGTTCGAGGACGCGAGCGGTCATACGGTCGACGTCACGGTCGGCTCGTCAGGGAAGTTCAGCGCGCGGCTGGCGCCAGGGACTTACACCGTCGCGGCCTCGGCAGCACAGAGCATGAACGGCCTGCCGCGATGCGTTATGCAGAACTCGAGCTCTGTGCGTGTGCTTGCCGGGCAGACCGACCGGATCGCGGTGATGTGCGAAGGCCCGTAGGGGACGGGTTACCAGCCCAGGTGGCCGGCGCCTGAGATCAGGGACTTGGCGATGACCAGGCGCTGGATGTCATTGGTGCCCTCGCCGATGGCCATCAGCGGGGCGTCGCGGTAGAGGCGCTCGACGACGAACTCCGCCGAGTAGCCGTAGGCGCCGTGGATCCGCATCGACTCGAGCGCGCACTTGATGGCGACCTCGGAGGCGTACATCTTCGCCATGCCCGCCTCCATGTCCACCCGGGCGCCGCTGGCGTCCGACTTCGCGGCCGCCCAGTAGGTCAGCAGCCTGGCCGCCTGGATCTCGGTGGCCATGTCTGCGAGCTTGAGCTGGATCGCCTGAAAGTCCGCGATCGGCCGGCCGAAGGCCTCCCGCTCGCGCGCGTAGGCAAGTGCGGCGTCGTAGGCGGCCTGCGCGACGCCGACGGCCCTGGCGGCGATGTTGATCCGGCCTATCTCCAGGCCGTTCAGTATCTGCTGCAGGCCGCGCCCCTCCTGGCCGCCGAGCAGGTTGTCCGCCGGGACACGCACCTCGTCGAGCACTAGCTCGCAGGTCTCCGGGCCCTTGTAGCCGAGTTTGGGCAGGTCCCTGCCGACCGTGAAGCCGCGGGAGTCCGTGTCGACGAGCAGCACCGACATGCCCTGGTGCGCCCGCTCCGCCTTAGCGGTCTTCACCAGGACCGGCAGCACACCCGCGACCCGGGCGTTGGTGATCCAGGTCTTGGTCCCGGACACCACGTACTCGTCGCCATCCCTGACCGCGCTGGTGGTGATGCCCTGCAGGTCGGTGCCCGCGCCCGGCTCGGTCAGCGCGATGCCGGACCGCAGCTCGCCGGCCGCCATCGCGGGCAGGTACCGCTGCTTCTGGCCGGGGGTGCCGTTGCGGGCGATCAGCCAGCACGCGACCGAGTGCGGGCCGAACAGGCCCGCCGCGCCCAGCCAGGCGCGGGCGATCTCCTCGAAGGCGAGCGCGTAGGAGACACGGTCGGCGCCGAGCCCGCCGTACTCTTCCGGCACGTTGAGGCCGAACAGCCCGAGCGCCTTCAGCTGGTCCACGATCCGCGCCGGGTACTGGCCGGACCGTTCCAGTTCTGACGCGACAGGCACGATCTGCTTGTCGGCGAAGTCCCGCAGCGTCTGCCTGAACAGCTTCTGCTCGTCGCTCAGCTGGAAGTCCATCGCTACTTCCCGGTCCAGACCGGCGTCCGGCGCTCGGCGAACGCCCGGGCGCCCTCCATCGCGTCGGCGCTGCGGAACACCGCGGCCGTCTCACCCGGTTCGCCCCACCGGCGCTCGCGCATCAGCTTCTTCGTGATGGCGACGCCGAGAGGTCCGTTCGCCGCGATCCGCTCGGCGAGCTCGATCGCTTCCGGCAGCACACGGTCGGCCGGGACGACCCTGTTCACCAGCCCGATCTCCCGGGCGCGGCTCGCCGTGATGGGGTCGCCGGTCAGCCCCATCTCCAGGGCGAGAGCCAGCGGGATGCGGGCCGACAGCGTGGTGCCACCGCCCGCCGCGTACAGGCCGCGCTTAACCTCAGGCATGCCGAGCTTGACGTCCTGCCCGGCGACGACGAGGTCGCAGGCGAGCGCGAGCTCGAAGCCGCCGCCGAGCGCGCTGCCGTTGAGCGCCGCGATCACGGGCTTGGCGACGCCTTCGGCGTAGAAGGAGGTGAGCCCGCCGAACGAGGCACCCGCGGCGAACGCCTTCAAGTCCATGCCCGCGCAGAAGATGGGGCCGTTCCCGGTCAGCACGACCGCGCGCACGTCGGTGTCGGAGTCCGCGGCGGCCAGGGCGCCGAGCAGGGCGTCCTTCAGCTCCGGGTTGAGCGCGTTGCGCACTTGCGGCCGGTTGAGGGTCAGCACGAGAACGTTGCCGACATGCTCGGTCAGCAGCACCTCGCTCGCATTCGGGTCGTCGCGCTCCACAGCGCCTCTCCTCTGCTCTCTTAGACAGCTCTGCTCTTAGATTAGCAAGGTGGAAACTAGCTTCTCCAAACAAGAGAATCAAGTGCTCACAACAGGCGGCACGCTCCGTTCCGGGAAATCTCGCTGTTGACTGGCTTGTGATAGATGTGAAAACCTGCTGCTCATATTGGAGAATATGATTCTCAACGAAGGAGGACAGCCCTGCCCATGCTTACCCTCAAGGCCGCCGGCCTCCTCGACATCGACGTCGGCGAGGTCGTCAGGCCCGGCATCCTGCGGATCGACGGGGACCGGATCGCCGAGGTCGGCGGCCCGCCTGAGGGCGAGGTCATCGACCTTGGCGAGCTGACGCTGCTGCCTGGGCTGATGGACATGGAGGTCAACCTCCTGATGGGCGGGCGCGGCGAGACCGCCGCGTACTCCCCCGTGCAGGACGACCCGCCGCTGCGCATGCTGCGCGCGGTCGGCAACGCGCGCCGCACGCTGCGGGCCGGCTTCACCACCGTCCGCAACCTCGGGCTTTTCGTCAAGACCGGGGGCTATCTGCTCGACGTGGCGCTGGCCAAGGCGATCGACGAGGGCTGGATCGACGGGCCGCGAGTGATCCCGGCCGGGCACGCCATCACCCCGACCGGCGGCCACCTCGACCCCACGATGTTCGCGGCGTTCGCGCCAGGCGTGCTGCCGCTGAGCGTCGAGGAGGGCATCGCCGACGGGGTCGACGAGGTGCGCAAGGCGGTCAGGTACCAGATCAAGCACGGCGCCAAGCTCATCAAGGTGTGCGCCTCCGGCGGGGTCATGTCGCATACCGGGCTTTCGGGCGCGCAGCACTATTCCGACGAGGAACTGCGCGCGATCGTGGACGAGGCGCACCGGCGCGGGCTGCGGGTCGCCGCGCACACGCACGGCGCCGAGGCGGTGCGGGCGGCCGTCGAGGCGGGCATCGACTGCATCGAGCACGGCTTCCTCATCGACGACGACACGATCGCCCTGATGGTCAAGCGCGGGACCTTCCTCGTCCCGACCACGTACCTGGCCGACGGCATGGACGTGTCCAAGGCCGCCCCCGAACTGCAGGCCAAGGCGGCGCAGATGTTCCCGCGCGCCCGGGCGTCGGCGCGGGCCGCCGCCGAGGCGGGCGTTCGGATAGCGGTGGGGACCGACGCGCCGGCGATCCCGCACGGGAAGAACGCGTGCGAGCTTGTCGCGCTGGTGTCCCGGGGCATGAGCCCGCTTTCCGTGCTGCGGGCCGCGACCGTCACCGCCGCCGAGCTCATCGACGTCACCGACCGCGGGCGGCTGGCGCCCGGGCTGCTCGCCGACGTGATCGCCGTTCCGGGTGATCCGTTGCAGGACATCACCGTCACGCAGGACGTGCGGTTCGTGATGAAGGGCGGAAAGGTCTTTGTCCACTGACGACCTGGTGGAGATCAGCCAGTTGCTCGCCCGCTACGCGGTGACCATCACCCGCGGGGACATCGAGGGGCTGCTCTCGGTCTTCACGCCGGACGGCACCTACAGCGCGTTCGGTGACACGTACCCGCTGTCGGAGTTTCCGGCGCTGGTCGCCGCGGCGCCGAAGGGGCTGTTCCTCACCGGGACGCCTCTTGTCGAGCTGTCCGGCGACACCGGGACCGGCACACAGCCGCTGATGTTCGTCGACCACGCCACGCACGAGATGCGCATCGGGTACTACAACGACACCTACGCGCGGACCTCGTCCGGCTGGCGGCTGCGCACCAGGGCCATGACGTTCATCAGGCGCAACGGCGCGCATGACTCCGGGCGCCCGCACGCCTACCAGCGTCCGGCCCCGGCCCCATGAGGGATAGATGACGGGGCCGAGCGTCGCCGAGTTCCGGGCCGGGGTGCGGTCCTGGCTGGACGACAACGATCTGTCGCCCGGGCCTGACGACTCGCTGGACGGGCAGGTCGCGCAGCTGGCACGGGTCCGGCGGGCGCTGTACGACGCGGGCTGGATGCGCTACGGCTGGCCGTCGTCGGTCGGCGGGCTAGGCGGCCCCGCCGCGCTGCGCGCCGTGCTCGGCGAGGAGGTCGCCACCCGCGACCTGGCCGAGCCTGGCATCTACTCCATGGTCGAGGTGCTCGTCCCGACCGTGCTCTCTTACGCTCCTTCTCCGCTGGCCGCCGAGGTCGTCCCGCTGCTGCTCAGCGGCCGGGAACAGTGGTGCCAGGGGTTCTCGGAGCCGGGCTCGGGCAGCGACCTGGCCTCGCTGAGCACGCGAGCGGTGCCGCGAGGAGAGGACTGGGTGGTGACCGGCCAGAAGGTGTGGACGTCGCTGGCCCAGTACGCTGCTCGCTGCGTGCTGCTGACCCGGACCGCGCCTGGCCACGGCGGCATCACCGCCTTCTTCGTCGACATGACTACTGCGGGGATCACCGTGCGGCCGCTGCGCACGATGCACGGCGTCGACGAGTTCGCCGAGGTGTTCTTCGACGAGGTGGTGGTGCCAGGGGAGCGGATGCTCGGCCGGCCGGGCGACGGCTGGCAGGTCGCGACCTCGCTGCTGCCCTACGAGCGCTCGACGTGCTTCTGGCACCGCATCGCATACCTGTACTCGCGGCTCGACCGGCTGCTGGCCGCGACCCCGTCGCCGGACTCGGCGGCGCTCGGCGCGGCCTACGTGGCGCTGCACACGCTGCGCTGCCGGTCACTGGCGACGCAGCGGCGGCTCGCGTCGGGCGCCGTCCTCGGACCGGAGACGTCGGTCGACAAGGTGCTGCTGGCTTCGGCTGAGCAGCAGCTGTATGACACCGCCCGCGATCTGCTGCCCGGGGTCATCGAGCTCACCGACTCGCCGTGGCGGACGGAGTACCTGTACTCGCGCGCCGCCACGATCTATGGCGGCACGGCCGAGATCCAGCGCAACATCATCGCGCGCAGGCTGCTTGACCTGGGGAAGGAGTAAGCGTGGACGCCGTAGGCGGCGCGGACGCTGTGGACGCTGTGGACGCTGTGGACGCTGTGGGCCAGGCCGAGCTTGACCTGCTCGCCGAGACGTTCAGGAAGACGATGCTGGCGGCGTCGGGGCGTGTCCTCGACCTCGCGCTGGCCGAGCTGGGCTGGCGGGAGCTGCTCGCCGACCTGCCGGAAGTCGCGATACCGATGGTGTACCGGCTGCTCGGCGAGACCGGAGCGCACGCGCCGCTGCTCAACGACGTGCTGTTGGCGGCGGGCGGGCTCTCGCCTGGCGGCACGCCGCCGCTGCCGTACGCGGGCGGCGCCTGGGTGGTGTGGGAGCGTGCCGACAGGCCGGGTTTGGCGCTTGACGAGGAACTGCCGCTGCGCGTGGTGCCTGCGGTGTCCGGCGGGGACGCGGGGGGCGCGGGCGCGGTGGGCGCGGTGGGCGCGGTCGCGCTCGCGGCGGGCAGGAGGGCGGTCGGCTGGTGGCTCGCGGGCACCGGCCGGGTCATGCTCTCCCTCGCCCGGTCGCACGCCCTGGATCGGGTCCAGTTCGGCAAGCCGCTGGCGTCGTTCCAGGCCGTGCGGCACCGGCTGGCCGAGACGCTCGTGGCGCTCGAAGGCGCCGAGGCGGCCCTCGCCGCGGCGCATGACGAGCTGGGCTCGCTGCTCGCGAAGGCCGCCGCCGGGCAGGCCGCGCTGACGGCGGCCCGCCATTGCCAGCAGGTCCTCGGCGGGATCGGATTCACCGCCGAGCACGACCTGCACCGACATGTCCGCCGCGCGCTCGTCCTCGACGGGCTGCTTGGCAGCGCCAGGGAACTGACGCGCGAGGCGGGCGCCCTGCTGATCAAGGAGCGATCCGCTCCACGGGTGGTGAACCTGTTATGGCCGAACCGATCGACGAGCCGGGCTGGAAGACGCGGGCGGTGGAGCGGTCGACCCGCGCCGCCAAGCAGCGCGCCGAGCAGCGGGTGCAGCGCTTCCTTGACGCCGCCCAGGCGATCATCACGGAAAAGGGCAGCACCGACTTCACGGTCCAGGAGGTCGTCGACCGGTCGCACCAGTCGCTGCGCTCGTTCTACCAGCACTTCGACGGCAAGCACGAGCTGCTGCTCGCCCTGTTCGAAGACGCGCTGCGCCGCGCCACCGCGCAGATCGCCGCGGCCGCAGGCGGCCACGCCGATCCGGTGCAGGCCCTGAAGACCGGCATCCAGCTGCTGTTCGAGCTGTCCCGCCCCGACCCGGCCGCGCGACGTCCGCTGTTCACCGACTTCGCGTCCCCGCTGCTGCTCACCCACCCTGCCGAGGTCCGCCGCGCGCACACGCCCCTGCTGACACTGCTCACCGAGCTGACCACCGCCGCCGCCGGGGCCGGGCAACTGCGCCCGGGCACCGAGCCCCGGCGCGTCGCCGCGCTGACCATGGAAACGGTCATGTTCGTCGCGCAGTCGAGCGGCGCCCCGCTCGACACCGACAACGGCACCCGCCCTGTGACAGCGGAAGAGATCTGGGACTTCTGCGCCCGCGGCATCACGAACTTCTAATCGCACGGCGTTCCGCTTCCCGCGCCGTCGGCATTAACCGGAAGACCTTTCGAAATGTCCGTCGTTTCTGCTGCTATAACGAAATGCCGCTTAGCTTAAGTTGATCTTGGTGAGGTGGGGCTTCGCCTCGGCACCGGCGGAACGGCCCGCGCCCTTGACCCGTCAGCCACGGCGCCGCACCGGTAACATCATTCCCAGCGGCCACCAAGATCGGATTAGC
>Ga0126381_100005911_pt1 | contig 13509 bp, 7 predicted proteins | sample PanSoiMetPlot_28_FD_96465 | JGI IMG/M metagenome (GOLD analysis project Ga0126381, IMG submission 96465) | Tropical forest soil microbial communities from Panama - MetaG Plot_28 | ecosystem: Environmental > Terrestrial > Soil > Tropical forest > Bulk soil | place: Panama | collected 2016-02-17
AAAGATGTCGCGCCGCGATTCGGCGTGGCTTGGGATCCGGCAGGAAACGGCAAAACGGTGATTCGCGCAGGATACGGGATGTTTTACGACCATCCGCTCCTGGCCACCGCTTTCGACTCTGTGACTGCGGATGGTGGCCGGTCTGTGCAACTGATATCCACGGGAGGAACCCCCTCTGCTTGTCAGCTTCTGCCGGCGCCAGCGGGCACTCCAGGATTCTGCGGTGGCGGACTGGACGGTCCTTCCAATCTAAATGGGTCTTCGATTTTCCAGGGGGTGTTGAACGCGCCCGCAGCCTTGGGCATGTTCTATCTGCCGAACCAGCAGCGATTCGATCCGCTGGCTTCGGGTTCCATTTTTGCCAATCAAGCGTATCTGCAGGCAGGATTCCCTCTGCCGATTTTGCCCTTCACGCTGCCCATTGCGCAGAACTTCAAGTACGCTTACGCGCACCAGGCAAATCTCACCATCGAGCGCGAACTTGCAGGCTCCTGGAAATTCAGCCTTGGCTATCAGTGGACTCGCGGAATCCACCTGAACCGGCCCGTGGACATTAACTCCACCGATCCAAAACTTTTGGACCAGAATGCTTTTAATGCCGCAGCTTCCGGACTCAGCGTCACCAACCCCCTGACCGTGGTCGTTCCATCGAACGCTGCTCCGTTTTCGTGCGTCAGCACCAGCGGCGCGACGAGCATTCTCGTGATGGTGCCGGGAGTTATGGGGGAGGGCTTCCCTGGATCGCCGAACTGCTCCACGCAACCCATCGGCATCATCGGCACGCCCGCGTTTTTCAATTTCTTCCGGCGCTCCGGCCCGAATCCTTCGTTTGCCGCGGCTTTCCCCGGCCTTCCTCCGATTCCGGGCTTCTTCCCGAACGGCGTGCCATCTGGCTTCGCCGGAGAGGTCGCCCTGGCCCAGTTTGCCGGTTATCCCAAAGGCGTCGGCGTCCCCGTGCCATGGAACAGCGTCGACGCGCAGCTTTCCGACGGCAACTCCTGGTACAACGCTTTGACTTTCAATCTCTCGAAGCGCTTCTCGAAGGGATTCGAGCTGCTCTCAAGTTACACGTATTCTCATTCGATTGACGACTCAACCGACTTGCAGTCTCCGCTCGAACCGCAAGACAGCCGCTTCCCGAAACTCGAGCGAGCCAACTCGGTTAACGATCAGCGCCATCGCTGGGTCACCAGCGCGGTTTTCCAGTCACCGAGCGCAAAGTCAGGCGAAGGCGCTTTCAAGCATTTCTTCGGCGACTTCACGCTTTCTCCCATCGTGGAGTTTTCTTCCGGCCGGCCGTACAACGTCATCACCGGCGAGGACACGCGATTGGACCTGGGTGCTTCGCAGGCTCGTCCTTCCGTGGCGGCAAGCGGAGCGGCAGGCACGAGCTCGCAATTTATCCCGGGCGTCGTGTTCCTGCCCGCAAGCAACTGCCTGGACAACAGCGGCGCAACTTTTAAGGTTTTGCTGGTCGCGCCGCCCGCCGGTTGCGACGGCAATCTTGGCCGCGACCGCTTCGTCATGCCCAATTTCTTCCAGTGGGATATGCGGCTTTCGCGGCGCATTCCACTTGGCGAGCGGTTCAAGTTCGACATCATCGCCGACGCTTTCAACCTGTTCAATCGCACGAACATTGCCGCTGTCAATCAACTCTGTGATCCACTCGCGGGAGCGACTTGCAGCGCGGGCCAGCCGACCTCGAGCTACGATGCGCGGCAGTTCCAGTTCGCACTCAAGCTGAGCTGGTAAAGAAGTTCTAAAGTTGGGAATCTAAAGTCGAAAGTTAGGAGGCTCTGCGTGGCAGGGCCTCCTTCTTTTTAAAGGTTAGGGCGAGAATCGGGCATGACGACGGCTGTTTCAGAAAGCGTGCTCCGCGCACTTCTTTTTTCAGCTTTCAACCTTCGACTTTCGACTCTGTTAAAGTAGGGAGACCGTTTCCCGTAATTGAATCGGAGAACAAATGAACGGGATCCTTGTCGCCGCCGTGATTGTCGTGGCCTTGGCCATTTTGTGGGTGGTTTTGCAAAGCTTGCAAGGCCGTCAGAAAAACGAGGCCCTGGAATCGCAGATGAATGAGTTGCGCCGCGACCTCCAGACCATCGCAAACTCACAAGCCAAGAGCACCGGACAATTGGAAACGATCGCCAAAAGCGTGGCGCAGCGCTTGGATAGCTTCACCCCCACCCTTCAGGAAGCTATTAAAAACTCCGCGCAAATCACCGGGCAACTGACTTCAGACGCGCAAGCGCGGATGGCCGGCGAACTCAAGAACGCGCGTGAGCAAATCAACGAGATTCAGCGGCAGCTCGGTGGAGTGCAGCAAGCCAGCACACAACTGTCGCAAGCGGCCGAGACCATTGAAGGCATCCTGGGAGGAGCAAAGTCGCGCGGCTCGCTCGGTGAAGTAACGCTCGAACGCCTGCTGGAAGACTCCTTGCCCCGCGGACTCTACGCGACGCAATACCGCTTTTCGAGCGGAGAGGCTGCGGACGCGGTGATTTTTCTGCGCGACAAAAAACTGATGGCCATTGACTCCAAGTTCCCGCTGGACGCTTACCGGCGCATCGCCAACGAGGGCGACGAAGCGCGCCGCGCCTTTGTTACAGCGGTCAAAGGACACGCCGACGCCATCGCCAAGAAATACATCGTGCCGGAAGAGGGTACGCTCGATCTGGCGCTCATGTTTGTCCCTTCGGAAACGGTGTACTACGAACTGCTTATGAGCACGGACGGAAAAGGTCTGCCTTTGGACGCCTACTGCCGCGAGCGGCTAGTCATCGCCGTTTCGCCGAACACGCTTTACGCGCACCTCTGTGTGATCGCCATGGGTCTCCGCGGGATGCAAACGGAAGAAAATGTCCGGCGGCTTTTGGGCAGTCTCTCCGGGTTGGAGAGGCAGCTCGAAAAATTTTCAGACAAATTCGACGTGCTTGGCACGCATTTGAAAAACGCCGCGCAGAGCTACGGCGAAGCCGACAAGCTGCTTGAAAAAACGCAGGACGGGCTCCACGGAATGCTTGCACCGGATCCCGCGGAGCCTTTGCTGGAAAACGGACAGAGCCGACTCAGCTTCTCCACCGAAGCGCCAGCGGCAAACGCCGCCACGGCCAGTTCCAAAAATTCCGCATAGTCAGATGAAGTGATTGCCCGCTACCAACGAGCGCAGTCAGGAAGACGGATCGGCCTTACCTACCAAAAAGAACACCGCCAAGAGTGGCTGCGCTACTGCGATCGAGGCTTTCCCAAGTTAGGCACCAGACGGATGGAGATGAGGAACGTGCCGTTTTTGCGGCCGACGACCTCGAACTTCGCGGTGTTTTCTTCTTCGCCGCTGCTGTAGCGCCGCACGGGATTGCCTCCCACCAGCTCGGCGACATCCGGAGCAAGGTTGCGCGCTTCGAGCGAGATCTTCTCCGTCGTGCCGCTTACGCGCACCGTCAGCATGCGGTGCTCCCCGCGCTTCAGGGGCGAGGAGTCAGCTTGCAAATCGAGCTCGACGAAGCGCACGGTGAACTCCGGCGCGACGCGTTTTGCGCACGAGACCTGAACCTGGGCCGGCCCCGGAGGCAGCTCCATGGGCGGAAGAACGATCAGCGAAAGGGGGGAAGACGCCAGCACCGGCGTGTCGCGTTCAGCAATCTTGATATGGTTCGCGTCTGCGTCGCCGCAGAATCCTTTGCCAAGAAGCTCGAAACGATCCGTCAACGAGGCCACGCGCGGAGCCGACGAAATTTCCAGCGTGGGCGACAAGGCCTCGGCGGCCGTAAGAATCACGGTTGAAACGCGCCCCGGGCGGCCTTCAATCGAGCCGTAGATAACGCCGGGATTCAGGGGCGCCACAAAAAGGGCGCGGCCCGTGGCGTCGGTTTTGAGGTGGTCGCCGTTGGAGAAAGTAATCTTGGCTCCCGGCGTCAGCCGTCCATTGACACCGAGCACGGCGAGGGTGGCACGTTCCCCGGAAACGATGCGCCGCGGAAGCAGCAGGATGCGGGCCGCCGAAGGGGCGGGAGCTTCTGGAGGGGGAGTTGCGGGAACGTTCACCGGAGGCTGTTGCTGTGCAGCTAACGGTAAGCCAATGGCGCCAATGATAAGCGAGGCGGCAAGGAAAAATTGGCGGCGGGCAGCCATGCAACGGATTGTAGTGGAGAACTTCGTTGCGAGAAAAGGCTTGTGCGAGTGGAAGAAGTGATTTTTCGTGAATCACTATTCTTGCGACGAAGTGCGCTGACTTCGAGTCCAGCAAGCACCTTGGTCTAATTCATTTCTCCGAGACGACCGGCTCTTGTTCCGGCGCATACACCAAGACGGTCCGGCTCATCACGCCTGCGGACAAGCACCGCAAACGATAATGGAAAGGCCGCGCCCCCGAGCCCTTAGTGCACGCCTCCAACCGATAAAAAGCATCCTGATAGCGCACGGTGCGCGGCGGGGTCCATTCCGTCTTGCTCCGGCAAGCGCGAATCTCCAGGAATTCGTCAGCGCCTTCTCGAGTGACGCACAGTTCATCGGGAATGATGGCTGTTCCTAGGACGCGAGCTTTTTCACGGATCGCCCCCACATACGAGGACATGTTCGTCTCCGTGTAACCAGCCGCTCGCGCAATGCCGGGTCCGCCCTGGCCGGTGATCTTTAGAAAAACCTTGTCCAGTACGAACAGGGGGAGAACCCCAAGATAACTCTCGGAAAATGCCGCGCCCAGAAGCCTTACACTGCCCTCGAGTCCAACGTACAGAATCGCCCAAGTAAGCGGGCTAGTCGCGAAGATGAACAAGCTCATAATCGTGATGTCATGGTCCGTTACTCGCGGATCCATTTTCCCGGCGAGAGCTGCGTCCAATCCCCGCGAAACCCAAGTGTTCATCGAGTACGAATACCAATACATGTAGGCGACGATCCCGAGCACGAGCTCCCCGAATCCGCTCATGAAGCAAGGCGTGCGCCAATTTATGGACTTCAGGAGAGGCAGCGACTGGCGCCACCGATTGGGCAGTACGGCGAGGAATGGCCCGAGAAGAAATGTAAACATGGACAACGACCCTCGCAAGAATACTAAAGAACGGATCCCGCTCGAGCTCCCCGCAGGCCCGCAGGACTCGAACGAGTTATGACCTGGCGAGCAAACCTAACTCCTGAGTTCGCAGGGGACCCCACCGCTGCGGTGGCAGCCCTTAACTTATACAAAACAGGGCAATTCCCGGCTCCAAGAGGCCTAGACATTTGTGGCTTAAATGCGAGTAATCAGTAGGGTTCAAAGCCTGTCGCGGGGCTTGGCGTGTGTTAGCTTGGGAACAGGCCCAAAGCCGGAGTGTGCGCAGGGGTGTGAGTTCAAAACGGCACAGCTCGGTCGGCTACGCAAATATGGAGCAAGCGTGCAAATTTCGAGCGGCGGCGTGACCGACGTTGGTCGCGTGCGTACGAACAACGAAGATTGTTTTCGCATTGTCGCGCCGTTGAACCTCTTTGTGCTCGCCGATGGAATGGGCGGAGAAGCGCACGGCGAAATTGCCAGCGCGCTGGCTGTGGAAACTGTGGTGAAGCATTGCTTGGACGAAGAGGCCAATCCCGCGGCCAAGGTTTTGGGAAAAGTCGAACCGGGTTGGAGCTCGAAGACAAAACGGCTTTCGACGGCGCTGCATTTGGCCAACAAGACCATTTGCAAATCCGCGGAAGAGCACCCGGAACAGCGCGGTATGGGCGCGACGCTAACAGCGGCCTGGATCGACCGTTCGAAACTGAGTATCGCGCACGTGGGCGACAGCCGCGCTTATCTGCTGCGGGCAGGCTCGCTGTTGCAATTGACGCGCGACCACTCGCTAGTGGCGGAACAGGTGCGCCAAGGCGTGATCACGGCTGCCGAAGCCGAACAGAGCGACATGCAAAGCGTGTTGCTGCGCGCTTTGGGTGCTCAGCCAGAGATTGAAGTCGATGCCGAGGAACATGCCCTTTTCCCACGGGATGTCTTGATGCTGTGCTCCGACGGGTTGACCCGCGTGGTTACGGAGCCTGAAATTGCAGGCGTGCTGCAGGCGGAAACGGATCCCGTGCGGGGAGCCGAAGAACTCGTGGGTATGGCCAACGAGCGCGGCGGTCCGGACAACATTACGGTGGTGATAGCGCGGATGCTCAAGGATTCCAACGGATGGTTTTTGTGGTTTCGACGCAAGGGGCCTAAGAACCTAGGTAACAATGGCAATGCTGGAGGGAAGTGATGGCGAAGCTCAGCCTCATGTTCGATAACAAACTCGTGAGAGAAGTTCCCCTGGGAAGCCGCCCGGTGACCATCGGGCGCGCCCCGGACAATGATTTGTCCGTGGACAACCTGGCGGTGTCAAGTTACCACGCGAAGATTTTTTTCGAGGGCGGGCGGATGATCATTGAGGACCTGAACAGCCTCAACGGCACGTTCGTCAACGATCTGCGCGTCGAGCGGGCCACGTTGCACGACGGAGACAAAGTCCACATCGGCAAGCACACCATCAAAGTGGACGCCAGTGGGGACGCCCCGGTGCCCTGGACGGCCGGTAAGAAAGCGGCTGCACCGCGCATTAACGAAACGATGGTGCTGGACACCAAGGAGCGCCGTCAGATGCTGCAACAAGCAGCGGCGATGGGCGAGTCCATGCAATTTGCCTCCACGCGGGTGAAGGTCGCGACGCTGATGGTACTTGGAGGGAATACGGACCAGAAGGAATATATTCTCACCAACAAGCTGACGGTCGTTGGAAAATCGGCGATGGCAACCGTGAAGCTGAAGGGCTGGTTCAAACCGCAAATGGCAGTGCAAATCAATCAGCGCGACGATGGCTACTACCTTGGCCCCGGCGACAAAGTGCCCACTATCAACGGCAGGCCCATCTCCGGTCCGACGCGCCTGAACGACGGCGACTTGATCGAGGTTTCCGGCGTGAAGCTGAATTTCATTTTCCGCGAGTAGCCTGCCTGAGGCAGTCAGGCCCTCGAACCCGATGGCGGATCCTTCAGAAAGCTTTTGGCAAAGGCGTGGCTTCTTCGGCCTCTACGAACTCCTGCAGTCGTGGTGGCGGCACCGCGTTTCGTTCCTCTTAAGTCTTTGCATCACTCTCTTCGCTCTCACTGGCTATTACCTGGTTTTTCTTCAAGAAAAGAAAACTCCTCTCTCCGAACTGGCTCAGCGGCTGGAGCTAGACACGCTGGACACGCGGTTCCGTTATCGGCCAGCCGGATTCGCCCATCCGGACTCGCGGATCTTCATCGTGGATATCGACCAGAAGGCCCAGGAGATGCTGGGGCGCTGGCCCTTCTCACGCAATTATTTCGGACAAATGCTCGATGTGCTCCACGAGGACGGGGCCGCGGTCGCAGCGTTCGACGTAACGTTCAGCAAACCCGACCAAACGGCGGCTCCCCTCCGCTCGCTCGCGGCCTCCTTGCAAGATCACCGGCAAAATGGCGAGCCAGTCGATCCTAAGGTCATCACTGAAGTAAACACGCTTGCCGCTGAATACGATGCCGACAAGAAATTTGCTGGCGCGATTCGGCGCTTCGGCCCGGTTATCCTTGGGAATTATTTCCTATTCACTCCCGCGGACCTCCAGGGGGTGAGCGAGGCTGCGCTGGACGCCTACGCGAATCAAATTGCGTTCTTTTCGTTTCCACCGGCGCACCCGATGCGTCCGGAGTTCGGCAAGCAAGACAAGCTAAATTTGATAGAGGACTTCGCGGGAGCGAAATTGCTTCCGAGAGGTGCTGAAGCGAACATGGACGTTTTGACTTCCGCAATGCAGGGCGACACCTCTTGGACGGGTTTCTTCAACGCCCCTCCCGACAATGATGGCGTTGTGCGCCGCGCTACGCTGATACTTCCCTATGGACGTTCACAAAATCCGGAAGAATGGGACCTTTACCCCTCGCTCGACCTCGTTGGGGCCCGGGCTTTGATTGGCCAGGAGGCGCAGGACACGAATTTGTTTTATGGGCCGACAGGCATTTGGAAGATTTCGCTCGGAAACAAAACGGCGATTTTTCCCGATGGCCGCGGTCAATTGCTGATTAACTACCAAGGTCCGTGGGGAACGTTTCCGCACCATTCGATCGTGGATGTGATTCAGAGAAAATTCATCCCGGGAACATTTCAAGGAAAATTGGTTCTCATCGGGGCCACGGCAACGGGCATCGGCGACCTCCGCGCGACTCCATTCGGCGGCACGGATTTCCCGGGCGTCGAAATCCATGCCAATGTGATTGACAACATCCTGAACGATCGATTTTTGAAGAGGGGCGCAAAGCAGGCTGCCATGGATGTGCTTCTAATTCTCGCCTTCGGGATTCCGCTGGGCATCTGGATGGCGCTGGTTTCGCCGCGCTGGATGTGGTTTGGCGCGTTTTTGTTCGCGCCGTTGGTTGCTGTGGACTACTGGGCATTCCTGCATGGCTGGTGGCTAAACTTCACGATGCCTGCGGGGACGCTTACGGCCAATGTGCTGTTTGTTTCGCTTTACCGCTCGCTGGTCGAAGAAAAGGAAAAGCGGCGAATACGAGGTGAATTCGGTCAGTTCGTCAGCCCGGAGGTAGTCAGGCGGCTCTTAGTTGACCCACGTTTGGTGGAACCAAAGAAGACCGACATCACGGTGATGTTCAGCGACATCCGCGGCTTCACAACCATTTCCGAGAAGCTCGATGCGCAAGATCTGGCGCTGTTCCTGAACCAATATCTTTCGGACATGACGAGGCTCGTTTTTGAGAACAACGGAACACTGGACAAGTACATCGGCGATGCGGTGATGGCTTTCTGGGGCGCGCCCTTCGAAGAGCCTGGGCACGCCCCTAAGGCCTGCAAGACCGCGCTGAAGATGATGGACCGCGTCCGCGAACTGCAAACAAAGTGGGAGGCTGAGGGCAAGCCACATCTCGACATTGGCATCGGCCTGAACTCCGGCTTGGCCAGTGTGGGCAGAATGGGCTCCGCGCTGCGTTACGGGTATACCGCGCTCGGCGACACCGTCAACCTCTCGTCGCGCCTTGAAGGACTCAACAAAGATTACGGCACGCACATCATCGTGAATGAAACCACTTACGCGGGAGCCAAGGACAGCGGTTTCGTGTTTCGTGAACTGGATCTGATTCGCGTAAAAGGCAAGCTCCAACCAGTCACCATCTGCGAGCTCATCGGCCGCACGGGTGAAGATTCCGTCTACGGCACTCCAGAAGAAACCGGCAAGCGTCTTGAGCTTTTCCAAAAAGCGCGCGCGCTCTACAGCCAGCGCCAATGGCAAGCCTCCCAGGATGCGTTCCAGGCAATTCTCGGGCAATGGCCCGATGACGGCCCTTCGCGCGCCTACTGGAAACGCTGCCAGGAATACCTGTTCGAAGAACCGCCAGCAACCTGGGACGGCGTCTTCACTATGACCCACAAATAGCGTCCCGAGAAAAGATAACGTGACACCGTAGGCCTACTTAACGGCCACTTGCGGACCGCTGCCCGGTGCGGAAGAAACCAGGCTCGAGCTCGTTCCAAATTGGAGGGGGCTTTCCGTGTGCGCCCGTGTCAGAATGTCCGCATGGAACGAACGATGTCGTCAACCTGCACGCCTCTAGTCCTCTGAGCTTGCAGGAGTTGGTGCGTGGTTCCCTGTAGTATTTCAACTCGGTAGGGCGCGGAAGTGCGAGAACCCTTGGTGCCGAGGATGCGTTTTCCTTATAAGCGGTATTAACAAAGGAAACGTACCCGAACAATTGCCCTGGCGAATCTAATGTCAATCACTGCCGCTCTCGGAAACGGGTGTCAGACGGCAACCAGGGCTAGAGACAGGGATCTATGTGGATTGTCCGATTAGCGCTGCGCAGGCCATACACGTTTGTCGTGATGGCGCTCGTCATCATTCTGCTGACCCCGGTGGCGTTGCAGCGCACCCCGACCGATATTTTTCCGGAAATCAACATCCCGGTCATCAGCCTGGTGTGGACCTATACCGGACTGCAACCCCAGGAAATGGAGCAACGCATCACCTCGAACGTCGAGCGCGGGCTGACCACGCTGGTGAACGACGTCGAGCATATTGAGTCGCAATCGCTGAACGGCATTGCCGTCATCAAGGTGTTCTTTCAGCCTCACGCAAATATCCAAACTGCCCTGGCGCAAACCGCCGCTATCTCGCAGACCTTCTTGCGATTCCTGCCCCCGGGAACAACGCCGCCCCTGGTGATCATCTATTCCGCTTCGACGGTGCCCGTCATTCAAATCGGGCTCACCAGCGACACCATGAGCGAGCAGCAGCTCTTCGATTTCGGAAACTACTTCATCCGTACGCAGCTCGCAACCATCCCGGGCGCGGCCACGCCTTTTCCTTACGGTGGGAAACAGCGCGTCATCAGCGTGGACATGGACGCCGCATCGCTGCAGTCCAAAGGCCTCTCTGCCGTGGACATCGTCAGCGCGGTGAATGCGCAAAACCTTATTCTTCCCACGGGGACCGCCAAGCTCGGCCCGCTCGAATACAACGTCGAGATGAATGGCAGCCCGCAAACCGTTCAAGAGCTCAACGACCTGCCGGTGAAAACGACGAACGGCGCAACCATTTATATGAAGGATGTCGCTCACGTTCGCGACGGCTTCTCGCCCCAGACCAACATCGTTCTCGCCAACGGCCAGCGCGGCGTGCTCATGAGCATCTATAAGACCGGCGGCGCATCGACACTCGAAATCGTCGACGGCGTGAAGCGGATGCTGGAGTACAACAGAGGCTCGTTCCCCAAAGATTTGAAGGTCAACCTGTTCTTCGACCAGTCGCTATACGTCCGCGCGTCCATTCAAGGCGTGCTGCGCGAAGCGCTCATCGCGGCATGCCTGACGGCCATCATGATTCTGCTTTTCCTCGGCAACTGGAAGAGCACGCTCATCATCGCCGTTTCGATTCCCTTATCAATTCTTGTGAGCGTTCTCTGCCTCAGCGTCCTGGGCCAGACCATCAATATCATGACTCTAGGCGGTCTCGCGCTCGCCGTCGGCATCCTGGTGGACGACGCCACCGTGGAAATCGAGAACATCAATCGCAACCTGGCCATGGGCAAAGACACCGTGCAGGCCATTCTCGACGGCGCGCAACAGATTGCCGTGCCAGCGTTTGTTTCCACTCTAGTGATTTGCATCGTCTTTATTCCCATGTTTTTTCTTTCTGGAGTCGCAAAGTATCTGTTCGTGCCGCTGGCAGAGGCCGTGAGCTTCGCCATGCTGGCTTCCTACATGTGGTCGCGAACCATCGTTCCGACTCTGGCCATGTATCTGCTGAGCTCCGAAGACGAATACCGTCCCGAAGAGCACGTCGGCGAGAGAATGGGCTTCTTCCGCCGGTATCAACAGGGCTTCGAGAGGAAATTCGAGCACTTCCGCGAATCCTACCGGAGCGCGCTGCACACGGCGCTGCACTTTCCCCGTCTTTTTACCGTCAGCTTTTTGGGATTTTGTATTCTTTCCCTTTTGCTTGCTTTTGCGCTGGGCCGCGATTTCTTTCCCAAAGTTGATGCAGGGCAAATTCGCCTGCACTTGCGCGCCCGCACCGGCCTGCGTATCGAAGAGACTGCGCGCCTTGCGGATCAGGTGAATAGCGCGATTCGCGAAACCATTCCGAAGGAAGAGATCACCACTCTTCTCGACAACATCGGCGTGCCTTACAGCGGCATCAACCTCTCTTACAGCAATGCGGGCGTCATCGGAACATCTGACGCGGAGATCCTGGTGCAATTGAAAGAGGAGCGTGGCAAGTCTACTGCCAGCTACATCAACGACCTGCGGGAGAGGCTTCCTCAGGAGTTTCCCGGCGTGCAGTTCTTTTTCCAGCCGGCGGACATCGTGACGCAGATTTTGAATTTCGGCACGCCCTCACCGATTGACGTGGAGATTACGGGCACCAACCAGCGGGACAATTATCTCGTCGGCGAAAAACTTGCCGCTCAGATGCGCCACATTCCCGGAGCCGTGGATGTCCATGTCCATCAGGCGTTCGACGATCCCACGCTGTTCATGGAGATCAACCGCTCGCGCGCCCAGGCTGTGGGCATGCAGTCGCGCGACGTCGCGCAAAACGTCCTCGTTTCCTTGAGTTCCAGCTTTCAAACGTCTCCGGCGTTTTGGCTCGACCCCACGAACGGTGTGGAATACTCCGTCGCCGTGCAGGAGCCTCAGTACCGCGTGGATTCTTACCAGGCCTTGCAAAATACTCCTATTAGCGGAAGCGCTCCCGGGGCCACGCCGCAAATTCTCGGAAATCTTGTCCAGACCCACACGACCACACGCCCAGCGGAGGTTTCTCACTACACCAGCGTGCCTATGATTAACGTATACGCAGCGGTTGATGGCCGGGACCTCGGGAGCGTCGCGGACCAGGTGGAACAGCGCGTTGCAGCCGTCGAGAAGAATGGGTTGCCACCAGGGAGTCACATCTTGATTCGCGGCCAGGTGCAAACGATGAAGAATTCGTTCGCGGGCCTGGGCTTCGGTCTGCTTGGCGCGATTGTTCTCGCGTACCTTCTCATCGTGGTCAATTTTCAGTCCTGGCTGGATCCCTTCATTATCATTACCGCTTTGCCCGGCGCTTTGGCCGGCATTTGCTGGATGCTTTTGCTCACGCACACGACTCTAAACGTCCCCTCCCTTACGGGCGCCATCATGTGTATGGGCGTGGCCACGGCCAACAGCATCCTAATGGTTTCCTTCGCGCGCGAACAAATGGATGAAGGCAAGGGCGCGCGGGAAGCGGCGCTCGAGGCGGGTTTCGTCCGCATCCGCCCGGTGCTGATGACCGCGCTTGCCATGATTATCGGCATGGTGCCCATGGCGCTGGGTTTAGGAGAGGGCGGAGAGCAAAACGCGCCGCTGGGACGCGCCGTGATTGGGGGACTGCTGTTTGCCACGTTCGCGACGCTCTTCTTCGTCCCGTGCGTTTTTTCGATGATTCACGGGCGGCGTACGCGTCGGCCCGGCCACGAGCCACCGCCGGAGCCGGCGGTAGCTTGAAATTCTTCGATATGGAAGTTAGCGGTAGTTTCGGCCATGATGGAGGCGGTGTTTCGATGGATTCTGAACATCAGGAAACGCAATACACAAAAGGCAGACGGATTTTCACGTTCCTTTTCTTCTTCGTGATTCTGCTGATGGTCTTTGGCGGATTCACGTTGTTCCAGCGCCGCGCGCAGTATCAGGCCCTGGCAAAGGAAACGGAGACGATGGCGATTCCTACCGTCGCCGTGATTCACCCCACCGCGGAAGCGGGCGAGGAAGACCTTGTCCTTCCCGGAACCCTGCAAGCTTATGTGGAATCTCCGATTTACGCGCGCACCAGCGGCTATTTGCAAAAGTGGTATCACGACATCGGTAGTCGCGTTCAGAAGGGCGCATTGCTCGCGGACATTGACACACCAGAAGTGGATCAGCAGCTCTCTCAGTCTCGCGCGGATTTAAGCACGGCGAAAGCTAACTCCCATCTCTCGGAAATCACCGCGACGCGCTATGCCGAACTCATTAAGACCGACGGC